>Ga0182041_10000001_pt1 | contig 125082 bp, 123 predicted proteins | sample flu12Cox44000178_FD_125967 | JGI IMG/M metagenome (GOLD analysis project Ga0182041, IMG submission 125967) | Lab enrichment of tropical soil microbial communities from Luquillo Experimental Forest, Puerto Rico - flux8day.12C.oxic.44.000.178 | ecosystem: Environmental > Terrestrial > Soil >...
AGCGCGGCCACAATAACCCTACACGACATACTTGCTTGCTCCCTCACGCGACCCACCGATGGGCCCTTTCATTATTCTAGGCGAGAATGCCGCCCGCGTCTCGCCTCGTTTTACCCATGATCAGGATCAAAACCCGCCATCCAACTTGTCGGGTAACTTGTCGAGTAATTTCTCACACAACCAGGGCGGTTAGAAAAACCCCAATGACTCGCAGCCCTTCCCGGCCGAAAAACTGCGCTTTGCGCGCTTATTCGGAATATCGATGATGTGCACCGAGCCATCGCCTTGGCAGGCGACAAACAATTCGTCGTCGCGAAACGCCATATCCATCGGCTGCGAGCCGACTTTAATCGCGGTTTGGTCGAGGAACGACGGATCGATCAAGCTGACGGTGTCGTTGTTGAGGCTAGTTACGGCCAGAAGACTATCATCCGGCGCGTAACGCGCGATCTGTGCCGGCTTCGGTACATCCTTGAGCACGATTTCCTCGCGCACGTGCCCCGCCTGCGTATCGATCAAGAACAAGGTCGGCTGCGCATCGTCGACCGCGACCACGGTGCGGCCGTCCGGCGAAATCGCAATGCCGGCGAGCGGCCGCGGCGTTTTGATCTTGCCGAGCAGTCTGCGCCGCGGCAGGTCGATCACCGAGACGGTGCCATCCTCCTCGTTCTCGGTATAAAGACGCTGGCCGTCCGGCGCGATGATCAACCGGTGACCGTTGGTCGAGCCGGAATCGATCGCGTCGATGACTTTATTGGTTTTGCGGTCGATCACCGCCACCACCGCTGAATTCTCACAGGTGATGTAGATAAAGCCGTCAGGCCCGAGCTTGAGCGTGTGTGGCGCGATATAGGGGCGTAGATCGATGGTGCCGACATGCGCGCGCTTGTGTAGATCGAACACGCAGAGGTAATGCTGCGGATTTGGATTGCGGCCATGAATGCCGTCGCCGAAGATCGGCACATAGGCGAAGCCGGTTTCCGGCACGACCAGCAATTCATGCACCGTGCGCGGAAAACCATCGATCACGACTTCGGTGTTATAAGTCTGCGGATTAAGGAACAGGACCTTGGTTCCGATCTTGTCGACCGCGATCATGCCATGTGAGTTTTTGCCGGTGGTCATTAGTTTCTTCCGTTGGATGGGGTCGTTAGTCTACGTCCTCATGTCGGCGCTTGTCCCGGGGATGACGATTACCATGAAAGTCATAGGGGAGCCTGTCCGATGACTGCCGTTGCCAGCCGGAACATCAAATATGTCAGCCATAGCGACCAAGGCGGCCGCGGTGATGGCGTGCAGGTGATGGTCAATCGCGGCTACGCCTATATCGGTCACGGCTTCTCTAACGGCATCACTGTCATCGACGTGCGTGATCCGAAATATCCCAAGCCGGTCAATTTCCTGCCCTGTCCGCCGAACACGCGCGCGCATCACCTGCAAACCCATGAAGATCTGTTGTTGGCCGTCAACGGGCCGAGCGTCTGGACCATGCAAGTCAGCCAGGAAGCATATTTTTCGGGAACGTCAGCCGCCGCATTGGAGGGGCAGAAGTTCACTGGCGGTTTGCGCATCTACGATCTGGCCCGCGGCGAGGCGCCGCGTGAAATCGCGTTTCTGCCGCTTGGCGGCTTGGGGCCGCACCGCATCTGGTATGTCGGCGGTCGTTACGCTTATGTCTCGGTGCATCTGCCGGAATTTTCCGATCATGCGCTGGTGATCGTGGACATGGCGGACCCGACCAAGCCGCAAGTGGTTGGTAAATTCTGGCTGCCCGGCATGTGGACTGCCGGCGGCGAAACACCGAACTGGCCCAAGGGCAAGCGCTACGCGCTTCATCACGCATTGGTCGCCGGCAATCTCGCCTATGGTGCCTGGCGCGATGGCGGCTTGAGCGTGATCGACGTTGCCGATCCGCAAAAGCCTACGATGATTGGTTACCGCAATTGGGATCCGCCGTTCGGCGGCGGCACGCATTCGCCATTGCCCTTGCCTGACCGCAACCTGCTCGTGGTCGCCGACGAGGCCAATTTTGCCGATTGCAAGCTTGGCCTGCGTTACGTTTGGATTTTCGACGTTCGCGAGCCGTCCAATCCGGTGAGCATCGCGACCATGCCGATTCCCGACGAGGCGGATTATTGCAAGAAGGGCGGCAATTTCGGACCGCATAATCTGTGGGAGAACCGGCCCGGCGCGTTTCAAAGTTCGCGCATCATTTTCGCGACCCTGCACAATGCCGGCGTACGCGCCTACGACATCGCCAATCCATTCGCGCCGCGCGAGATCGGCTATTTCGTGCCGCCCGATCCCGAGCGCATGTATGATCCGCGGCCAAACCGGCCCAAAGTCATTCAATCCTGCGACTGTTTCGTCGACGCGCAAGGCGTGATGTATGTGACCGACTCCAATGCCGGGCTATACATTCTGCAATTCGAGGGCGGTTAGGCGGAACTTTGCCGGCGACGCTTGTGATGCGGCAGCCCGCATTGACAGCGGCGCGTCGGCCTTTCACATTTGAACTGATACGAGCCGCTCAAGCGGTCAAAGCAGTGCCAGGGGGAAGTGCCAGGGGAGGAATCGATGGCCCAGACAATCGAGGCTTTTGTCGGTACGGCGCTGGATGAAGCGAAGATTTCGCCGCTGCATCGCCGCGTGATCGCGCTGATCGCCGCCGGTTATTTCTTCGACGTCATCGACTTTACCATCTTGGGCTCCCTCATTCCGTACATCATCAAATCAGGGTTCACAACGGCCGGTGAAGCGGCGGCGATCGGCAGCGCCGCGATCTTCGGCATGTTCATCGGCACCGCCGGACAGGGCGAACTGAGCGACCGTTTTGGGCGGCGCTTCATCTATCAGTTCAATCTTTTGTTGTTCGGCATCTTCACCATCCTCGGCGCGCTCGCTCCCAACGTGACGCTGCTAGTGATTTGTCGCTTCATTGCTGGAATCGGCCTTGGCGCCGAACAGCCGCTGGCTTTCGCCTATGCCGGCGAATATTCGCCCAAACGCATCCGCGGCCGCATCTTGGCGATCGTGCATTTTATCGGCGGCGCGATGGTGTGGCCGATCGGTACCGCGCTCGTGCTCCTCTTCGGCAGCATGTTTGAGTCCGCCGACCATGTGTGGCGCGGCGTGTGGATCATTATCGGCATCGGCGCGCTGATTGTCTGGGTGTTTCGCTTCACGCTGCCGGAATCGCCGCGTTTTCTCGCGACCCACGGCAGAGGCGAGCAGGCACTGCAAGTGCTGAGCCGGCTTGGCATCGCCGGACCGACGCAACCGCTCGCGACAGACGCCGCCAGCAACACCAGGAGCGATCCGGTCTTGCTCGTATTGCGCATGTTCCCGAGGCGCGTCATCGCCGGCATGATCTGCTTCACCGCATTTTTCGGCATTGCCGTCGGGCTCGGCGCCTGGCTGCCCAACATCATGAACGCCAAGGGCTTCTCGATCACCAAATCGCTGCAATACACACTGGTGATGAATTTCGCGGTGCCGACGGCGAGCATCTTCATGATGTACGCGCTCGATAAATTCGGCCGCAAGATCACCTCGGTCTGCGCCTTCATCGGCGCCGGCATCATGGCGATCGTCTTCGGCAATGCCGGTACGCCGGCGCAGCTGATGGTTGCCGGATTCATCATGGTGTTCTTCGTGCAAGTTGCCGGCAACGCGATGCAGATTTTTGCGTCGGAAGTGTTTCCGACCAATGCGCGAGCCTCCGGCTTTGGGCTGGCCTCCGGCGTTGGCCGGCTGGCCACCGCCTTTATCCTGCCGACCATCCTATGGGTTCAGAACGGCTGGGGGCTTACCACGGTGTTTGTCTGCCTGGCGATCCTGTTGTTCATCGCCGCCGTGTCGGTGACGCAACTCGGTCCCGAGGCGCGGCAGAAGAGTCTGGACGAAATCGCACCGCCGACGGGGTGAGCGGCGCGACGACGGCCGGGATAAGCCCGGCCATTGTTACTGCAGATTGCCGCAGAAGCGCTGAATACGCGTGCAGGCCTCTTCCAGCGCGCTGGTCGCGGTGGCGTAGGAAATGCGGAACGACTGGCCGACGCCGAACGGCGTTCCTTGCACCACCGCAACGCCTTCGGCTTCCAGCAGCTCGGTGACGAAATCCTCGTCCGACGCGAGCTTCTTGCCGGTCGGCGCCATTTTGCCAATCGTACCGGCGCAGGACGGATAAACGTAAAATGCCCCTTCCGGCTTTGGGCATTGAATGCCACGCGCCTGATTGAGCATCGAGACACAGAGATCGCGCCGCTCCTTGAAGATCTTGTTGTGCTTGGCGATGAAATCCTGCGGGCCGTCTAGCGCTTCGACCGCCGCCCATTGCGCCGCCGCCGTCGGGTTCGACGTCGATTGCGATTGGATCATCGCCATGGCCTTGATGAGGGGCTCCGGTCCGCCGCCATAACCGATGCGCCAGCCGGTCATGCAATACGCCTTCGACACGCCGTTCACCGTCAGCGTGCGCTCGTAAAGCCGGGGCTCGAGCTGCGCCGGCGAGTAAAACTCGAAATCGTCGTAGACGAGATGCTCGTACATATCGTCGGCCATGACATGGACGTGCGGGTGGCGCACCAGAACGTCGGTAATGGCCTTGAGCTCGTCGCGCGTATAAGCGGCGCCGGTTGGATTAGACGGCGAGTTGAAGATGATCCACTTGGTGCGCGGGGTGATCGCGCGCTCCAAGGCTGCCGGCTTCATCTTGTAGCCGGCCCCCATAGTCGTGACGACCGGCACCGGTTCGCCGCCGGCAAGCAGCACCATTTCCGGATAGCTCACCCAATAGGGTGCCGGGATGATCACTTCGTCGCCTGGATTGATGGTGGCGACCAGCGCGTTATAGAGCACCTGCTTGCCGCCGGTGCCGATGATGATCTGCGACGGCTTGTAGTCGAGCTTGTTCTCGCGCTTGAACTTGCGCGCGACTGCCGCCTTAAGCTCGGGGATGCCGTCGACGGCCGTATATTTTGAAGCCTTGCCGTCGCGGATCGCCTTGAACGCTGCTTCCTTGATGTTGTCCGGTGTGTCGAAATCCGGCTCGCCAGCGCCGAGCCCGATGACGTCGCGGCCAGCGGCCTTGAGCGCACGCGCTTTGTCCGTCACGGCGATGGTCGCCGACGGCTTGATGCGCATGATCTGGTCCGCGAGAAAGGCCATTGCGATTCTCCATTTTCAGGCGGGTCGCTAGGTAATGCCGACTGGGCGCTCAGGCAAGTGTTAAAGCCCGCCTCGCTCTCACATCTGCGGCATTTTCGGCTCGGCCGCGTTCCGTGCGCAACCCTGCCGCCGATGGACGCACTCAGCCGGCGAGCAGCCAGGGAACCCGCGGGCCTGCCACGACATTGCCGCCCTGAGGTCGTACCACTGCAACAGCGGCCCACTAAGTGAACCCCAACAGCAGCCGGAAAATTACTGGCAATGTTTACGCTTTATTCGATGGAGCGATCGGGAAACAGCTATAAAACGCGGCTCGCGCTCGCGCAGCTGCATGTCCCCTATCGGTTGATCGAAGTCGACATTCTCAAGGGCGAGAGCCATACGCCGGAATTCCTGGCCAAGAACCCGAACGGGCAAGTACCGCTCCTTGAAGCAGAGCCGGGACGGTACTTGGCCGAATCAAATGCCATTCTTTGGTACATCGCCGGCGGCACTCCGCTCGCGCCCGAAGATCGCATCGGCCGCGCCGAAGCGCTGCAATGGATGTTCTTCGAACAACACAGTCTCGAGCCCAATCTCGGCGCCGCGTATTTCTGGCTGACGCTGGTCAAAGGTGGGCGCGAATTGCAGCAGCACGCGCTGGAAGACTGGATGGAAGAAGGCAATCGCGCCCTTGGCGTGATGGAGAAACATCTCGCGCTGCACGACTTCTTTGTCGCCGGCCACTACACCATCGCTGACATTGCGCTCTACGCCTATACCCACATCGCCCCACAGTGCGATTACGATTTGACGCCCTTCCCGGCCATCCGCGCCTGGCTCGATCGCGTAGCCGAGCAACCTGACTATGTGCCAATGGAGTTTCGGCCGGCAACGGCAGTTCCCGCGGTTTGAAATCTAAAAAATGAAATTGAAGCTGAACTGGCGAGGTCGCCGATTAAAAGCGCCGTAGCGTGTCACTTCGCCATGATCTTTTCACGCTTGAGTCCGCCTTGATGCCGGCAGCTTTAATGATCGGCCACCATATTTCGATTTCTGCCTTTTGGTAAGCGGCAAGCGCCGCTGGGCCTTGCTGGTCGCGCGGAAAAATAACTTGGCCGATAGTGTCGAGGCGCTGGCGCACGCCGGGGCTCGCCAGGGCGGCCATCACGGCGGCGTCGAGGCGCTCGACTGGCGGTTTCGGCGTGCCTGCGGTGGTCCATAGGCCATGCCAGAAATTGACGACTGCTCCGGGAATCCCGGATTCGATCATGGTCGGGGTATCGGGCGATTTCGGCCAGCGCTGCTCACTCATCACGGCAAAGGCTTTGAACTTGCCGCCTTGGACATAAGGCAGTCCTGAACTCGCCTCGAGACAAGACAGATCGATTTGTCCGCCGATGAGATCCTGCATCGCCGGCGCGGCACCACGGTAAGGTACGTATTACAAGCGCAGTCCAGTCTTCTGGGCAAAATACAGACCGCACAAATGGGCAGCGCTCCCGGTACCGACTGTGGCGAAGGTTGTCGGGTCCGCTTTGGCTCGCATCCACGCGATCAATTCCGGCATGGTTTTCGGCGGCAATGACTCTTTGCCGATCATCCACAACGGCGACGCGGCAAGCAGCGAAATCGGCTACAGGTCGCGCAGCACGTCATAGTCGAGCGGATAGATCGCCGGCGAAGCGACGTGGCTTGACCATTGGCCGATGCCGATCGTGTAACCGTCGGGCTTGGCATGGGCGACACGGCCGGTCGCCATGGTGCCGCTGGCGCCGCTTAATGTTTCCACCACGACCGGCTGGCCGAGCGGCCCTTGCATCGCGTCGGCAATGATGCGCGCCAGCGTGTCGGTTGGACCGCCCGGCGGAAATCCAACCATCATTGTCACTGGCCGCGACGGGAAGTTCTCGGCCGCAGCCGGCGCCGCGGCGACGATGAGCGCGATCAATGCGCCGGCAAGACGCAGGCCTGTCATGCTCTTCACCTTCATCACGCTTGCCCGCGTGACTCATTTTCTGACTGCGCGGAACGATGACACGTGCTGTGCTGGGCGAAAAGGTCAATAATCCTGTCGTGAAGCGCACCTTTTTGTGCAATCCGATTGATGGCCGCCGGATTGACGCAAGCCGGATTGACCTAAACCATGCGCGGCCGTAACCAACGAAAATGTTATCGCGATTCGAACGAATCCTCAGGCCGACCGCGGCACCGGAACATCCGGAACCGCCGCCGAGCCTGCTCGCTTTCTTGTGGCACTTCGCCCGCCAGGCCAAATGGCTGTTCGCAGCCTTGTTCGTGGTGGAATTGCTGGTGGCGCTGGGCGATAGCACCGTGCCCTGGTTCATCGGCCGCGTCGTCACCCTCGTCACCAAAACACCGCCCGAGCGGCTCCTTGCCGACGGCTGGCCATGGCTGCTCGGCATGGCCCTTGTGGTGCTGGTCGCGCGACCGGCCGTGACGTTCACGCGCTACCTGATCACCAATCAGGCGATCGCGGCGCCGTTTACCGGACTGATCCGCTGGCAATCGCATTGGCACGTGGTGCGGCAGAGCTGGGCCTTCTTCCAGAACGATTTCGCCGGCCGCATTTCCAATCGGGTGATGCAGACCGGGCCGTCGGTGCGCTCGACGCTGACCGCAACCATCACGACCATCTGGTACATTTTGGTCTACGGCACTTCGGCAATCGCGTTGACCGCCGCCGCCGATCGCTGGCTCGCGCTACCGATCTTGCTTTGGTTCTTCGGCTATATCGCGCTGCTCGTGCATTTCGTGCCGCGCATGCGCGATCGCTCGAAAGTTTCTTCCGAGGCGCGTTCGGCGCTGATGGGCCGCATCGTCGACAGCTACACCAACATTCTCACCGTGAAGCTGTTCGCGCGCGCCAGCGACGAAGATCAATATGTGCGCAAGGCAGTCGACCGTCACGTCGACCTGTTTTCGGCGGCACAGCGACTGCTCACCGCCTTCGGCGCCATTCTCGATGTGCTCAATGCCCTACTGATCGCCGGATCGGGCGCGCTGGCTCTGTTATTGTGGCGCTACGGCGCGATCGAGGTCGGCGCCATTGCTATGGTCCTACCGCTGACGCTCCAGCTCACCAATATGTCGCGCCAGATCGCGATGCGGATTACCGAAATCTTCGAGGATGTGGGGGTCGTACAAGAAGGCATGCTGAGCATCGCGCGGCCGCTGCAGTTGCCTGATCCCGCCGATGCGCGCCCGCTGAATGTGCGCGCCGGACGAATCGAATTCAACAACGTTAATTTCGGTTATGGCCGTGAAACCGGCGTGTTGCAGGATTTCAATCTGACCATTCGCCCTGGCGAGAAGATCGGCCTGGTCGGCCGGTCTGGCGCCGGCAAATCCACCGTCGTCAATCTGCTGTTGCGGTTCTTTCAGCTGGAAGGCGGGTCGATCCTCATCGACGGACAGGACATCTCGCTGCTGACGCAGGAATCGCTACGCGCGCAAATTTCGGTGGTGACGCAGGACACTTCGCTGCTGCACCGTTCGATTCGCGCCAATATCCGCTATGGCCGGCTGACCGCCAGCGACCAAGACATCGAGCATGCCGCGAGACTCGCGCACGCTCACGACTTCATCCTCGAACTCGAAGATTGGCACGGCCGCCGCGGCTATGACGCTCATGTAGGCGAACGCGGCGTGAAGCTTTCCGGCGGTCAGCGCCAGCGCGTTGCCATCGCCCGCGTCATTCTTAAAAACGCGCCGATCCTGGTCTTTGACGAAGCGACCTCCGCCCTCGACAGCGAAGTCGAAGCCGCCATTCAATCGAGCCTCGGCACGTTGATGGCCGGCAAAACCGTGATCGCGATCGCGCATCGGCTTTCGACCATCGCGCAGATGGATCGCCTGGTCGTGCTCGAACACGGCCGCATCGTCGAGCAGGGCTCGCATCGCGACCTGCTCGCGCAAGGCGGCCACTATGCGACGCTGTGGCGGCGCCAAGCCGGCGGCTTCATCGACGCCCCGGCAATGCAGGCGGCGGAGTAGCAGCCATCGACTTCGCCCCTACCGAACTTCAGCAATCGGTGCGCGCCGCAATCGAAAAGATCTGCGCGCGCTTTGGCGACGATTACTGGCTCAAACGCGATAGCGACGGCAATTTCCCGGACGAGTTTTATCGCGCACTGGCGCAAGACGGCTGGCTCGGCGTTTGCATTCCGCAGGCCTTTGGCGGCTCAGGTCTCGGCGTCAGCGAAGCGGCGGTAATGATGCAGACGGTCGCCGCGTCGGGCGCAGGTCTTTCTGGTGCCTCCGCAATTCACATGAATATTTTTGGGCTCAATCCGGTCGTCGTTTACGGCACCGAGGAGCAGAAACAACGGATGCTGCCGCCGATCGCCGCCGGCAAGGAAAAAGCTTGCTTCGCGGTGACCGAGCCTGATGCCGGTCTCGAAACCGCCAAGATCAAAACACGGGCGGAACGGCGCGGCGACTTTTACATGGTTACCGGCGCCAAGATCTGGATTTCAACGGCGCAGGTTGCTGACAAGATGCTGCTGCTTGGCCGCACCGCGCCGCTCGGCGCCGGCCGTAAGCCCACCGACGGGATCAGCTTGTTTTATACCGCGCTCGATCGCCGGCATGTTGAAGTGCGCGAGATTGCAAAAATGGGCCGCAAGGCGGTCGACTCCAACCAGTTGTTCATAGACGGTCTGCCGGTTCCGCTCGCCGATCGGATCGGCGAGGAGGGGCGCGGCTTCGACTATCTGCTGCATGGCCTCAACCCCGAGCGCATCCTGATCGCAGCCGAAGCGATTGGACTCGGCCGCGCCGCACTGGCGCGGGCCAGTTCCTATGCCAAAGGGCGCGTCGTGTTCGGCCGGCCGATCGGACAAAACCAAGCCATTCAGCATCCGCTGGCGGAATGCTGGATGGAACTGGAAGCGGCGGATCTGATGATGCTCAAAGCCGCCTGGCAATACGATCACGGCATTGCCTGCGGACCGGCGGCGAACGCGGCCAAATATCTTGGCGCCGAAGCCGGATTCAAAGCTTGCCAAACCGCGATCACAACCCACGGCGGCTATGGCTATGCTAAGGAGTATCACGTTGAGCGTTATTTTCGCGAGATCATGATTGCCAAGCTTGCACCGGTTTCACCGCAGCTTGTCCTCTGCTTCATCGCTGAAAAAGTTTTGGGAATGCCGAAGTCGTATTGATGTTAATGCTTAAGGCATCGCCGCAGCGCGGTCGCAATTTGCGGCTATCCGCCGCGATGCGAGGAGGTTTTCCATGCGCCGTCGGCTCATCGCCGTTCTAGCAATCGCCGCCGCTTTGGCAGTTTGCGCCGAACACTCCGCCTCGGCACAGCAAGGCCAATTGCCGCTGCCGCCAGGCGGTTTCAAGCCGCCGCCACCACCGCCGATCAAACCGTATCAGGAGGTGCCGGTGACGCCGCCGGCGCCGTTGAGCGATCCAAGCTTCACCGCCTTTCGTAACCAGCTCGGCGAGGTCGCTGCGCACAAAGACCGCGCCGCGCTCACCAAGATGGTGGTGGCGCAAAATTTCTTCTGGATGCAGGACAAGAATCTCGCCGATCCGCACAAACCCGGGATCGATAACCTCGCCAAGGCGATCGATCTTGACGCGAAGGACGGTTCGGGCTGGCAAATATTGGCTGGCTTCGCCACCGAACCGTCTGCAGAGGAATCGCCGCAGCAGCCCGGCACTTTCTGCGCGCCGGCCGACCCCAAGCTCGATCCGAGCGCTTTGGATGCGCTTGCCAAAGCAACGCAGACCGATCCGAGCGAGTGGGGCTATCCGATCAAGACCGGCGTTGATGTGCACGCAGCGGCGACGCCCAACTCGCCCGTGGTCGAGAAACTCGGGGCGAATCTGGTGCGCGTCCTGCCCGATACTGCCCCGCCCGCCAATCCCAACGAGCCGTTTTTCCTGCACGTCGCTACGCCGTCGGGCAAAACCGGATATGTCGACGCGCAATCGATATCACCGCTCGGCGGCGACCAAATTTGTTACGGCAAGCAAGACGGCGCTTGGAAGATCGCCGGCTATCTCGGCGGCGTCGCGCAGCAGTAGGAGATTGTCATGGCCGGACTTGTTCCGGCCATCCACGTCTTGTCGCCTGTATCGTTAAGACGTGGATGCCCGCGACATAGGCGAGCGAAGCGACGCCGTTCTTCGAACGGCTATGCGCGGGCATGACGTTGACGGCAGGCGTGCAAAGCGGGTGCCATTATTTGCTGGCCTACCGCTTCCCCGCCATCGCCGCGACCGATTGCGCGGTCTGGCCGAACAGGATCGCGCGCTCCTCCGCGGTGCGAATGCCGCCTTGGCCGGGATTGATCTTCGGCGTCCATTCGTAAGCTTTGATCACCGCCGGACGCGCCTTGATCGCTTCGAGCCAGCGCTTGAGATGCGGGAAATCGGCGATGTTCTGGCCCTGCCGCTCCCACGGCACGACCCACGGATAACAAGCCATGTCGGCGATTGAATACGGGCCGGCGAGAAATTCGTGACCGGCGAGCCGCTTGTTCATGACGCCATAGAGGCGATTCACCTCATTGCGATAGCGATCGATCGCATAAGGGATCTTGTCGACGGCGTAATGGGCAAAATGATTGTTCTGTCCGGACATCGGGCCGAGACCGCCCATTTGCCAGAACAGCCACTCAAGCGCCGCGGTGCGGCCGCGCAAATCCTTCGGAATGAACTTCCCGGTCTTGTCGGCGAGATAGAGCAGGATGGCGCCGGATTCGAAAACCGAAATCGCCTTGCCGCCATCGGCAGGCTTGTGGTCGACAATTGCGGGGATGCGATTGTTCGGCGATACGCCGAGAAAATCGGCCTTGAATTGTTCGCCCTTGCCGATATTGATTGGAATAATTTTGTACTCCAATCCGGCTTCTTCGAGAAAGATCGTTACTTTATGACCGTTGGGCGTGGTCCAATAATGTACTTCAATCATGGTCAACCCGTCTGTAGATGCTGATGACCCTCAAGCCTAGGGCGCAAATCTAGTCTGACTTGGCGGCGCAATGAAGCCCACCCCGCGCATTGCTGTCATCGGCGCCTGTCATCGGGGCCCGATGGACAATTCCGGCCAGACCATGCTCGCATGCGGCATGCGACAGAATGGACGGCGGGTTAGGGCGAACTAGCAAAACAAGGACCGATCATGATCACCGAAATCGCGCAGATCGACGTCAAGCCGGGCATGGAGGCGGAATTCGAAAAAGGGGTGAAGCAAGCCGCCCCGATTTTTCAGCGCGCCAAGGGCTGCCGCAGCATGGAATTGCGCCGCTCGATCGAGAAGCCGGCGCGCTATCGGCTATTCGTCGGCTGGGACACAGTCGAAAACCACACCGTCGACTTTCGCGGCTCGGCGGATTTCCAGGAATGGCGCAAGCTGGTTGGTCATTGCTTCGCCTCGCCGCCGGAAGTGGAGCACGTAACGCAGACAGTGCGGGGGTTTTGAATCGGAGGTCGGAGGTCGGATGTCAGATGACAGATAACAGATTGCGCGTCGTTGGCCACCTCTGAACTCTGACCTCTGACCTCTGACCTCTGAACTCTGAACTCTGAACTCTGACCTCTGACCTCTGTCATCCGATGATAATCAAAGTCCCGCTACTGAATATCATTGTCGCTCTGACCGTGATGTCGCTGCTCTTGGGCCGCGTCGCCGTTCTCGGCTTTACTTCGCCGGCAGCAGGTCAGGCTATCGTGCACGCGAAGCCACAATCCGAAGCGATGAGTTCATACAACGACGCCGTAAGCCGTTTCAAACAGGTCTTGCAGCAGCGTCGCACCCAGATCGATTCAAAACAACAGCTCCCGGACTTGCCGGGGCAAGCGCTCTACCTCGCTCGCAACAGTATGCTCAGTGCGTACAAGGATCTCACCGACGCGTTTCCGTCCAAAATCGGAAGACCGAACAAATTTAAAATTCCGCCGGCCTATTTCGACGCGGAGAATGAGCCGCTGCTCGACGAATATGCGAATCTTTTCGCTATCATGCAGGCGCCACCCGCGAATGCGCAAATGTCCGATACACCGTTTAAAGATGTGGTCGATCTCGGGATCGCGATTGCACGCGCCAAGGGTCTCGAACGATCAAACGCGGAAGCGGCCGGCCGCATTAGCCTAGGGATATTTTTTGCCGAGACTAACGGCAACCAAAACATCGGCAATGCCCGGTCGAATACGTACAAGGGAAGTTTGCAAACCGGAATGTCGGAAGATCAGGTCGGCCAAAGAAAATGGTCGGCGATCAAAGGAGCAATTGCCGCCTTTGATCCTGCGTTGATTGCTCGCGACGCCGAGGAAGAGAGGCGGATCGGCAATTTAGACCATCGGTTCAATCACTGGACTGCGGTGCGGGACGGCCTCGTGAATGCGCATGCAGATGTTTTCTTGCAAATCCCGGTGCTCGCAAAAGCCCTACCAAATCCGATCGATCAGATGAAGGTATTTGAATTGATCCAGATTATTCCGAGCCCGACAAAGTCCGCTCTTCAATCCGGGAATCTGTTGGGCTACAGAGTTTCCGAGCCGGTGATAATGGGTTATCTGCGCAACAACAGCATTTTCACTTTTGGCCAGGTCGACAGAGCAAAGACGTCGGCAACGTTCCGCGAAATTCTCGATGCGATGTGGCTTTTCAACGACAAGTTTGAACGAGCATCCGTGAAATTTGATGAGATTAAGTCACAGCGGGCGAATTGAAGCAGACGTCGCAGGTCAGAAATCGGATATCGGAGATCAGAGGTGCGAGACCGGGGGGTAGAAAAACTTGTCGTTTGCCCTCTGACCTCTGTCATCCGAGCTCCCCGCTCCACATTGGCAATCCGCGTCGGCACGCCGATCGAATCTGGAGGTGTAGGCACGAAACCATTAAGGCCGACCATTGCGCACGTCTTGATTGAATCATCGGGATGATACCCACTAAAATTAGGCATCGACGGATGCGAACCCGAATACGTATCAACAGCTGACGCCGTCCTCGCGCAAGGCGGAGCCACTGCGATGGAGAATCAAACATTGTCGGTCGAAAGCCGGATCAAGCTGATTTGGAACAGCGTTTTGGAGGCCGATAACCACATCGTTGGATTATTTATCTGCGTTTTTGCCGTCATCGACTGGACCGCCGTATATGACGGGATCGAGCCGCTCAAGATTTATTTTTCGCAGGGCATCTATACGGTGCCGTCACTGAGCGCATTGAACAAATTCTTCTCGGCCGTTTATCTGACCCTGGCCGCGATCATCCTGCTGTCACTGCGTCCGCCGCTCTCGCGCTATCAAACCGCTTTGCCGAATTTGGTCGCTGTCTTGGCGGCGTTTGCCGTTTATATTTTCGTGTACGTTCCGCAGGGCAACCTATTCCATACCAACATCGCAGTTGCGCTGGCTCTGATTGTATCGGGCGCGATCCTTGTCATCGGCGCTTTGGTATTTCTTCGCCAGGCCTTTACTGTCACGCCGCAGGCGAGATTCTTGGTAACTGCCGGCCCCTATTCGATCGTCAGACATCCGATGTATGTCGGAAATATCGTTTCGATTCTCGGACTGGCCCTTCTCATCGACAGTCTGCAAGCCATGTTGTTATTTCTCCTGTGCAGCGGACTTCAGGCCGGCCGCGCACTTTATGAGGAGCGGCTTCTGGCTGCGCAATTTCCGTAATATGCCGAGTATAAAACCAAAGTGGGTCGTTTTTTCCACGTTTGACGCCGAAACGCCTAACCAGCGTGTCGGCCTGCGGATTTGTGCTGTTGCTCCAGCCTTGCCAACCCGTCCAGGCTGCGGCGGTTTCGGGCACTCCCAGCTACTTCTTGTTGGACAATTCCGATCATGCCGGTAGTGCCTCGGACCAGCGGGTCGATAATATTGACGGCATCCTGGCCGACTCGAACGGTTACGGTGTAGTGCGTGTTGCGTCCCAGCCCAACTATGCAGGGAAGTGTAGTGCCTGGTCCAGAAAAGCCACGACCGGAGAGTTGTTTAGCGCCGACGAGCTGGCGGATATGGCCATGGCCGAAGTCCCGGATACGCCCGGGAGCAATTCCGCCGCCTGCAGTGCCTTCTTCACTCTTCGGAGTTCGTGTCAGGCCACCGACGACAAGTGGAATGACAATGAAATTAGCGACGTCGACTTCATAAGCAAACTCAAGGAAACCTCTCCAGGCTGTGAGGTTCTCGAAGCCGCCGATTCCTGTAAAGCATTGAAAAAAATCGTACGGCGCGGCGTTCCTCTGGCAAGTGACGATTTGGACTTTTTCGCGCAATGCGCCAGGGTGGAAGTAATCAACAGGCGTTTCGAACAAATTCGTCCAGCTATGTAACGGCCATCAGCGACAAATGAACAATATTGCGCCGAGTCTGCTCGAAACTCTGGACCTCGTATCGCTTGCAATCGTTGTCGCTTGCTTTGTCGCCGCCGTCGGCGGCCTCATCAGATATACCACGCGGCTGCCGGGAAATACGGTCAAAGTCTATTGGCTAATGAAACTCGGCATATTTGTTGGCGTTCCGTTCGGCATCGTGGGGATGGTCAGCGGATATATGACGGGATCGAGCCGTGTCGGCGCGATCTCCAATCTAGTGCCCGCGGCCCTGACCTTGATCGGCGCGGTCGCCGCCTACCTTTTCACGAAGGGCGGGAAGTCCGCAATCATGTCGGCCTTCGCCGTAGTGAACTTTTCTATCCTGATGCTGATCGGCGTGCTGATCGGCGGGTATGAGCGATTGCAAAACGAGAGAATCGAGAGCTCGCTCGAATACCAGGAGAACGAATTATACAAGGAATTGCTTCTACAACACGAGCGCCACGCGTTGGGGCTGGACGATGTCACGCGACACAAGAAAGAGCCAGCGGACCAGCAGTAACTAGAGTTTCTCGGGCATAGAACCTAGGCCTTTGAGCATAGAGCCCGCGGCTATAACGTTGAGTTGGACGCCGCTCCCAGGACAATTACGCCCTCGCCCGCTCCACATTCGCAATCCGCGCCGGCACACCGAACTCGCGGCGGCACACTTCGGCGAGCGTAGCGATGCCTTCGCGGATCGCCGCAGGCGAGGCATTGGCGAAACACAGCCGCGTGCGGCTCTTGCCGTAGCCCTTGTCTGTCGACCATTCGGCGCCGGGATTAATGGCGACCCCGGCGGCGAGCGCCGGTGCGAACAGCTTTTGCGTGTCGACCTGATCCGGCAATTTGACCCAGAGAAAAATGCCGCCTTTGGGATCCTCGAATTCGGCCGCGGTGCCGAATTGCGCATTGAGCGCATCCATCAGGGTTTCCAGCTTCGACCGCAAAGCGCGAGTAAGAACCGGCACATGGGCATCGAACTGGGACGGGCAGAACTCGCCTAGCACCATCTGCTCCAGCGCGCCCGAGCCGGCATCGGTTTTGATCGCGAGCATGCGTGCCAAAAGCGGCCAGGGCGCGACGATGTAACCGACGCGCAGTGCCGGCGCGACCGATTTGGAGAACGAGCCAATATGGATGACGCCGCCGTGCTTGCTCATGGCGTAGAGCGCCGGCGGCCTCTTGCCGTCCCAGATCAGATCCGAATAGCAGTCGTCCTCGAAGATCGGCACGCCGTGTTGCGCGGCGAGTTGCAGCATGTCGTGGCGCCGCGCTTCGCTCAAGATCGTGCCGGTCGGATTTTGCACCGTCGGGATCGTGTAGATGTATTTCGGCCGCACGCCGCGGCGCTTGAGATCGTCGAGAGCGGCGGCAAGCACATCCATGCGCATACCTTCACCGTCGAGCGGAATACCGACCGCTTCGACGCCGAGGCGTTGCAAGCGGGTGAGCGCACCTTGGTAGGTCGCCTGCTCGATGATGACGGTATCGCCGCGCGCCAGCAGAATTCCGTTCACCAGATCGAGCGCCTGCAGCGAGCCGGAGGTCATTAGAATCTCGTCGGCATCGCAGCGAATACTGGCAGTGTGCTCGAGCTTGCGCGCCAGAAATTCCCGCAGCCGCCGGTAACCGAGCGGCCCGCTGGAAAGCCCGTAAGTTGCGAGCGTGCGGCCCTCGCGCGTGAGCACGTCGTTCATTGCCTTGATCAGCGCCTCGAGCGGCACCTGATCAGCATCGTTGTGGCCGCCGATGAAATTGTATTTGGCGAAACCGTTCCATTTGACCGCCGGCGGCGGTAGGCCGGGCGCGAACAGCGGCGTGAAGTCCAATAGAGCCATAGACATTTCTCCCTTGGTCCAGGACATTAGCGTGCCATGGCCGGGCTTGTCCCGGCCATCTCGATTAGATTGCAAAGCCGCATGACACGCCGCGCTCAATTGATTCTGGTCATTATTGCTTTTGCATTCACAACGTCTGCGAAAGCGGAATTTCCCGACCATCCGATCCGCATGATCGTGCCGCAAGCCGCCGGCAGCGCCACTGACACGCTCACGCGCGTGCTCGCCAGCGCGTTGGCGGACGAGCTGCATCAGCAGGTCGTGGTCGATGATCGCCCCGGCGGTGCGCTAACGCTCGGCCTCGATCTCACCGCGAAATCACCGCCGGATGGCTATACCCTGTGCATGGGACCGATCGGCGCGCTTGCTATCACCAGACATCTGGTGGTGCCGCTGGACATCGCGCGCGACTTTCAACCCATCGCGCTTACGGCGCGTGGCCAGCTTCTGCTCGCGGTTTCGCCGGCGACACCGTTCCATTCGGTGCCGGAGCTGATCGACTACGCCAAACAAAATCCCGGCAAGCTTCTCAATGCCTCGTCGAGTAACGGCTCGCCGGGCCACGTCGGTGGCGAGCTGTTCAAATTCATGACCGGCACCGACATCGTCCACGTGCCATATAAAGGCGGCGCGCCGGCGATCAACGACCTGATGGCGGGGCGCGTGCAGCTGATGTTCGAAAGCCTCAATTCGATCGCGCCGTTGCGCGTTCCGGCGCCGTGCGTGCGCTTGCGGTCAGCGGCGATCACCGCTCGCCGGCCTTTCCCGATCTGCCGACCGTCGCCGAGGCCGGCGTTCCCGGCTATTCCGCGCCGACCTGGGCTGGCGTGATCGCGCCCACGGGGGTGCCGAGGCCGGTCGTCGATCGGCTCAATGCCGCGATCAATCGCGCGCTTCAGTCGGAGGCGATGCGGCAATTCTATACGACCGTCGGCGATGAGCCGGCGGGGGCAACACCGGAAGAATTCGCCGCGCTGATCGCCGCTGATTCACAGAAATGGGGCGAAGTCATAAAGCGCGCCGGGATCAGGTTGGAATAAACGCCCCGTCATAACGGGCCATAGCCGTTCCAAGAACGGCGTCGCGGAGCTTGTCATCGGGCCGGCCACTTCGGGCCGGACCCGTTGGCTCGCCTATCTGCCGGGCATCCACGTCTTGAGCGCTGCAACTCCAAAGACGTGGATGGCCGGGTCAAGCCCGGCCATGACGCAAAAGTAGTGTCACTTTCGCTACCGCCAGACTCGACCCATATTGTGACGATGGCGAAAGGCCCCGATCGGCCGCAGGCGCCGCACCGGCGCGATCCGGCAAAACATTCGAAGAAAGACCCAGCCAAGCCGACCCGCGCCAAGGCGGCGCGTCCGGACACGCCGGCGCTCGACCCGTCCTTGGCTGATCTGCTCAATCCCGGCATCGGACAGGGCCGCGCCGGCATTGGCGCGCAGACCGGCGATACTTCCGCGAGGCGTGGCAGCGGGCTGCAGCCGCCGCCGGACAATTCCTGGGACCGCCGCGCTGATTTCGCGCAAGCGCACCGCGCCCGCGCCTCGGTGGCGCGCGGTGTCGCCGAGCCGCCGCAAAAAGGCTATGTCGGCCGGACGCCGGTCTCGCCCGGCGAGCTCGATCCCGATCTCGCGCGCGCCTTGGGGATCGAAGAAGAAGACGAGGCGACGTCGTCACCGTCCGAGGGCGAGCGTGGCGGGACGATTAAATACGGCGAAGAGACATCTACTCGATCGCGCTTGGCGCGCCCACAGGGAGTGGAAGGAGGGATAAGCGCATTCGGCAGCGCGGCGAGTCAGCAGTCGCTGGACCGCCTGCTGCGCGAAGGCCGTCCGGAATTTCGCGAACATCCGTGGACACCGCATCGGCCGCCGCGGCCGGACAAATCCGAAGGCGGGCGGAGGCTCGCGATCAAATCTGACTTCGATCCCAAGGGCGATCAGCCGGAGGCCATCAAGGACTTGGTCGAAGGCGTGCGTGGCAACGACCGCAGCCAGGTGCTGCTTGGCGTCACCGGTTCCGGCAAGACCTTCACCATGGCCAAGGTAATCGAACAGACACAGCGGCCGGCGCTCATTCTAGCGCCCAACAAGACGCTCGCCGCGCAACTCTACGGCGAGTTTAAGGGCTTCTTTCCGGACAATGCGGTCGAATATTTCGTCAGCTATTACGATTACTACCAGCCGGAAGCCTATATCCCGCGCACCGACACCTATATCGAGAAGGATTCCTCGATCAACGAGCAGATCGATCGCATGCGCCACGCCGCGACGCGAGCGCTGCTCGAGCGCGATGACGTGATCATCGTCGCCTCGGTGTCCTGCATCTACGGCATTGGTTCGGTCGAAACCTATTCGGCCATGACTTTCACGATCCGCCGCGGCGAGCGGCTCAACCAGCGGCAATTGCTCGCCGACCTGGTCGCTTTGCAATACAAGCGCTCCGCCGGCGATTTCTATCGCGGCTCGTTCCGCGTGCGCGGCGATGTCATCGAAATTTTCCCGGCGCACTATGAAGATCGCGCCTGGCGCGTGTCGCTGTTCGGCGACGAAGTGGAAGCGATCCACGAATTCGATCCGCTCACTGGGCAGAAAACCGACGAGCTCGAATTCGTCAAAATTTACGCCAATTCGCACTATGTGACGCCGCGGCCGACTTTGTTGCAGGCGATTTCCGGCATCAAGCTCGAACTGCGCCAGCGGCTCGAACAGCTCAACGCCGCCGGCCGCCTTCTCGAAGCGCAGCGGCTCGAACAACGCACGCTCTATGACCTGGAAATGATGGAGGCGACCGGCAGCTGCGCCGGCATCGAGAACTATTCGCGCTATCTGACCGGCCGCAAGCCGGGCGAGCCGCCGCCGACTTTGTTCGAATATGTTCCAGACAACGCGCTGGTCTTTGTCGACGAGAGCCACGTCACCATCCCACAGCTCGGCGGCATGTATCGCGGCGATTTCCGGCGCAAGGCGACGCTTGCCGAATATGGCTTCCGCCTGCCCTCCTGCATGGACAACCGGCCACTGCGTTTCGAGGAATGGGACGCGATGCGGCCGCAGACCATGTGTGTGTCCGCGACGCCCGGCCCGTGGGAGCTCAACGAATCCGGCGGCGTCTTCACCGAGCAGGTGATCCGGCCGACCGGGCTGATCGATCCGCCGGTCGACGTGCGGCCGGCGCGGACCCAGGTCGACGATCTGGTCGGCGAGGTTCGCGCCGTGGCACAGGCCGGCTATCGCGCGCTGGTCACCGTGCTCACCAAGCGCATGGCCGAGGACCTGACCGAATACCTGCACGAGCAAGGCATTCGCGTCCGCTACATGCATTCCGATATCGACACGATCGAGCGCATCGAGATCATCCGCGATCTGCGGCTTGGCGCCTTCGACGCACTGGTCGGCATCAATCTTTTGCGCGAAGGCCTCGACATTCCGGAATGCGCACTGGTCGCCATCCTCGATGCCGACAAAGAGGGATTCCTGCGCAGCGAGACGAGCCTCATTCAGACCATCGGCCGCGCTGCGCGCAATATCGACGGCCGCGTCGTTCTCTATGCCGATGCCGTCACCGGCTCGATGGAGCGCGCCATCGCCGAGACCGAGCGCCGCCGCGAGAAGCAGCAGGAATACAACACCGCGAACGGCATCACGCCGGAGAGCGTGCGCAAGGGCATCGCCGACATTCTCGACAGCGTCTACGAGCGCGATCACGTACTGATCGCGACTGGCGACGGCGACGGCGAATTCGCGGAGGCCGCCACCATCGGCCACAATTTTGAGGCGGTCATAAGCGACCTTGAAACCCGCATGCGCGCCGCCGCCGCTGATCTCGATTTCGAAGAAGCGGCGCGGCTGCGCGACGAGATCAAGCGGCTACGCACCACCGAACTTGCGGTGATGGACGATCCGACGGCGAAATTTCTTTCTGCACCTTCTCCCCGCGGGCGGGGAGAAGGCTGGGATGAGGGGGCATCGCAGCCAGAGTCAGAATCGCGGCAAGGCCCCCTCACCCGCCGCGCTGCGCGCGGCGACCTCTCCCCGCAAGCGGGGCGAGGTAAATCCCGAATCCACAAGCCCACGCTCGACGAAATGGGCATTGCGCTTCATCATGAAGTCGCGCCGCATCGGCCGGGCGCCGTCAGCCAAGAGGCGAGGAGCGCCGTAGGCGCGACAGGGACGCAAAATCGCGGTCCGCGCAAGCCGACGCTCGATGAGATGGGCCCGGGTGTCGAGTCAGTGCCGGCGCAAGAGGCGGGGAGCGCCCCCGGCCCGGCGGCCAGGGCAAGCTCCGGCGCGACAGGGAACGAAAAATCCCGCTCCGGGCCGCGCTCGACGCTGGGCCGCCCCGGCATGCGCGGCGGCTGGAAGCCAAGACGAAGATAAAGCGCTAATCTCCTTGCGCCGTTCGGCTATATAGAACCCTAGCCATGTCCAAACACAAACGCCTGGAACCAATACCGCCCGGTGAAATTCTTGCAGAAGAATTCATGAAGCCAAATCGCATCAGCCAGAATCGGTTGTCGCGTGATATCGACGTGAATCCTGCTCGTATCAATGACATCGTTCACGGCCGCTCGGCAATTACCGCACCCATCGCACTCCGGCCGGGAAAATATTTCGGCACCACGCCAGAGCTTTGGATGAATTTGCAAAGCTCTTACGAATTACGCCTCGCGCGCGCCGGGGACTGGCCAAAGATTGAGCGGCGTGTCCGCGTATTGGCGGCGGAATGATCCAGCCAACATGAAACTCGGCTTTGAGGAAGCTCAGCTTCCATACACGAGCGGGTCCCAGAGCGCCCGTGCGTGGACAGAGCGGTGGGTACGCGATCAAGTCTTTTGCCCGAACTGTGGTAACGCGACCATAAATCCATTTCCGAATAACAGTCCTGTAGCAGATTTCTTGTGCTTCGCTTGCAAAGAAGAATACGAGCTGAAAAGTCAAAAGTCTCTTTTTGGAAGCAAAGTTCTTGACGGCGCGTTTAAGACCAAATGCGAGCGCCTAGCCGCTGATAACAACCCCAATCTGTTTCTTTTGAATTACGACTTTAAGCAATTATCGGTCACTAATTTTTTCGTTGTTCCGAAGCATTTTTTCGTGCGTGATGTCATTGCCGAACGTAAGCCATTAGCGCAGACGGCAAGGCGCGCGGGATGGATTGGCTCGCCCATCCTGCTCAACAAGATCCCGCAATCAGGCAAAATTTATTTCGTTCGTGATGGCCGGGTAGAGCCTAGGGATTCGGTGCTTAAACAATGGCAAAAGACGCTATTTCTGCGGGACCAAGGGCAACAAGCCAGGGGATGGCTTATCGAGGTTATGAAATGCGTCGAGGCCATTGGAAAACTCGAGTTTCAAATCGATGATGTATAGCGTTCGAGAAAAAATTGGGTCACCTCTACCCAGAAAATAAAAATGTAAAACCGAAGATTCCCCAGCAACTGCAGTTCCTACGAGATCGCGGCTATCTCGAATTCGTTTCGCGCGGTTATTATCGTCTGCGCTCGCGAGAGTGAACGACTGGCAAAAATGAAAGTGAGCCGACAATATGGCCTGGTATCGCAATTACTACAAATGTGCTCGTTGTGACCACCAATGGCGGGATGAGTGGTCGTGCATGTGCGACGACGACTGCCGGCGTTGCGGTGCTCGGCACATGTCACCGTATGATGTAGACGATCTCACCACGATAGTGGAACAGCAGGGTGGTGAATTTGTCGTGCTACAATCGCCGCAAAGTGCGGGACATTCTGCCGATTATCGCGAAGTTGGCCGTTTTGCTAACCGCAAAAAGGCTGAAGCCTTTCTAGAAAGTTGTGACTAGAAGCCGCCTCCCTACATCCCCTTCGCCAAGACATCGGTGCCGGCTTTGGCGACCTGATCGTCCTGCGCCGACAGCGCGCCGGAGACGCCGATGGCGCCGGCGATCTTACCGTCGACCAGGATGAGAAGCCCGCCTTGCAGCGGGGTGATGTCCTTGAGCGCAAGGAGCCGCATGCCGGCGCCGCCGGCGGCAATGGCGTCGTCGAGCGCCTTGCTCGGCAGCTTGAATTCGAGCGCGGTGCGCGCCTTGCCGGCCGAGGTGCTGATGCCCGAGAGCTGCGTGTTGTCGCCCTTGTGGAACATGACCATGTTGCCGCCGCTGTCGAGAATGGTGATGGCGACCGCCCAGGAATTTTTGGCCGCTTCGAGCTCGGCCGCGGCCATGACCCGCTTGGCCTGATCGAGCGTGATCGGCGAGCCATAAGCCGGCTGCGGCGGCGGCGCCGCGGCGGGCGCCTGTTGCGCGATCACGGGCGTTACAGCAACCAAAGCAAGAGCGCAGAGCAAAGCGCAGACAAAAGCCGATACGCGAACCATTTGGTTGCCTCCTGGAGGAATCTGTTTACGCATGATCTTATTCGAAAACCGGTGCCCACTTTTCGGGATCGTGCGCTAAGCCGAATCCCAGCGGGCGGCACAATAAGCGGCAAATGCGGCAGGTGGAAGCCGCCGCAACGGCAGTGCGCTGCCCACTGCCTCCCCCTGAAAAGGGGAGGTCGGCGGCTGTCAGCCGCCGGGTGGGGGTCGACGTTCGCGCATCAGTGAAACCCTGACCCCTCCCCGGCACGCTAACGCGTGCCAACCCTCCCCTTTCAGGGGAGGGAAAATCTTGAATGGCCGGCCGCTAACGGAGAATGATTATCATCGCACGCAAAACGTGATCGCTGCGCCCCGATGCGGTCGGTGCGCGCCGCGCTTATATTTACTTCGAAATTCTTGCCCTCCCGCCGCGCCGAACCGGAGCCCCCGTCATGTTTTCATTCCGCAAGAAGCTGGAAATGCCCGCGCCCGAAGAGGCCTTGCCTGGCCGTACGACCCCGATCCCGACCGCGCCGACGCATTTCGTCAATGGCCGGCCGCTACAGGGCCCCTACCCCGCCGGCCTCGCCATGGCGATGTTCGCGCTAGGCTGCTTCTGGGGCGCCGAGCGCAAGTTCTGGGAGCTTGGCGAGGGCGTTTACGTGACCGCAGTCGGCTATGCCGGCGGGTTGACGCCCAACCCGACCTACGAAGAAGTGTGCTCCGGCCGCACTGGGCACAACGAAGTCGTGCTCGTGGTCTATGATCCGAAGAAGATCTCCTACGAGCAGTTGCTCAAGACGTTTTGGGAGAGCCACGACCCGACCCAGGGCATGCGCCAAGGCAACGACGTCGGCACGCAATACCGCTCCGCCATCTATGTCTTCTCGCCCGAGCAGCGCGCCGCGGCGGAAGCCTCCAAGGCCGCCTATGGCAAAGCGCTAGCAGCGCAGCGGATGGGCCCGATCACGACCGAAATCCTCGACGCGCCGCCGTTCTATTTCGCCGAGGACTATCACCAGCAATATCTCGCCAAGAATCCACATGGCTATTGCGGCCTCGGCGGCACCGGCGTGAGCTGCCCGATCGGAACGGGTGTTGCGGCGTAATCAGAGGTCAGAGATCAGATGTCAGCGTCATCCGACCTCTGAGATCCGGCCTCTGTCCTCCTACTTCACATGCTTTCCCAGAAACGCCATCGCGCGCTGCCAAGCGAGCTTGGCGGCTTCGGCGTTGTAACTGCCGCGCTCGTCGCAATGAAAACCGTGCTGCGCATTGGGATAGACGTAGATTTCACAATCGCCGCCGCGCTTCTGTTTGATCATCTCGACATCGCTCATCGGGATTGACGCATCCTGTTCGCCGAAATGCATCTGCGTCGGCACTTTCGGCTTTTCATCGGCATTCTTGGCGATTTGTCCGCCGTAATAGCAGACCGCCGCCGAGAGGCCGTTGAGCTTGCAGGCGGCGAGGAACGAAATGGTGCCGCCCATGCAGAATCCCATGATGCCGACGGGACTGTTCGGTTTCAGCTCATTGATGGCCGCCTGCACGTCGCGCAGCATCGCGTTAAAATCCGGGTTGGCGACGAACTTGCGCGCATTGGCGATCTCGTCGGGCGAGTAACCGGATTCGAAATTCGGCTGCTGGCGATCGAACACCGCCGGCGCCACGGCCGTATAGCCTTCGCCGGCAAGGCGATCGCAGACGGCGCGAATGTGATGATTGACGCCAAAGATTTCCTGGATGAGGACGATGCCGCCTTTGGCCTTTCCGGCCGGATCGGCGCGGTAGGCGCCGAGCTTGAAATTGTCCGAAGCGGTCAATGTAAAATGCTTACCCAATGTGATCCTCCATCAATGTTCAGTCGCGGATGTTTAGACGGCGCGGCCGCATGGCACCGCCTGGCGGCAATCGCCGGCCAGGGAGCCTATCGGCGCCTTTGGTCGCGCTCAAGCCACGTGTAGCCCGGGATTGCTGCGGCGGCTTATCGGGTCACGACAATGAAGTCGGTGCCTTCGCCGGTTTCATCGCCCAGACCCTGATCCGAGACGATGAGCGAGGCGCCGGGGCCGATCATTTGCGCAATCGCTTCGCTCACGTCGGCCGGAATCTCGATGCGGGCAAGCACTTGCGCCGGAGTTTGCGACGGCTGCGAATCGGTCGCCCGCTCGTCCTCGATCTCGCGCCGCCGCGAGCGGCCATGTTTGCCATGGCGGTCTTCGACATAGCGCACGCGCTTTGCGGTCTCGCCCGGAAGCGAGACCACATTCCAGCGCAGTGAGGTGTGGTCTGCGCCGGTAAATTCGAGCGCGCTGAACACATGCGTGCCGAAGGGGGCGTCCTGCTGGTCGATCACAACCGGTGCTTCGAACAGCGGCTCGAAATCTTGCCGGATGTAAAGCCGCTGCTTCTTGCGGCTGATGAAGATCGAGATCGGCGTTTTCTTCGCAATCGCGCGTTGCGCCATTTCGGCTGCCTTGGAGGGCGCTGTCGCGCCCGCATCGGCAGAAGTCGCCGCATCGGCCGGGTGAGCGGCGTTTTCAACCTTCTGATCGCCGTCGCCTACCACCGGCGCCGCCGCAGCCGGCGGGGCCGCAGCGTCCGACTCAACCGGCGGAACAAGGACAGGCGGATCGGCATGCACCACAAGCTCGGCCGGCTTGACGGTTACGGCCTCGGCGCCGTTCGGCGCCGCCATGGCGATCTCGGGCGGCTTTTCCTGATGCACGAAAAGATGCGGATCGGCGAAATCCACCGGCTTTAGCTCGGAGCGAGCGATAACGACGCGCGTGTTGAGCTTAGTGAGCCGGTAAAGGCGGATGGCGAAATCACGCGGCATGCGGATGCAGCCATGCGACGCCGGATGGCCGATATTTTCGCCTTCATGCATGGCGACACCCGACCAGGTGATGCGCTGCATGTAGGGCATTGGCGCATTGCTGTAGATGTTCGAGCGATGGAAAACCTGCTTTTGGATGACGCTGAAGACGCCAAGCGGTGTCGGCAGGCTGGGCACTCCGGTCGCGATCGAGGTGTCCGCGACATGCACCCCATCGCTGTAGACGTGCAGCTTCTGCTGATTGATCGAAATAAAAATCTGCAGCGGCCCTTTCGGCACCTCGCCGGACGATTCCTTGCCGGCATGGTCGACGGCTTTTGATTCGTGGGTTTTGTGGGCCGGCCTATGTTTGTGGTGGCCACTGTACCCGCCGTTCCAACCGTCGGACCAATAAGCGGCCGCCGCGGGAGATGCAGCCGCGGTCACGGCCAAGCTCGCGACAAGCGCGACTACGTAGTGGCCTCTGCCGCCGCGGCGACGATTCGGCCGAAATGATGCCTTGTGGCGCAGCGCGCTTGCAGTGACCAATTTCGCCCCCAGCCGACGTGAAATGGTCCGAACTCGGTCGCGAACCCTAGTGGACAGGATCATTTTCACCAGATCGCGAGTGTGTGTCGCAGTCATGGCAAAATGCGCTAAAATTTCGGTAGATGAAGCCGGAGAGCTCATGAAATATTTTAGCGCGACCGGGTCGCGGCCGCGCATTCCAGTTCGTTTTGCTTGGCATGCGAAATTGCGTGGGGGCAGTCGGCCACCCGACACAATCATCGCGGCAACTCAAAGACTTCCGCCAAGAGCTGATAGGAACGTCGCCGCGCGGCATGGTCGTAGACCATCGTCGTGATCATAAGTTCATCCGCGCGCGCAGCCTGCGCCAGGGAAAGCAGCCGGTCCTTTACGGTGGCGGCGCTGCCGACCGCCAAGCGAACGCGATGCCGGGCCAACCTTTCGCGATCGATCGGCGTGTAAGGATAGGCCGCAGCCGCCTCCGGCGACTCCAGCGGCAGATATTCGCCATTGGCGCGCCGCACGTAATGCAACTGCGCACTCGCGGCGATGCGCTCGGCTTCCGGGTCGCTATCCGCGGCGATCGCCGCCGTGGTCAGAATGGCGTAAGGGCGCGGCAGCATCGGTGTTGGTTTGAAGCGCTCGCGGTAGCTGAGCATCGCACTCGTCGCGTCGTAATCGGCAAAATGATGGGCGAAGGCAAAACCGAGCCCAAACGCCGCAGCGAGTTCCGCGCTGTAGCCGCTCGAGCCGAGGAGCCAGATCGGCGGCAGCGCCACGTCGCTCGGCACGGCGCGAACATTGCGGAACGGATGACCTTCCGGGAAACCGCCGTGCTCGAGGAGCAGTAATTCCTGAAAGCGCTCGAGAAATTCGTCGCCCGCGCGCGGATCCTGCCTGGCGCGCAGCGCGTAAGAGGTGACCGGATCGGTGCCCGGTGCGCGGCCAAGGCCGAGATCGATGCGTCCGGGAAACAGCGCCTCCAGCACTTTGAAACGTTCAGCGACCACAAGGGGGGCGTGATTGGGCAACATTACGCCGCCGGAGCCGACGCGAATCCGCAATGTCACCGACGCCACTTGCCCAATCATGATGTCGGGCGAGGAGCTGGCGATATTCGCCAGATTATGATGTTCGGCGAGCCAGTAACGCGTGTAACCGAGCTGATCGGCGAGCCGCGCCAAATCGAGCGAATTACGCAGGGCCGCGGAGCCCGGCGTGGCCGTGGTCACCGGCGAAAGATCGAGAACGGAAAGCGGGATCACCCGAACTCTTTGCGTTACGTTGCGAGCATCGCCGGCTATCAGCGCGCCGCCGCTGCCGACGTCAATCCCAGTCTTTGGTTACTGGCCGCCGCCTATGCCTGCGGTGAAAGCCGAGGGCGAGAGCTGCTGGCTGGATTGTCGCCGCTGCGTCGGCTGTCGGCTACTGTGCGGCCGGTGCAGTTCGTTTGACTATACGATACCGCCTCACGATCACCCGACGGGCGGTTTGGGCGGGTTGAGCCTGTTGAGCGGGTTGAGCGGCTTGGGTGACTTGGGTGTCGGGCCACTGATAGGTCGCCAGCGCGAATTGATTAGCCGGCTGCGCCGCCACTGTAGTCGGTGTTTGGCGAACGCGAACAGTCTTGACCGTGTGGCGCACTGGCGCAGTCGCCCGCACCGTTCGGGCCTGCATCTTTGCAGCTTTGCGTGCTTTGGTCGGTTTGTCCGTAGACTTTTGATTCTCGCCGGCGGCCGGATGAGCGGGCTCGCTTTGCGCCGCACCAACGTCGCTTACCGCCAACGCCGTGGCCTCAGTCTCGGCTGAGGCGGTCGCATTGTTTGGCTCGGAGTTCGCTTCCGGCACACTTAGTGCGGCGGCTTCTTGGGGACTCTGTGCGACCTCGACGCTTTCGGTTTTGCCGGCGGATGGTTCTGTCGGGAGCGGAGCGGCGAGGCTTGCCTCATTCTTCTGATCCGCTGGCGGCCCAGAATCGATATTTACTCTGTCACTCTCAGTCGCCACGCCAATTTCCTGATCGCCCGCCGCCGCGCCAACCGCCGAATCGGCTTCGGCGCGATCCGCGGAAGCACTGGGCGGCGCAACGATCATCGGAGCTGAAACCGGTTTCGCCTCGCCATTGGCCGGCAATCGCGCATCAAATGGCAACCGCGCGTCCGCCTCCGATACCAGGTTATTGAATGCAAGGTGCAGCGGCGGCCCGCCCTCAGTCAGCCGTGCCAGCGGCTCGTGATTGACGCGAAAAGTCGCGAACAAGCCCAAACCACAGCCGATTCCGGCAATCGCAGCCAAAACCGCTACGACCAGCAGACGGACATTGGGGAACATGAGACCTCGCTGAATGCCCGCGCGATCTGCGAAGAATCACGTCTGACCGAGCTTCACGATCAGCACCAGGGCGCCGCTGAACGGGTGAATCCGACTCATGCAACCTTAGCTGAGTCGGGCAAAAACAAACTAAAAAAAGACAAAGCGATGCCGGACGTGCGCCGCGGTCAAATTGGCTGAGGGAAGGTCGTTGAGCCGTGCGCCTAAAGCGTGATCCCGCGAAAGCCGGCCCGGACTCGATCCAGGCTGGCTAGCGGTTTCCTGCCTGCGCGAAGCTTTGGCTACAGTTTATCGTTGCCTCGGCGGGGCGAAGGCAGCCCTGAAAAGATTGTGCTCAAACACCAGGCTTTAGCGGGCGACTGACGAGTGTAGGGCCGCCGCGTCCGGATTGCTGCCTGGCAGGACCACGACCCGCGTGCCGATGCTCACGCGGTTGAAGAGATCTTCGACGTCATCGTTGGCGAGCCTGATGCAGCCCGAGGACACGAAGCTGCCGATGGTCGACGGCTGATTGGTCCCGTGGATGCGATACACCGTGTTGCCGAGATACAGCGCCCGCGCGCCTAGCGGATTGCTTTCGCCCCCCGCCATAAAGCGCGGCAGATACGGCTGCCGCTCGATCATCTCCTTCGGCGGGAGCCAATCCGGCCACTCTTTCATGCGGGTGATGCGTTCGGTGCCGGACCAGGTGAAGCCTTCGCGGCCGACGCCGACGCCGTAACGAATGGCTTTGCCATTGCCGAGAACGAAATACAGATACGTGTTCGGCGTATCGATGATGATGGTGCCGGCCGGCTCGGGAGTGGTGAAGTCCACGATCTGACGACGGAAGCGCGGTGGCAATTCTTTCGCCGGTCCTTGTTCCGGCTGATCTTCCGGCGGCAGGGAGGCGATGACGTTTGCGCCGGCGCGCGGCGGCACGGCACTGCCGGGCTGGAAGTCAGGCGGCGGCGCTCCAGGCACGGTGCGCATTGAACCGGTCACATCGGCGGAAGCCGCCGCGCCGTCGAGGTCGGCTGGCGGTCGCTGGATTTGCGTCCCGCCGAGGACTGGCATCGGCTGTGGCGGGAAGAATGGCCGGCCGACCGGACCATCGTAAACTTCTTCCCCTGGCGCGGGCTGGACGTAGCGCGGATCGATCGGAACCCCGCGAGCGTCGCGGTAGACCGGGGTAGGCGCACCATAAACAGGCGCCGGAGGCACCGGGTAATCCTGGGGTGGATAATACTGCGCCGCGGCAATGCTCGACGTGCCGGCTAGCGCCAAGGCGACGATGGTAAAGCTGACACCTGATCGCAAAAACAGCCCCCCGTTGGGTCCCCGACTTTCGGCCTAGTCTTGCCGGTAACATTAGGCGGGAAAAAGGCAAAAACCTGCGATTTTCCGGCCGGTTGTGCCTATGAAACGACACTTCACTGCCATGGTGAATGCTCGGTAAATGCTATGAACAATAATATCCTGATGGTATAAAAATTCTCATCAACCCCTTTGGTGCAGCGGAGGCGGACGATGAGGCGTAGAGCTGTCTGGGTCCGCCTTTTTGCAGTACTCACTTCGACCCCGCTTTATGCCCAAAATGCCCAAAACGCGGATGCGATTAATGACCTCAAGGCCAAGATCTTCGACGCGCGGTTGGCGCAGCGCAATTTTTCCGCTGGCTTGCGGCATTGCAGTGAACTGAACGGCACCAATTTCTATTTCGAGCAGCGTGATCGCGTTCTCAATCTGCAAGATTATCGTCGCTCACTTGATAATCTCGTCACACAGGGCGCCTTCAATCCCGAAACCAGGCGGCCTTGGAATAAACAGGATGCCGAAGCGAGGTGGGCGCAGGTGCAGAAGCAGGCAACCACCGATCAGGCGAATTGTGCTGCAGTTGCGAGTTTGCCGTTTCTTGAGAAAAAGTTGAAAGAATTGCAGCACTAGTCGACCTCCCCCGCAGCAAGCGAAGCGACCGCCATTGATCAGACTTTCAACAGGGGCAGTAGTATGGATTGGACGGAGCGGCGGGAGCGATTGCGCTCTCTCATCGCAGGACCGCGTTGCATTTATCCGGGCTCGGTTTACGACGCGATCTCGGCGCGTATCGCAGAAGATCTCGGATTCGAGGCCGGCATGTTCGCCGGCTCGATCGCATCATTTACGGTGCTTGGCGCACCCGACGTTGTGGTGCTGACGCTGACCGAGTTTGCCGAGCAGGCCTACCGCATCAATCGCGCCGGCAAATTGCCGCTGTTGGTCGATGCCGATCACGGCTACGGCAATGCGCTCAGCGTCAAACGCACCGTGGAGGAGCTCGAAACCGCTGGCGTCGCTGCAATGACAATAGAGGACACTACGCTGCCAACTTGCTTCGGAGCGAGCGGGCCAAGCCTGATCCCGATCGCGGAGGGCGCCGGCAAGATGAAGGCGGCACTCGCCGGCCGCCAGGACAAGCGGCTTGTCATCGTCGGCCGTACCAGCGCGATGGCGATCACCGGTGTCGCCGACACGATCGCGCGTTTACAAGCCTATGAGGAAGCGGGCGTCGATATGTTGTTCATGGCTGGGGTCAAGACCCGGGCGCAGCTCGACGCGGTGGCCACCGCGGTCAAGCTGCCGCTGTTTCTCGGCAGCCCTGGGCCCGACCTTTATGACCTGGACTACCTCAGCGCGCGCAATGTTCGTGTCTGCCTGCAGGGTCACTTGCCGTTTATGGCTGCTGTGAATGCCGTGCACGAAACGCTCAAGGCGCTGCGCGCCGGCACGCCGCCCGCCAATATCAAATCGGTCGCATCGCCCGACTTGATGAAGCAGGTGACGCGTCAGGCCGAGTATTCGCGATGGTCGAAGGAGTTTCTCGACGCGAGTCTTTCAGGTGCATGATCGCCAGTCAGGCTGCGATCGGGCTTGATCGCGGCAGAAAGCGTCAACACATAGCGGCAACGGCATCTTGCCGGAGACCTCTACTCGGCTGCAAAATCCTAAACTGAGCTGCCGCGACTGGGGAAAAGCGAATGCCGTCCGTTAGCGACTGGAAAGTGCCAAACGCGGTGCAACCGAAGCCGGAAGATTACGGCTACGACCTCGAGCACGCGCTGTCGTGCGTGGTCGGTCTGCACGCGATTGTACCGGCGGATGCTTTCACTGCCGACACGCTCGGCACCGAGCGAGCCGGCAATGGCGTGTTCATTCGCGACAACGGCCTGATCCTGACCATCGGCTACCTGATCACCGAGGCGGACAATATCTGGATCGCACTCAATGATGGCCGCTCAGTGCCCGGTCATGTGCTTGGCTATGACCAGGAGAGCGGCTTCGGTTTGGTCCAGGCGCTGGCCAAACTCGACGTTCCGTCTTTGGAGATCGGTGATTCAGCTGCAGCATCGATTGGCGAGCGCGTCGTTGTCGGCGGCTTCGGCGGACGGCAGCGCTCGGTTGCGGCGCGCATAGTCGCCAAGCAGGAATTTGCCGGCTATTGGGAATACGTGCTCGACGAAGCGATTTTCACCGCGCCGGCACATCCAAACTGGGGTGGCACCGCTTTGATCGGTCCCGCCGGCGACCTCATCGGCATCGGCTCGCTACAGCTCCAGCACGCCGGCGAGCGCGGCCAGCCACAGAATATCAACATGATGGTGCCGATCGATCTGTTGAAGCCGATCGTCGACGATCTTATGAAGTTCGGCCGCAGGAACGCGCCGCCGCGACCCTGGCTCGGGCTTTACGCGACCGAAGTCGAGAACCGCCTCGTTATCGTCGGTCTTGCCGACCGCGGACCGGCGAAGAAATCGGATTTGCGCACTGGCGACATCATTCTCTCAGTCGCCGGCAAAGACGTGCGCGATCTCGCGGGCTTCTTTCGCCGCATCTGGGCGCAAGGCCAAGCTGGCGTGGAAATTCCGCTGACGATCTATCGCGACGGCGAGTCGATGCAGCTGCGGATCAAATCCGGCGAGCGTAGCCGTTTCCTCAAAGGGCCGAGCCTGCATTAACATTGCCGGAATGAAATTGCCGATACAGGCTGCAGCTTCCGTAACCCTGCTTTTGTTGGTTGGGTTCGCCGCGATCTTCGTGGGCGCGGAATTGCTTGATTTCTTCGTCGATTTCGCGGATTGGACCTATGCATCGTTTCTTTCGCTATCCGGTGTGCTCGCGATCACGATTGGTCTTCCTCTGATCCTCGCAGGTCTCCTGAGCATCTGGGCTGCCATTTCGGTTGCGGGAAAACATTGGCGCGATGGCCGGCGCACAATGGCGGATTCTCGTTCTCGGCATGGGTAACTAGTTTGTCTCTGCGAACAACGCGCGCAGTCCGTCCCGATAGGTCGGATAACGCAGAGCGACACCGAGTTCGCGCTTAAGTTTGTCGTTGCGCACGCGCCGGCACTCCTGCCAAAAGCTCAGCGCCATTTCAGTCATTGACGGCGCGGCTGCCGTAAATGGAATCTCCGGCGGCGGCTCGCGGCCCATGAGCTGCGCCGCAAAGACGATCGGATCGGCTGGCGAGCTGGGCTCATCATCGGCGATATTGAATAAGCCGCCGGCGCGGCGCGCCAAAGCGCCTTCGATCGCCTGCGCGATGTCACCGACGTGAATACGATTGAAAATCTGTCCCGGCTTGACGATCCGGCGCGCCTTGCCGCGCGCCAGCTGCACCAGCGCGTTCTGTCCGGGACCGTAAATGCCGGCGAGACGCAATACGGCGACGGGAACGCTATTGCGAGCGCCGAATTGCTGCCAAGCATTTTCGGCGGCCACGCGCCACCGGCCGCGATCCGAACTCGGAGCCGGCGGCGTTTGCTCGTCGACCCAGCCGCCACGGTGATCGCCGTAAACGCCGATCGTCGAAAGATAAACGACCGAACGCAAGTTTCCGCCAGCGAGCGTATCGCCAAAGACTGCAAGCACCGGATCGCCGTTTTCGTCCGGCGGAATCGAAATCAGCACATAGTCCGCTGCAGCGATGGCGCTTTCGAGCGCGGGCGTTGTGCGCACGCCGTCGAACGGCAGCAGCCGCAGTTCTTTGCCGGCATAGGCGTTCATGATCGCGGCGCGATCGGCGCCGCGCACCGTGCCGACAATGCGCTCGAACTTCCCACCAAACTCCGCGACGAAATGTTCCGCGCAATAGCCAAAACCGAAGCAGATGAGCGTGGCCATCAATGCCGGCCCTCGCCCGCTGCCAGTGCCGCATTCCATTCCGCGATAAGCTCTGGATCGGCTTCGCGGTCGCGACGCGTCGCGCACCGCCTAAGCCGAGCGTGATCGAGCCGGCCAAGGGCCCAAACGGCGGCGCCGCGCACCAGTGGCGATTCATCGTCGAGCAGCAGCTCGGCCTCCGCCGCAAGCTTGGCATCACCGGAATTGCCGATCGCGATCAGCACATTGCGGACGAAACGTGCGCGCCCGACGCGCTTGACCGCGCTCTTGGCGAATAAGACACGGAAGCCGCCATCGTCGAGCCGCGCGAGATCGGCGAGCGCCGGCGCGCGCAATGCTTCGCGCGCAGCGAGTTTCACTTCGCGGCCGGCGACGGCAAATTTGTTCCAGGGGCAAACCGCGAGACAATCGTCGCAGCCGTAGATGCGGTTGCCTATCAATGGTCGAAGTTCGCGCGGAATCTGGCCTTTGTGCTCGATGGTGAGATAGGAGATGCAACGCCGCGCATCGAGGCGGTACGGCGCGGGAAAGGCGGCGGTCGGGCAGATGTCGAGGCAGGCTCGGCAATGCCCGCAATGATCGGTCGCCGGCGCGTCCGGCGGCAGATCGAGCGTGGTAAAGATCGCGCCCAGAAACAGCCAGGAGCCGAATTGGCGCGACACCAGATTGGTATGCTTGCCTTGCCAGCCAAGGGCGGCAGCGGCGGCGAGCGGCTTTTCCATGACCGGCGCGGTATCGACGAAGACTTTCACGTCGCCGCCCGCACGATCAATGAGCCAGCGCCCGATCTGCTTGAGCCGCGATTTGATCAGGTCGTGATAATCGTCGCCGCGCGCGTAGACTGAAATGGCACCCTTGTTGCGCTCGCGGAGGATGGCGAGAGGATCGCGGTCCGGACCGTAATTGACGCCGAGCATCAGGATCGACCGCACCTCGGACCACAGCACGCGGGGGTCGCCGCGCCGGGCAGCATTTGCCGCCATCCACGCCATATCGCCATGGGCGCCAGCGGCGAGAAATTCGGCCAATCGCGGCGCCGCCTGTGGGATGGCGTCGGGCCGCACCACTCCGGCGGCATCGAAGCCGTGCCGCCGCGCGGCCGCGATCAGCTCGGCCTTGAGCGCGCCAAGATCTAAAAGTCGAGATCGGCGTAGGTTTTCGACGGCGGCAGGCCGGGCAGCACCTCCATCAAGAGCGCGCGGAACGACGGTCGCGACTTGATCCGCGCGTACCAACTTTTGGCGGTTTCGTCCTCGTCCCACGGCACATCGCCCAGATAATCGGCGACGGACAGGTGCGCCGCCGCGCTCAAATCGGCATAGGTCAGGCTGTCGCCGGCGAGCCAGTCGCGCGTGCGGCTGAGCCAGCCGATATAGGCTAGATGGTACTTGATGTTGCTTTTTGCAGCACGCAGCGTTTCGGTATCCGGCGGTCCGCCGCCGCGACCGGCCGGAATGTAGCGTTTGTAGACCCGCTCCATGACCAAGGGGCCGCTCGCCTCTTCGAAAAATTTGTCGTTAAACCAGCTCATCAGGCGCCGCACCTCGATGCGCGCGCCGCGTTCGCTCGGCAGAAGACGACGCTCCGCCGCGTCGGCGCCGAGCGTCTCGTCGATATATTCGGCGATGATGCCCGCGCCTGGCGCCGCCGGCGCTCCCTCCTCCACCAGAACCGGTGTGGTTCCGGCCGGATTGAGCATCAAGAACTCGGGGCGCCGCTCCCACACCCGTTCCTCGATCAGCTTTGGCGTCAAGCCGTATTCCTCGAACACGAGGCGCACGAAACGCGAATGTGGACAAATCGGATGATGGAACAGCGTCAGCATTGCGCGGCGAGCCTTGATAGCGAGTCTTGGTGGTGACCTTGCCGGAAACTCGGCGTTACAGCATGATCGCAAACGAGCACTGGGCGTGGCAGAAAATTCATTTTCACGAAAAAACCCTAGTGTGGTGGATTTGAAGTTCCTACAATTAAGCGGCTAGCTCGGATAGGAACTTCAGATCCAAAAACCACACTAGAATTATAAATTTGCTAGTGTCGCCTTGATTCCGAAGTTCGCCTCACAGGCACCGCAAAGACTTGCGAACTTCGGAATCGGGACACTAGAGGCCGGCTTTGATTTCGTCAAAAGCAGCCTTTAGGGCATGATCGCAGTGGTGATGCGCTTTCGGAACACGTTGTGCTCTCCAGACCCGAAAGCCTCACCCAAATAGCCGCTACTCGATCCCTTCCGTCGCGGAGTTGACATGACATTGGACCTGATCAAGGCGGTCTTCCTCGGCATCGTCGAAGGCCTGACTGAATTCATTCCAGTATCGTCGACCGGCCATCTCCTTTTGGTCGGCCATTTCTTTGGGTTCGACGACGAATCCTTCGGCAAGAGCTTCGACGTGCTCATCCAGCTTGGCGCCATTCTGGCGTTGCTGTCGATTTACTTCACCCGGCTATGGCGCCTATTTCTCGGCATGTTCACCAACCGCGAAGATCAGCGATTTGTCATTGGCGTGTTGGTCGCTTTCTTACCCGCCATGGTGATCGGGGCGCTGGCCTACGGAACCATCAAAAGCGTACTGTTTAATGTTTGGATCGTTTGCATCATGCTCGTCGCCGGCGGCTTGGTGCTGTTGTGGATCGATCGGCTGAACCTCAAACCGCGCTATCACGACGCCACCAAATTCACGCTGCCGATGTATCTCGGCATCGGCGCCATGCAGTGCCTGTCGATGATGCCGGGGGTATCGCGCGCCGGGGCGACGATTGTCGGGGCCATGCTGCTGGGCGCCGACAAGCGGGCCGCTACAGAATTTTCCTTTTGGCTGGCGATGCCGACCATGGTCGGCGCGTTCGCATTCGAAGCCTATAAGAACCGTGGTGAATTCACTGGCGGCAACACGCTCATCATCGCGGTTGGCTTCGCGGTTTCGTTCGTCTGCGGCTGGTTTGTGGTGAAGACGCTGCTCGGCTACGTCGCCCGCCACGGCTTTGCGCTGTTCGCTTGGTGGCGGATTGTGGTCGGCGCCTTGGGACTGATCGCGCTCTTGGTGGGCCTGTGAAGCGGTTAACACCGCCGCCGAGACTTTTCTGAGCTGCCTTCGCCCGCCGAAGCATTCAAATAAGAATGTCTAAACAACGCTCCGGTTTCAGAGGGAGAAACCGGTATGCACTTTTCGGGATGATGCTTTAAGATCAAGTCTGCACGGGCGGGATTGAACAGCCTCGAAGGGATCAGTTCATGGCCAAGAAGCAATCGGCGGAAAGCGTTTATCGCATTGTCGACGTGGTCGGCGTCAGCGAAAAATCCTGGGAAGATGCAGGCCGGCGCGCCATTGAAACGGCCGCGACTTCGCTGCGCGATTTGCGCGTCGCGGAAGTCACGCAGATGGATATGAAAGTCGAAGACGGTAAAGTCACCGCGTTTCGCACGCGCGTGGCACTGTCGTTCAAATACGAAGGCTGAAATTGCAGCCGGAGCGGCGGCAAGGATGCCGCCGCTCTCGCAATATCGGCCGCCGGCCGCCGTTGCGGCTAAAGCAAAATAATTTTAGTCGATTCGGGATTTCGTTTTAGCTTGCTGTCGCATTTGCCGCCGTCCGCTATGGCTGAGCGACGTGCGGATTGAATTGTCCGGTCTTGCGGAACCGCCACAGATAAGTCGGCACGATTGCCTCGATCGATTCCGGGGTGATGCCGATGCCCTCCAGCACGCGTTTATCGCGTTTGGCATCCTCAGAGACCACGTTGTCGCGTTTGAGCAGTTCGACCTGATCGGGAGTGATCGGTGGCTTGGGCAGAAATTGCAGGATCATCGCTTGCAGCTTCATCACCGCAAACGGCACCGGAACGAGCAGGCGGCGGCGCTGGGTGACGACGAGAACGTATTGCATCAACTCCTTGAAGGTGCGGACGTCCGGACCACCGAGTTCATAGATCGTCGCCGGCCGCAAATCGCCGTCGACCGCTTTCGCAATCGCCTCGGCGACGTTGCCGACAAAGACAGGCTGCGTGCGGGTGGCGCCGCCGCCGACCAGCGGCAGCGCCGGCGCAATACGAGCAAGCGCACCGAAGCGATTGAAGAAATCATCCTCTGGGCCAAAGATGATCGAAGGCCGGATGATCATCGCGGCATCGTGCGCGGCCAGCACCAGCCGCTCGCCTTCCGCCTTGGCTTTGGCGTAACGCGCGCTCGATTTTTCATCCGCGCCGATGGCCGAAACATGAATGAGCGGCGCCGAGATTGCATTTGCCGCCTCGGCTACGGTTTGGGCGCCAGCGGCCATCACCGCGTCAAAGCGCTGACGGCTGCGCTCGAACAAAATGCCGACGAGATTGATCACCACGTCGGCATCGCGCACTGCCGCCGTAACTGACTGCGGAAAGCGCAGATTAGCTTGGACGGCATGGATCTGGCCGACTTGGCCCATCGGCTGCAAAAATCCGGCCAGCTCCGGCCGGCGCACCGCAACGCGGATCCGGTAGCCTCGCTTGGCCAGCGCACGCACGACATGACGGCCGAGAAAACCCGAGCCGCCGAACACGGTGACAAGCGTTTCGAGCGTGTTCCTGAGCGCCATGTTCCTAACTGCCACGGTTCCTAAGTACCATGGCGGCGAGATACATGATCGATTTTGCGCTGTATAGGGGATCGGCGCCTTCGATTGACCTTCGATTGACAAGGGCACGAGCCCTTTCTACCTATCGCCGCGACCGCCCGTTGCTACTCGATTGAGCGGCGCCAAGCGGCACCATGCGGTGCCAATTGGCGGGAGCCCAGGTGGCGGAATTGGTAGACGCACTAGTTTCAGGTACTAGCGCCGCGAGGCGTGGAGGTTCGAGTCCTCTCCTGGGCACCAAACGTTGAAACAGCCACCCACATAGCGCGTACGGTTCTCGGGGACCAACCCGTTAATGCACATAGATTTCCGTCCCGCGCTCTCCGCAGTAAGACGACAGAAATTGGAAACATCAGACGCCGACACCGGCAGCCTTCTGTGGCGGCGGACCTCCATCATCCACGCCCACGACGCGAGCTCCTTCGTCTGGACCGCGGTGGCGCCAGCCGTCTTCGTCGTGCTGTGGTCCAGTGGCTTCATTGGCGGCAAGCTCGGGCTGCGTTACGCGGAGCCGCTGACCTTTCTCGGAGTCCGCTTCGCGATCGCTACCATTGTCATGCTGGTCGCCGCTCTGGTGGCGCGCGCCGAGTGGCCGAAGGGCGTCATGATCGCCCATGTTGCTGTGGTCGGGCTCCTGATGCACGGCCTCCAACTGGGCGGCGTGTTTTCGGCGATCCAGATCGGCTTGCCGGCGGCGTTCGCCGCAATGATCATCGGTCTACAGCCGATCCTGATCGCCGCAGTGGTCGGACCGATCTTGGGCGAGCGCGTCAGCTCGCTTCAATGGATCGGCTTCATCCTGGGTTTTGGCGGTGCCGCTCTGGTCCTGGGTGAGCGCTACGGATTATCGGCCGGACCTGTCGGACTCACCGCACCAGCACTTGCTGTGTGCGGCTTGATCGGCGGTACCGCGGGGACGCTTTATCAGAAGCGCTTTTGTGCCCATGCTAATCTGTGGACCGCTACCGTGATCCAGTACGCCGCGGCGACGGTGCCAGTAATGCTTCTGGCTGCCCGCCTTGAGACCATGGCTATCACGTGGTCGCTTCCCTTCATCGCTGCACTGGCCTGGCTTGTCCTGGCGCTGTCCGTCGGTGCGATCTGCTTGCTCTATCTGCTCATCCGGCGCGGCGCCGTCTCGAAACTCGCAAGCTACTTCTTCCTCGTCCCTCCGACGACGGCGCTGATTGCCTGGGCGATGTTCGGCGAACATCTGGGACCCCAGGCTTTGGTTGGAATGGCGATCGCGACAATCGGTGTGGCCGTGGTGCAGAAAGGATGAGTCCCGAAACCAATCGGCTGTCGATCTGCTTGGCACGACGCTCTAATACCTTGGCAGACTTCATCGTCGCCAAGAATAACTGCCAAGAATAACTGCCAAGAATAACTGCCAAGAAAACCGTTTCCGATTTCTAACTCTGAATGTCCGCCCGCAACCGCTGCATCAAAAAGCAAGGCCGCCACGACGGCGGCCCTGCAGCGGGCCGCAAATACGCGGCCCGTTTTTTACTCGTTACCACTCTTGCCAGCGATCACCTCTCCAGTTTGCGACAGCACCCGGTCCCTGCCTCGGCAAAATCCATGGCGAGAAAAACGTTCCAGTGGCCGCGCAAAAAATCAACCGTTCCGAGCGATCGCCCAAATAAGGCCTTGGAATCCGATGAATCGCGCGCGATAACGGCCGCATGACCATTCGACTGCATCGCGGCGATCTGCCCGACATCTCGCGCTACAAGGGCGCGGTCGCAATCGATACCGAGACCATGGGCCTCGATGTCACCCGCGACCGGCTCTGCGTCGTGCAGTTATCGCCGGGCGACGGTTCGGCCGATGTGGTGCAAATTCCGCCGCACAGCAGTGACGCGCCAAATTTGAAACGGCTTCTCGCCGACAAAACGCTGCTCAAGATTTTTCACTTCGCGCGCTTCGATCTCGGCGTTCTCTGGAAGACCTTTGGCATCATGGCTGAACCGGTTTATTGCACCAAGATCGCATCGCGGCTGGCGCGAACCTATACCGACAAGCACGGGCTGAAAGATCTGGTGCGTGAAGTCTTGGGACAGGACTTGTCAAAGCAGCAGCAATCCTCCGATTGGGGCGCGCTTGAATTAAGCGAAGCGCAGGTGGCCTACGCGGCCGCAGATGTAATTCACCTCCACGCGCTCAAAGAGCGGCTTGACGCGATGCTGGCCCGCGAAGGCCGCGAGCAATTGGCCGCGGCCTGCTTTCGCTTTCTGCCCGACCGGGTCCGGCTCGACCTCGCCGGCTTCGCGGGCGAAGATATTTTCGCCCATTCGTGAGTCGCGGCTGCACTAACCCACTGAATTAGTAGCCTTTGCCGGGCCATATTCGCAGGCATATTTTGGCGAGACAAACCACCCCAAACCATGATCTAAGTCCGACACGAGGGGCGGCGTGAGGGATCAGGGCTTGGCCATTCTCTACCCCGGGCACGCGGCGAAGGCATTTTCGGTGAATTCCCGCGGCGATCTTGAGCGCGGCTATCGTGCGGCGCTGCGGCACAGCCGGCACGTGCGCTGGCTACGGATTTGTGTGCCAGCAGGCATTGCGGCGCTACTTCTGACCGTCATCGGCATCAATTACCTGCCCCCGATCGGCGGTTTTCGGCTCCCGGGCGAGCTCGGCAAGCTTGTCATCCACGGCACCAAGATCACGATGCAGCAACCACGGCTGTCCGGCTACACGGTCGATTCCCGCGCTTATGAATTTTCCGCGGATGCCGCTGGACAGGACATCACCAAGCCCAATCTTGTTGAATTGCATCAGCTCCACGCCAAGATGGAGTTGGAGGACAAAAGCACCGTTGAGATGTCTGCCGTGTCGGGCGTCTATGATGCCAAGACGGAAATGCTGACGTTGAGCGAAAATATCGAACTGGTTTCCTCGACCGGCTATGAGGGACGCTTGGCCGAGGCGGTAATCGACGTGCGCAAAGGCAATGTGGTCTCGGACAAGCCGGTCGCGGTGAAAATGCTCGACGGCTTCCTCAACGCCAAGCGACTCGACATCATCGACCGGGGCAGCGTGGTCCGTTTCAGCGGCGTCGCCATGACGCTGCTGCCGGGCAAGCGAGCATCGGCTGAGAATTCCCGCGCGGGCGAGCAGTAATGCAGCGGTTCGCAATTATTCTACTCGCGGCATTGATCCCCGCGGCGCTTACCGCCTCGGCGCCAACGGTTTTTGGGCAAACGCTGCCGCCGCAAGGGACCGCCACTTCAAGCCCGGCCAAGCCTGGGCAAGTCGACAAGGACGCCCCGGTGCAGATCGAGGCCGCCACACTCGAGGTTCACGATAAGACCAAAACCGCGACGTTTTCCGGCAATGTTCAAGTCGTGCAAGGCGACACGACAATGCGTTGCCGCAGCCTCGTGGTTTTTTATGGCCAAGAGGTCGGTCTCGGCGACGCCACCAGCGAGGTAACCACGGGGACAGTCAGCAAACCGCCGCTTGGCGGAGCCAAAGGCGCCCAGAATGTTCGCCGCATTGAAGCGCGCGGTGGCGTGACCGTTCTTACCAAGGACCAAAGCGCCACTGGCGACCTTGGCATCTACGATCTCAAGACCAAGACCATCACGCTGAGCGGCAATGTCGTGGTCAGCCAGGGGCAAAATATCATTCACGGCGAGCGGGTCGTCGTCGACACCGAGACCGGCAATGCGCGGGTCGAATCGGGCGGCAGCGGCGCCGGAACGGGTGCCGCGGGATCAGGCCGCGTCCGCGCCTTGATCCAACCGGGCAAGGGCCAAGGCGGCCCATCCAATTTCATGACCATCGGACCGGGCCGGCCGAATTGAGTTGCCGCGCCAACACCGCAGCCGCGCGAAATCGGCTAAGCTTTGCAAATCAACGGGCAGTGGTTCGCAATAGCGCGAGCGCATTTGCGAGACCGGCTCACGAGGATAATGAGTTTTGAGCCTCGACCTTTTTTCATATTTCCGCCGCCGCAGCGCCGGCGCGCACTCACTTCCCCTCGCCGACCACGAGGCAATTGATCTCGCCTCGATCGGCGGCGCCATGAGCACGATCTATGTCGACATCGCGTGCGTTGTGCCCGCGCACAAGGTGCGCGCCAAAAGCCCGCCGGCACCGGCACCGCCGCCAAGTCCGGTGTCGCCGCCAAGTCCAGTGTCACCCTCAAGTCCAGCATCGCGCCCAAGTCCGGCATCGCACCCAAGTCCTGCATCGCACCCAAGTCCTGCATCGCACCCAAATCCAGCATCGCCGCCGAGCCAGGCTCCGGCGATGCCGTCGCGACCGCAGCGCCAGCCCGCACCGCCCAGCAGTCCCAGCGTCCCGCGCCAAACGGCGCGGCCGCGCCGCCGCTCGAGCGGCAACGGGGCCGCACCCGCCGAACGCAAGGCACTGCTGTCGGTTCACGGCGTGGTGAAGAGCTTCGTCGGCCGCAAGGTGGTCAGAGGCGTGAGCCTGTACGTGCGCAAAGGCGAAGCGGTCGGGCTACTTGGGCCAAACGGCGCCGGCAAGACCACGGTCTTCTACATGATCACAGGTCTGATCAAAGCCGATGAGGGCCGCATCGAATTGGACGGTTGCGACGTGACGCAGCTGCCGATGTATCAACGCGCACGGCTCGGTATCGGTTATCTGCCGCAGGAGGCTTCGATCTTCCGCGGCCTGACGGTCGAGCAAAATATCCGCGCGGTGCTGGAAGTGGTCGAGCCGGATGCCCAGCGCCGGGATCGCGATCTCGAGGCGTTGCTCGAAGAATTCAACATTGCCCGGTTGCGCACGACGCCGGCGATCGCACTTTCCGGCGGCGAGCGCCGCAGGGTGGAAATTGCCCGATCCCTGGCGACGCGGCCGAATTACATGCTGCTTGATGAACCGTTCGCCGGTATCGACCCAATCGCCGTCGGCGATATCCAGACGCTGGTGCGGCATCTGACCAATCGCGGCATCGGTGTGCTGATCACCGATCATAACGTGCGCGAGACACTCGGCCTGACCGATCGAGCTTACATCATCTATTCCGGCGAAGTGCTGATGGAGGGGCGGGCCGACGATATCGTCAACAACCCTGACGTGCGACGGCTCTATCTGGGCGAGGAATTCCGCCTTTGATGCTTGTGCGATGTCCGCGGCAAAACCGCTGGCGACCCTGCTGCCGATGATGTAAGCACACAGAAGCAAGAATCGGACCAAGTCGCACAGGCCGGATATGGCGCTCACCCAAAGACTGCAAATCCGGCAGAGCCAAGCGCTGGTGATGACGCCGCAGCTGATGCAAGCCATCAAGCTGCTGGCGCTCACGAATCTCGATCTGGCTGCCTATGTCGAAGCCGAACTTGAGCGCAATCCGCTGCTTGAGCGCGGCGCGGACAATGAACCCGCGGAACCCGCGCCCGGCGTTTCTAGCGGCGAAGCGACGTCCCGCAGCTCAGACGACGACAGTGACCGACGTGCCGGCGAGCACAGTGGCGATGGCGCTGCCGGCGGCGAACCGCCGGACGATCGGCTCGATGAAGCGTCGCTCGACGACGGCGCGCCGGTGCGCCCGCGTCTCGGGGATATGCCGGCCGGCTATTCCGAATGGGGCGCAGCCGCAAGCGGCCCCCGTAACGACGTTGAATATAATCTGGAAGCATTCGTATCGGCCGAGCCGACATTGGCGGAATGGCTGAGGGAGCAGGTCACTCTTGCCATCACCGATCCCGCCCAGCGCATGGTCGGCTATTATCTCGTCGATCTGGTCGACGAATCCGGCTATCTCGCCGGCGATCTCGCGGCGGCGGCGGAAAAGCTCGGCACTGGCATCGCCGAAATCGAGGCGGTTCTCGCCATTTTGCAAAGCTTCGATCCACCCGGCATCTGCGCCCGCGACCTCGCCGAATGTCTTGCGATTCAACTCAAGGAGCGTAATCGCTATGACCCGGCCATGGCTGCCTTGATCGGCAGGCTCGATCTTGTGGCCCGCCGCGATCTTGCCGGGCTGAAGAAAATTTGCGGCGTCGGCGACGAAGATCTCGCTGAAATGATCGCTGAGATCCGCCAGCTCAATCCGAAGCCCGGGCTTGCCTTCGGTTCGGCGGTAATCCAGCCAATCGTGCCCGACGTGTTCGTGCGTGCTACGCCCGACGGCGCTTGGTTGGTCGAGCTCAATTCCGACACGCTGCCGAAGGTCCTGGTCAATCAGACTTATTACGCGACGGTTTCGGCCACGGCGCGGCGCGATGCCGAGAAGTCCTATCTGGCCGAATGCCTGCAGAACGCCACTTGGCTCGTTCGCGCGCTCGATCAGCGCGCGCGGACCATATTGAAGGTTGCCAACGAGATCGTCCGCCAGCAGGACGCGTTTTTTGCCCGCGGCGTCGAGCATCTGCGTCCTCTCAACCTCAAAACTGTTGCCGAAGCGATCGGCATGCACGAATCTACGGTGTCGCGCGTCACTGCCAACAAATACATGGCGACCAGCCGCGGCATTTTTGAACTGAAATACTTCTTCACGTCGGCGATTGCTGGCGCGCATGGCGGCGAAACACATTCTGCCGAGGCGGTGCGTCACCGCATACGGCAATTGATCGACGCGGAGGGCGCATCCGAAATTTTGTCGGACGACACCATCGTGGAAAAATTGCGCGAGGCCGGCATTGATATCGCGCGGCGAACAGTGGCCAAATACCGCGAGGCCATGCGGATTCCTTCCTCGGTTCAGCGGCGGCGAGAGAAGCAAACCGCAATCGTGAACTGACGTTACAGCCGCGACAGGTCCATCTTTAGGGAAGTAAAGAGGCTGCCATGCCATTTCGCGTGTCAGGAAAGAACCTCGATTTGGGCGAGGCGCTGCGAGAACGTATTAGCGCGCGGATAACACAAGCTCTAAACAAGTATTTCGATGGTGGCTATTCGGGGCATGTCACGCTGGCCAAAGACGGCTTCGGCTTTCGCACCGAATGCGCCATCCACCTCGATTCCAAAATCACGCTGCACACCGAAGGCATGGCTCCTGATGCTTATGCCAGCGCCGATCAGGCCGCATTGCGGATCGAAAAACGGCTCCGCCGCTATCACCGGCGCCTTAAGGAGCATCGACCCGAGCGGAGCGATACTGGACCCTCCGTCAGCGCCGCCAGCTATGTGATCGAGGCGCCGCGGAGCGACGACGACGCCGACATCGACAGCTTCACTCCGGTCATTATCGCCGAATCGACGACGACTCTCAAAAAGCTCTCGGTCAGTGAGGCGGTGACCGAGCTCGATATGACCGGAGCGCCGGTGCTGGTGTTTCGTCACGCCGCACATGGCGGAATAAACGTCGTTTACCGGCGGCCGGACGGCCATTTCGGCTGGATCGATCCCACAGCCCATTCGCCCCATTGACGCGCTCGCACCCGGTCCCTATGGTCCGCCGCCTTTAAGCACCATCCCGGAACTTCGATAGCGCTCGCCGGGAGGATCACGCCTAGAAATCGGCGCTGCAAAAGTTTGTCCTCAGGTTCCATAAATGCCGCTCACCGACCTGATCGCGCCAAACGCGATTATCCCGGCGCTCAAAGTCAACAACAAGAAACAGGTGCTGCAGGAACTTGCGGCGCGTGCGGCCGCGCTCACCGGGCAGAACGAGCGGGCAGTCTTCGATCTGTTGATGCAGCGGGAAAAGCTCGGCACCACTGCGATCGGCAACGGCATTGCCATTCCGCACGGAAAAATGCCGACGCTAAGTCGGCTGTTTGGCTTATTCGCGCGTCTCGAGCGCCCAGTCGATTTCGACGCTCTCGACAATCAGCCGGTCGACCTGGTTTTTCTGTTATTGGCCCCGGAGGCGGCGGGTGCTGATCATCTACAAGCCTTAGCGCGCATTGCCCGACTGATGCGGGATCAGACTATTGTGCACAAATTGCGCGCCACCCACGACGCCGAATCGCTCTACGCGGTCTTGGCCATGCCGTCGGCTTCCGCGGCATAGGGATCGGAAGTCGGTAGCCAGACATCCGGGATCAGAAGACGAAATTGAAAACGGGGCCGCGATAGTTTCGCAGGCCCCGTTCTGATCATTGATTACTGGTCAGTGCACGCTCACGGTTTCGAGCTCCTGGCTCCAGGCATTGGCGATCGCAGCTTCGCGACTGTCGGTGAGCATGATCGGCGTACCGTCAGCGGCATGCAACGCGAACAGCTTTTGACCTGGCGCCATCTGCGGCACGTCGGCTTGCGGAAATAGCGCGCGGACGTCTTCGGACCGGATGGTCTTGACGTAAGCGATACGGCCGTCGCCGAGCTGCGCCAGCGCCTCTGGGGACATTTCGAATTTCGTTTCAGTACTGTTCGTATTGTTATTCATGTCGCTCGACTCCTTTCTGTTTTTGGTCGAGCCGTCTCTTGTTAATCACAGTCTTTGATTGAGATCGATTTTATGACGCGCTCGGGCTCCGGGCGCACCAGATCAATCGATAGCAATCCGTTTTTAAGATCCGCCCCCGACACTTCCATTCCATCTGCGAGCACAAAGGTGCGCTGGAACTGGCGCGCGGCGATGCCGCGATGGATGTATTGCCGGCTTTTGTCGTCGTGCTGGCGGCCCCGAATAATCAATTGGTTCTCCTCCACGGTGACTTCAAGCTGATCGCGCGCGAATCCGGCGATCGCAAGGGTAATGCGCAAGCGCTCGGGAGTGTTCCCCTCACGCGGAACTCGTTCGATATTGTAGGGTGGATAACCGTCTGCGGCCTTGCCGACACGATCAAGCACGCGCTCAATCTCGTCAAAGCCAAGCAAGAACGGACTCGAAAGCGACGACACCCTGGACATAAATTCCAAAGCCCTTCTGGGTAAGCGACTTTGCGGGCCCTTACGGCGCCCTTGCCGGGCGGAACGCTTCCGCTTCGACACCACTAAATATGGTGGGCTCAGGCGGCAGGTTCAAGGAACTCGGCAGCGTTAAGACGCGTTCACGGCAGCTTGAGCGGGCCGGGCAGAGCGCGTTCGGCTTCGGCGGCCAGCTGCGCCTCGTGCCGATGAATGAAAATGCCGCCGATGATGAACGCCAAAACCGTGAGCAAGGCCAGAACAATGACGATAGGCCCCTGCAGGCGCTTAAACCCAAGACCCAGCGCATAGGCGGCATAACCGTAACTCAAGGCCCATAGTGTCGACCCGATGATATTGGCGATGAGGAAATCACGCCACGGCATGACATTGCAGCCAGCGAACAGGCCCGCGACAGTGCGCAGCACCGGCACGAATTGCGCGATGAAAACAATCTTGCCGCCATGCCGCATGAACAGATATTGGCCAAGTTTGATCCTGCTCTGCGTCATCCGCACGTAATTGCCGTAACGAAGCAACAGCCAATAGCCGTATTCGCGGCCGATGACGTAGCCGATCATTCGTCCGACAATGGCGGTGGCCCCAGCAGTCACAATGACCGAGACGATGTTCAAATCGTGCTTGGTGCCGGCATAGACCGCCGCGGCGAGCAGCGCCGTTTCGCCGGGCAACGGAAACCCAATGCATTCCAGGCCAACGACGGCGCCCACGGCAAGGAGGCCATAGGTGTGGATCAGGTGCTGAAGAAGGTCCATTGCGGGGCCCGGCTGCCGACGCTCAATTAAACACGTTCAGCGCAGTTAAACATAGCGGTGCAAATATAATGCGTCGACTTTGCCAGCGGTGAACCGGCGCCGCTTGCTCGACGCACTTTTTAGACTTTTGCAATGTCGAATGTCGACGCATGAAATAGTTCTTCGATCTCTACTTTGCGATCCACCAGGCCTTGTTCGTGGAGATATCGCGTCAATGCCTCGATCTCGAGGCGGTTTTCCGACGCCCCGTATTTCCAGAAATCTTCGCCCATGATCGCGCTGGTCTCGCTGGTCTCCGCTTCGAGCCAAGGCAGCGTCACCGCGAGCGCGTTCACGTCGCGCAGATCGACCATGGCCAGCGCCTTGGCTTCGCAGAACGCCTTATAGAGGCTGGTGGGCAGCCACGGATATTTTTCGGCCAACGATTTGCGGATGCCGACAAGATGCATGATTGGGAACAGGCCGGTCTTTTGGTAATAGGCTCGCTCTGCGGCTCGGGTATCGGCAAACAGCCGCGTGATGTGCGGCTCGCCTTTGCGAAACGACGACGGGGCCCGGGCGGTAAAGAGCCGTCGAGCGCCCCATCCCTGAGCATCTCCACCAGCGTCTGATGCTTGCCGATCGGTTGCAGATCCAGCCCCGCGATCGGTTTGAGGGGGGTACGTTCTTCTCGCCCAGGCTGCTCCTGACCGCCGCTGCGCCAATAAATTTCCGACGGCAGCACGCCGTATTCATGCTGAATCATGCCGCGCATCCATACCACGGCGGTGATCTGATATTCCGGCACGCCGACCCGCTTGCCCCGTAAATCTTGCGGTTTTTTTATGCCGGCGCCCTCGCGAACGTAAATTCCGGAATGCCGGAAAATCCGTGAGACGAAAGCCGGGATTCCGATATAGGCGGCGGTGCCCGCAGCGACTGTGCGGATATAACTGGAAAAGGAGAGCTCAGAAACGTCGAACTCCGCAAATCTGAAAACGCGATGGAAAATCTCCTCGGGATAGAGGGGCAAATAAGTAACCGTGCAGCCTTCGACCTTAACTGTTCCGTCCCTGATCGCCCGGGTGCGGTCGTAATTGCCGCAGGCGATTGTAACCGGCACTTCTACCATCCCCCTCCAATTCCCTTCGGCACGTATTCGCCAAAGCACTCCTTGGCAGTTGTGCTCGCCATTGCGTTGCCTAACCGCGCCGGGCAACTGACCGCGTTAAAGCGTACCGGCTCGGCCAACGCATGGGAAGCGCGGGGCAGGGGAAGCACCGGGTCGCCTAGTCAGTGTGATGATCGCCTTGTTGCCGCTTTGTGCGCGCGATATTTTTCCTGCCAAGGAGACAGGCCATGATGTCGACTGTGATTGGCGGCGCCATGCTGCCGCACGCGCCGCAGTTTTTCACCATGCCGGAGACAGAAGACAAGGCGGTGGTCGCGCATGTGCGCGAGGTCGCCGCCGATATCGGCCGGAGGCTGCGCGCACTCAACCCCGATCTTTGGATAATTTTTTCCAATGATCACGCCGAGCAATTTTTTCATACCACGGCGCCGCCGTTCACGATCCATGTCGGCGGCGAGGCGAGTGGCGAATTCGCGGGACGAAAATTCCACTGGAAGATTCCGAGCGAGATTGGCTTTGAATTGGTGCGGCAGCTTTACCGGCAGAACTTCGATCCCGCATTCACCTCGACCGCGAAGATCGATTATGCGATCGGGATTCCGCTCACTCATCTCGGTCACACCGGGCCGGTGCTGCCAATCTACGTCAACGCCTATTTGCCGCCGCAGCCCACCATGGAACGCTGTTTCGCCTTCGGCCAGGCTGTGGCCCGCACCGTGACTGCGCTCGCCTTGAAGACTGTCATTTTGTCGAGCGGCGGCATGTCGCATTTTCCCGGCACCGATCGGTACGCCAATCCCGAACTCGGCTGGGATCGGCGCGTGTTGGACAAACTTGCCGCCGGAAATCTTAAAGCGCTGATCGGATTTGACGAAGCTGAACTCGATGATACCGGCAATATCGAGCTGCGCTGCTGGGCCTGCGCCGCCGGCGCCTTGGGCGAACGCAAGCCCGACGTGGTTTCGATGAATCCGAGCTGGCATCACAACTACGCTTCGCTCGGCTGGATCGGCGGCGAGGTCGAGCAGCGCCATGCCGCTCATTATCCTTCGATCAAGCCCGAATTGGTGGAATTGACATCGGCACTGCACGGGCTTGCTCACGATCCGAAACAGCGCGCGCAGTTTTTGGCAGATGCCGGCGCATTCGCCGATCGGTTCCGGCTGCCGCCCGAGCAGCGCGAGGCGCTGATCCAGCTCGACCTGCCATCGATGGTGAGGATGGGTGCACATCCATTGACTCCGTTCTTGGCGCAGTTGCAGATCGAGCGGCTGCGCCCGAAATCCACGCAACAACCGGACAAGGAGCGGCGCTGATGCGAAAGCTCGTTCTGGAGACGACGGCACCCTTTCAAGGGCTGCCGGAACTGGTCGCCTACGACGAAGGCCTGTTCGCCAAGGAAGGCCTTGAGATCGAGTGGGCCGACCGCGAGGTCGGAGTCGAAAAGAAAGTTGAGGCCAATGTGACGAGGCCACAGGGTCTCGATCCATTCGTCAGCCACGGCAGGCTGTTGGAGCAAGGCAAGGCCGACATGTACAACGCCTGCGAATGGGGCAATTACTGCCGCGTTCAGGATACCGGCCAGGGCAGCCGCCAGCTCGGCCGGCGCGCGATCGTTTCCTTCGCGGCGATCATGGTTCGGCCGGATTCGCCGGTCTACACCCCGCAGCAGCTCGCCAACCGCGCCGTCGGCGTACCGTTCTATTTCGGCACGCACTATCTCGTGCTGCATTTGCTGGAAGGATTTCTGCCGCGCGAGATGATCAAGTTATGCCGCGCGCCGAACGGCTCGCGCTACCGGTTCGATGCCATAATGCGCGGCACTTTGGAGGCCACCGCGCTGACCGAGCCATACATCGCGCTCGCCGAGAAGAAGGGCCGCCGGATCATTTGCTCCGCGTTCTTCCACGGCACCGAAGTTGCCTCCGAACGGGTCGATGCCGAAACTTATGCCGCTTTCAATCGCGCGGTGCGCGAGGCGGTCCGGCGCATCAATGCCGACAAAAGATCCTATATGCATTACTTCATCGACTACTACGCCAAGACCGACGGCGAGGTCGCCGCGCTCAAAGTTGAGGACTTGCGCGAAAGTAGGCTGGTGGTGTGCGATCCGGCGCCGATTCCGCTCGATGAGATGCAACGCACCTATGAATGGCTCAAGAGCTGGGGCATGCTGGAAGAGACCGCTTCACCGCTCGCGCTGGTCGACTTGAACGTGCAGAGCCAGGCTCACCAAGCCGCGGAGTAGCTTTTGCGAAACGCAACCTTGCTGCTCGGCTTGACATTCACGCTCGGCGCTTGTGGGCACAACCTTCCCGGCAGCGACGACGGGATCAATACCTATCCGGCGAACTACAAATCCGACATTCTCGCGGCCATGCACGCTTATCTAAACAATCCGACGGGTATCCGTGACGCCGGGTTGTCGGAACCGACGTTGAAATCGTCTGGCAACGTCACGCGCTATGTCGCGTGTCTGCGATTCACGGCAAAAAAGAACGTCAGTGAATATGCCGGGACAAAAGAGATTGCCATCGTGTTCATGGGCGGCCGTTTGGATCGATTCGTCGAAACGCCAAAACAGGAGTGCACCGGTGCCACTTACGCAGCCTTTCCAGAGCTTCAGAACCTACCGCCCTGACATGGCGTCAAACTAAGCAGCACGTTTTGCAACACTCTTGCCGCGAGCGAAGGAGCATCCCCATGCAGAACAAACACTATGATCGCGCTGCGCAGGACATCGGCAACATCGTCAATCTCGGTCACGTCAATGTCTGCATCAGCGATCAGCACATCGCCACGCATTATTACGTTAGCGGACTAGGCTTCACCCGCGATCCTTTCCTTAATACCGGCGCCGGCAATATGTGGATCAATGTCGGCATGAGCCAATTCCACCTGCCGATGGGCACGCCGGAAGTGCTGCGCGGCGTGATCGGACTGGTGGCGCCGGAGCGCCGTGCACTGCTCGATCGTCTCGCGCGCGTCCGCAAAGCGCTCGCTGGGACCAAGTTCGACTTCCGCGAAAGCAACGATTGCGTCGAGACGATGTGTCCTTGGGGCAACCGCATCCATGTGCACACGCCCGACAAGGCGCGCTTTGGCCGGGTCCAACTTGGGATGGCTTTCGTCCGTTTCGACGTTCGGCCCGGCACCGTGGCCGGCATCATGCGGTTTTATCGCGAGGTGCTCAACGCTCCGGCGGAGGTCGTCAAAAATGGCGCCGGCCCAGAAGCTCGCGTGCAGGTCGGCGAGAAACAATATTTCTATTTCCGCGAGACCGACGCGCCGGAACGGCCGTTCGACGGCCATCACGTGCAGATTTACATCGGCGATTTCTCTGGGCCGCACCGGCGGCTCCGAGAGCTGGGCTTGATTACCGAGGAAAGCGACGAATACCAATACCGCTTTGCGGATGTGATCGACCTCGACAGCCGCGACGTGTTGTTCACGGTCGAACACGAGACGCGCAGCCAGACCCATCCGATGTACGGCCGGCCGCTGGTGAACCGGAATCCGGCGCAGACCAATACCGATTACAAGCCCGGCCACGACGGCTTGTCCTGGGCGATGCCGTGATTCTGCACTCATGAAGCGCCGCGCCCTTGTGATCGGCGGATCTCTGGGCGGGCTATTGGCCGCGCACCTCCTGCGCTGCGCCGGTTGGCACGCCGTCGTGTTCGAGCGCAATGAAGAAGAGCTGACCGGCCGCGGCGTCGGCTTAGGTACACATCCGCAGCTCGTCGCCGTCCTGCGCCGCGCCGGCATTGCCTTTGATGAAGGCATGGGCATCAGGGTGCCGAAAGTCGTTTGTCTCGACCGCGCCGGCAAAATCATTGTCGAGCAGCCGACGGCGCGGACCATGAGCGCCTGGTCGCGACTGCATCGAGCGCTGCGCGATGCACTGCCGGTGCAGGACTACCGGCTCGGCAAAAAACTGAATCGCGTCGAACAAGACAGCGACGGCATTCGCGCAATATTCGCGGACGCCACCGCCGAGCGCGGCGATTTATTGATCGGCGCTGACGGCATCCGTTCCACCGTGCGCGAGCAATTTCTCCCGCAGACACAACCGGTTTATGCAGGTTACGTCGCTTGGCGCGCGGTCCTGGATGAATCGCTGGTGCCGCCCGACATCCGCCGGCAGATTTTCGAGCTCTATACATTTTGCCTGCCCGAAGGCGAGCAGCTGCTCGCCTATCCGGTACCGGGCCGCGATGACCACACCGGCGTCGGCGACCGCCGCTATAACATCGTCTGGTATCGGCCCGCCGACCCGCTCGCGCTCGACGACATGTGCACCGATGCATCAGGGCGGCTGCACGCCAGCGGAATTGCGCCGCCACTCATTCGCAATGACGTGATCGCTTGCGTCAAGGCCGACGCCGCGGCCGTGCTGGCGCCGCAGATCGCCGAGATTTTCTTGCGCAGCGATCCATTTTTTCAGCCGATATTCGATCTCGAGTCGCCGGCGCTGGTGTTCGGCCGCGCGGTGCTCGTTGGTGATGCCGCCTTTGTCGTCCGGCCGCATGTCGGCGCTGGCGCGACCAAGGCCGCTATCGATGCGGCGGTTTTGGCCGACTGCCTGCGCGACACCGAAGACATTCAAAACGGATTGATACGGTTCGAGCGCGCGCAGCTGCCGTTTGGCCGGGATATGGTCGCGCTGTCACGCCAGCAGGGCGCTTATCTTTCGGCGCAAGTCAAGCCATTGGCGCAGCGGCAAAGCGGCGAACTGCGACGCGACGTGGAAGCGCTTCTCCACGCCCATGGCACCCGCAGCGATCAGATCAGCGAAATTGTCGCGGCGCGCGGTCTCGACGTGTACCTTTCGGCGACGCGCTGAGTTCTAATACCGATACGGCTCGACCTCCCACAGCGGAAACGCCGACAGCACGTGTGGCGCATTGGCGGGCGTCGCCGCCTGCAAGTAGGAGCGGTCGAGCTTGCCGAAACTGGTGAGGCCAAGAAGGCCGAGAGCGCGCGTGACCTCGTCTTCCATGATCTCCAGCATCCGCACGATCCCCGCCTGCCCGGCAGCAGCGAGGCCGTAGCACTGCATGCGGCCAAGCCCGACCAGATCGGCGCCGAGCGCCAGCGCCTTGATGACGTCGGTGCCGCGATTGATCGCACCGTCAGCAATGATCATTGCCCTACCCGCCACCGCCTCAACCACTTCGGGCAAGACCTCGGCCGAGCCACGACCGTGATCGAGCTGACGGCCGCCGTGGTTGGAGACGTAGATGATCTCGACACCATGATCGAGCGCGATCTTGGCGTCCTCGGCAGTGCCGATGCCTTTGATCGCGAACAGGATCTTGTACTTGCTCTTCATGCGCTCGACCGTGCGCCAGTCGAGTGCCATCTGGAAATCGCGGCCTTGCACGCGGCGGCGGCCGGCGGTGACGTGCCGTTTGGCGATATCGCGTTCGCGCCGGCTGTAATGGGCGGTGTCGACGGTAATGCAAAACGCTGCGTAATTGTTTTTCATCGCGCGTTCGACATGATCGTCGGCCCAGTCGGCGTCACCGCGCACATAGAGCTGAAACATGCGCAGCGCATCCGGCGCCGCCTTGGCGACCTCTTCGAGCCCAGGCTCGCAGACTGAACTGAGCATATGGGCGACGCCGAACTCAGCCGCCGCTCGCACGACCGGCTCGGCGCCGCGCGGATGAAAGCTCTCCAGCGACCCGACCGGACAGAGCACCACAGGCAGCCGCAATTTGCGACCGAGCACTTCGACCGAAGGGTCGACTTTGCTGACGTCGCGCAACACCCGCGGCCGCAACGCGATCGAATCCAGCGCCATGCGATTGCGCCGCAATGTCGTTTCGGTCTCGGTGCCGCCAACTATGTAGTCCCAATCGTTCTGATTGAGATTGGCGCGCGCTTTGCGCACGACTTCGTGCAAGTTGTAGAACTGGCTCGCCGCCGCCGCATTGGCTACGGCTTTCGCTTCATCGGGATTTTGACTGGTCATCGCTCACGCCTGATTGTGACTGTTGTGACTCGAATTCATCTCTGCTGGCGGTCCCGACAGGACTCGAACCTGTGACCTTCGGTTTAGGAAACCGCTGCTCTATCCGGCTGAGCTACGGGACCAAGTCGTTGAGAAACGGGGGCTTTATGCCGGCACACCAACTTGCAAGGCAACGATTCACCGAAATTACTACCGATGCGTTCCAAGTCGTGCCAGCAGCACGCGTTATAGCACCTTCGAATGCAGCGTCGAGCGGGGTTGCCGCCACCGCCTCATTGCATCGTGTCCGTCGCACGTGAATGGAGATCCGTGCTAGGCGTGATCGCCGCATGACCCTAGGCGCTCCTGGCGATCTTCAGAAGTATACGGCCGGTAGAAGTTGTGTGGCGTGGCTGTGCCGAAGATCATGTGGCAGTGTTGACGGCGCGCGAAAGAGCAACGGCCGGTGTCGTGAATTCGGAGGGGTTGGTGCGGCTGGTTTATTACTCCTTGGCGTCTTTTGGAAAACAGAAATATGAACGGCAATGGGTCCAAAGTATCAGGAGCCTCAGAGCACATAACAAATCGGTACCAGTTCACCTGGTTCACTACAACGCTCCGTCGGACTCGATGCTTCGAGAGGCCGAACGCCAGCAGGTCACAATCCATCATGTCGGCGATTATCGTGATCGACTGGAGGAGGCGCTGCCTGGATGTGCCCGCGTGCTGACTCATTACCCCCTTTTACACAAGATACTTTCACTGCGATTCCTGCCGGCGAAAAGCGCTTCTCAAGTCCTATATCTCGATTGCGACACATACTTCTTCGGCGACGTTGCAAACCTTTTTAGTAAATATCAAAAACATCATTTCTATGCACGAGAGGAACCTCGTTCAAGGCGAAGTCCCTACGGATACGATCCTTCGTATTTGAACGAGGAGATTTTAGCGGAAATATGCAAAAAAGAGGGATTACACTTCATCCCCCCCTACAATTCCGGCGTGTTAATGTTTAATCACGGCCTTCACGCCCATCTTGTTGGGGCAGGCAAGGCGTTTCTTTGGTACGCATTGCGACTATTGCTGGGAATTTCTGAAAACGAACGACTTGCTCGGGAATGCAAGCCCGCTCTTCTTCACGAGGTGAACGCCCTGAAGGGCTCAAATGCATTGGCACCTTTGCCTTACCCATCCAGGAATTGGTGGATTTTGGATTCAATCACCATGCTGTTTACTCTTGGCGGCGTCGCGGACCTGACCCATGAGGCGTTGCTGCGAAATGATTGCTTACAGAACGGGGAGCCTTACATTTTGTTTCGTCCGACCTTGATTCATTATTACAGCAACAACGAAGACAGTTTTTTTGAGCATGTAAAGCGCCTGCAAACGGCAGGTATCAAAATTCCACACACTTAACCGGCTGAGCTACGCGGCTGGCATCTCAACCTCCGACAACAAGATGAAGAACCCCCGAAGGGCGGTGGGAGCGTGGTGTGTGATGGCGCTAGCGGGCCTTTCTCTACTGCGCGGCGATGTGATTGGCGCGGATTACGTCGCCCCATAATTTGACCTCGCGCTTGAGCAAAGCCTGCGCCGCTTCGGGAGTTTCCTCGTCGGCCGGGTAGAGACCCATGCCGCCTTCGGTGAAAGTCTTGCGCAGTTTGGCGTCGGTGAGCGCCGCGCGCAGCGCGCCATTGAGCTTTTCAACGATTGGCCGCGGCGTGCGAGCCGGCACCAGCAGCATATGCCAGAAATCGATATCGGCCTTTGGATAGCCGAGTTCGCCCATGGTCTTTAATTGCGGCAGACCAGCGAAGTCCTGCTTGCCGATGAGCGCATAGGCCTTGAGCTTGCCGGAATTCACTAACGGCGTGGCGACGACGGCCGAGATCGGGCCTAGGTCCACTTGTCCCGCCAAGAGGTCCACCAGCGCCGGACCCGCGCCGCGGTACGGGACTTGCGTGACTTTGACGCCGAGCTCCTGGAAGATAAGCACCTCCGCCAAATGGCCGAACGAGCCAACGCCGGGATGTCCGATCTTGATGGTCTGGCCGGGCTTCTTCAGCCAGCGCAACAGCTCGTCGAAATTATTTGCTGATAGCGTAGGACGCCCAGCCAACGTGTTGGTCGTGGTATTGACGAGACCGATCGCCACAAAATCCTTTTCGGCGTCGAAGGTGCGATCAGGATAAAGCGTCATGCCCGCGGCCAGGGCGTCCTGATGCAGCAGGATCGTGTAACCGTCCGGATCGGCATGCGCTACCTTGGCGGCGGCGATCATGCCTCCGGCGCCGCTGACGTTCTCGACTACGATCGGCTGACCCAGCGCCCTCTGCATCGGGTCCTGGAGGATTCGCGCGGTGGCATCGTCGGCGCCGCCGGGCGCGAATGCCACCACGAGGGTGACCGGGCGATCGGGATAGGTCTGCGCCGAGGCGGCGCTTGCAAAAATGGACGCGAAAAAAAACGACGCCGCGAGCGCGCGTATGAAATTCATGACACTCCCCTTGGGCTGTCCCGCCGGTTTCTGCCGAGGAATCGAAAAATCCGGGGTTGCGCTGATTCAGCGCCTTTCCCAGACCGCACGCAAGCGCGCCGGATTTTACCTCTGGCGCTGCCGCAGGAACGCCGTATTCCGGCCTTTGGCTTGGCCGCCATGGCGGGTTGGCGGGGCGCGTACTTGATAGCGGCAATCACGGCTGGATTTGCCGCAGCGTGCGGCAAGGTGCCGGCGCTTGCCGAAGGCCAGCAACTCAACCAGCAATCGACAGGGGTCTGCGGCGGTGATGAGATCGCGCGCGGCACCGTCCGTAGGGTTGTCGATGGGCGCACTTTCGTGCTCGAGGACGGACGCGAGGTCCGCCTCGCCGCGATCGAGGTTCCTCCCGTCGCCGCGCCACGGGATACCGCCATAGCGCCGCCTGGAGGGCGCTCCGCTGCGGCGGCGCTGGAGGCCCTTGCCGGCGGGGATAACGTCTTGTTGCGGCAGGCTGAAACCGGGCTTGATCGCTATGGTCGCCTGCTCGCCTACGCCTATGTGCTTCGCGATGACGACGCATTCTTGCTGCAGCGAGAACTGGTCGCCGATGGTTTTGCGCGGGTCGCCAGCCGTGGCGCCACCGCTTGCACCGTCGACCTCTTGAACCGGGAGAAAGCCGCCCGCGAGGCCAAACTTGGCCTATGGGCCGATCCGTATTATGAGGTGCTCGACGCCGAGGCGCCAAAGGATGTGCTGGCGCAGCGGGGCCGATTCGCGCTGGTCGAGGGCAAAGTGGCGTCCGTGCGCGAAGGCGGGCCTATAATTTACGTAAATTTCGGTCGACGGCGGTCTGGGGACATCACGGTTACGGTCCTGAAACGAAACGAGCGCAATTTCACGGCGGCGGGTCTCGATCTGAAGAGCCTGGCCGGCCGCCGCATCAGAGTCCGAGGTTGGATCGAGCAACGCGGCGGGGACCGCGCGTGGATCGAAGGCCGAGCGTCCGGGGCAGATCGAGATCGCGGAATGATCGATCAGCGGCCGGACGGCATGCTGGCACGGAATCGGGTTTAGGCTTGTTTGGGTGACGCGGTGAGACGGGGACGGTTTGAGGTCATAACCAGCCGGCTTGGTAGGGCGGTGGCGCTGCTTACCGCCTTGCTCCTTGCTGGCTGCACGGCCTCGTCGTCCGCCTATGCCCCGCAAACTACGGCTTCCACCTCGGCAAAAATGACCGAGGCGCCGATGGCGCCCGACGTACTGCGCGAACACCAACGCATTCTCGCGGCCTATAGTGGCGTCTACAACGAGCCGCGGTTGCAAGCTCTCATCGAACGGACCGTCGAACGCCTGGTCGCCGCATCGGATCGGCCGGACCTGCATTACCGAGTCACCGTGCTCAACTCGCAATCGGTCAATGCCTTCGCGCTGCCGACCGGACAGCTTTACGTCACGCGCGGCCTCATCGCGCTGGCTAACGATGATTCCGAGCTTGCTTCAGTGCTGGCTCACGAAATGGGACACGTCATCGCCAACCATGCCGAGCTACGCGAAGAACATGCGCGTGAAGCCGAACTCGTCAGCCGCGTCGTTTCCGACGTTGTCACCGATCCCGCGGCCGGTGCGCTTGCGCTCGCTAAGTCGAAGCTTGCGCTGGCGAGTTTTTCGCGCGCGCAGGAGTTTGAAGCCGATGGGATCGGTGTCGCGATCGCCGCAAAGGCCGGCTACGATCCTTACGGCGCGGTGCGATTTCTGACCGCGATGGAACACAATTCGCAATTCAAGCCAGAGCAAAGCGGAGCGATCAATCCTGCCGCTCCCGACTTCCTGTCATCGCATCCGGCAACGCCCGAACGCATCACCAATGCCATAGCCGCCGCCCGCCAATATCGTTCGCCGGCCGATGCCGGAGGCAATTTTGCCCAGGCCAAGGCCGCTTATCTCGCCGACATTAATGGTATCGTCTATGGCGAGGATCCCGGCGAAGGCTTTGTGCGCGGCCACCGTTTCCTCCATCCCAAGCTCGGCTTCACCTTCACCGCACCGGAGGGTTTTACACTCGACAACACGGCTCAAGCCGTGCTCGGCATCAAGCGTGGCGGCAGCGAGGCGCTGCGGCTCGATGTCGTCCGCGTACCGGCGGAACAGACGCTTGGCGCCTACCTGACTTCGGGATGGATCGAGAATATCGACCCGAGCACGGTGGAAGACATCTCCATCAATGGATTCTCAGGGGCAACGGCAGCCGCCAAAGGCGATCAATGGGATTTTCGCCTCTATGCAATCCGGTTCGGCAGCGATGTGTATCGCTTCATTTTTGCAGCGAAACACCGCACTCCCGAAACCGATCGCGTCTTTCGCGACTCGGTCGGCAGCTTCCGCCGCATGAGCATCGCCGAGACCGAACAGGCCAAGCCGCTTCGGCTTCGCGTCATGACAGTCGCACCGGGAGACACGGTTGAAAAACTGGCGGGCAAAATGGCCGTGGCCGATCGCGCGCTTGACCGTTTCCGGATCCTTAATGGACTTGACTCGGGCGACAAGTTGCAGCCGGGTAGCGAAGTCAAAATCGTTGTCGAATAGGTCGAGTGGTCTGGTCAACGCCACCTGACTGAGACTCGTCGCGGGTTAATTTTCAGCTATTCTCGGCGCTGCGCGCGTCGGCTACCATTATCGCCAAAGAGCCGACAACGTCTGCCGGGGAAACGCATGTACATTCTCAGACGGGCTACGCCCGTAGCGGTAGTGATTGCCGTTGTTGCGATAGTCACCGCAATTTTGTGGCTGTTTCGAATTTTGGCAGTCGGCCCGCAACACCTCGTGTTCTTTTATCTTTTGCCAATCGCCTTGGTGGCGACGCTCTATGGCAGCCTATTCGCCATGCTCTATGGAATCACGGCGACGCTTTGCGCGGCCTTTTTCCTCTACGAGCCGCTTTATAGCTTTTACGTCACCAGCCCGCTCGATATTGGCGAACTCGTGTGGTTCGTGGCCTTGGCGCTGATCAGCGCGAAATGTGCCGCCGATCTTTTGCAACCCCTCTCCCTGCCAAGGGAAAATGCGGCGAGTGACGAGTAGCATCCGCCCAGCGAAATGATCTTAGGTTGATTCGGTATTTCGCTTTAGCTTGTTGTTCGAGCATGATTTTTTCCGACCTGGCTTCGCCCGCCGAAGCGGGGACACGAGAACGCTAGCGGCTACTATGGCTCCGCGTTGGCGGGAAACCGGTATCCACTTTTCGGGATCATGCTTTAGTTCAGAATTGCGTGGCGAACTGATCGAGGCCGATGACGTGGGCGATACTGCGAACTTCTTGCTTCTGTTCGGCAGAGAAACTCATGATCAATGGAACTGCCGCCGATTTTAGTCCTTGCACCGCGTCGGGATCGACTGCCGCCGTTTGCGCGTTGCGTGCGCCGCCGCGCGCCGCCACCTGCTGCCTTCGCTGATAGGCCATGTTACGCAGCGCGGCCTCGACCGCCGGCCACAGACGTTCCTGATCCGGCGTCAAATGCAGCCGCGCTTTGATGCTTGCAATCTGGGTATTATCGAGAACATAACCGGGGCGGTTCGCGACCGGCAGACGCGCGGGCACAGGCGATGCTGCCCTGACGGGCGGTTCCAGCGACAGTGACGACGATGCCTGTGACGACTCGCCTACATCTGCCGCCGTCAGACCGATGCCGTCGAGCGACGCGGTGCGCGCGATGCGCTGGTCCGCAGCAGCCGTCGACGATTTTTCCGCGACGGCCTCTTCCGGACTCGATTGCGAATGCGACGGAGGAACCATCGGAACCGGGCTGAACAGCTCAGCGTCGGGCCGCAAACTCCGCATCGCCACTACCGTGATCGCCGGCGCCACACTCCATTCGCGTGGAAAGCGCAGCGCAACAGCCTCTGCCGCGGCACTTTGCCTTACATCGCGTAGTGCCGCCACGTGCCAGGCACCGATCAAGTAACCGATGATGCAGGCGCCAATGAGCGGCAACAACCGTCCGCGCTTCGAGACCCGCTTTTGCCGCATACAAAACGCCCCGCTCCACCATCCCCTGGGCTATGTCCTTTCAAAGGAAGCTTAATTTATGGCTAACCATAGGTATTTTGCCGGTTTGACCAGTGGACGAAGATGATCGTTTGCGGTTCGCAAAATAGCGTCGGCAAAATACAGAACGTCGGCAAAACAAAAGGCCCGGCATTTGCCGGGCCTTTTGCACTGAAGGTGATTGCGCGGACGAAAACAGCTGCTTTAGGCCGCTTCTTCCTCGACCACTGATTCGTCCTCGGCCTCAGGCTTCGGACCGCGGCGTGGCCCCTTCGCCAGCGCAGCCTCAATTTCCTTGATCGCTTCAGTCTCGGTGATCCGCTGCACGGCAGCGACTTCGCGCGACAGCCGGTCGAGCGCTGCTTCATACAATTGACGCTCGGAATAGGACTGTTCGGGCTGTGTCTCCGAGCGGAAGAGGTCGCGAACGACTTCGGCGATGGCGACGATATCGCCGGAATTGATCTTGGCCTCGTATTCCTGGGCACGCCGCGACCACATCGTGCGCTTGATCCGCGCCCGGCCCTTGAGCGTCTCCAGCGCGCGTTTGACCATCGGCGTCTCGGCGAGCTTACGCATGCCGACCGAAGCTACCTTCGAGGTCGGCACCCGCAGCGTCATTTTGTCTTTGACAAAATTGATGACGAACAGCTCAAGCCGCGCGCCTGCGACCTCTTGCTCCTCAATGGCGACAATCTGTCCGACGCCGTGCGCCGGGTAGACGATGAATTCGTGGGTCTTGAAGCCTTGTCGTTGGGTGGTCTTCTTTGCGCTCATTCCCAAAGCTGCTGCTCCTTCCGCCTCCGGCTTACGCCGATGCACGGGCTTCGCCACGCTGACCCTGGTGCGGGTCATTGCGCGCGCTGATTGTGACGGCCTCCGGCTCGCGCGGGAGGGGGTTTTTGTCTTCCGGCTCATGCCGGTCGCACTCTTCTTCGGACGACGACGAGTTTTCTCTGCCACTGCTCTCGCGTGGAATTCACGCCTCTTTATGACGGTTCCTCGGAAACTCCCGAAAAAATAAGCTCCCAGTCGGGGGAGCGGTCCTCGGGGTGTTATTCATTGTGTAACAGCTATATATCACATTTTCCGCAAAAATCAAAGTCTTAAGCCGTCGCGCGATCCCGACATATGGTCGGCGCAGCGCGCAATTCTAGGCAATGGTTAAGGCCACAATCGGCACGTGTATCAGTCGCCACTGCCCGGATTGGCTGAGAAATGCTCTTCGAATTTGTTGGCGACGCCCTCCCATTGCTTGGCATCCTCAGGCGGCGCCTTCTTGGTCGTGATGTTCGGCCAGACTTTTGCGTATTCGGCATTGACGCCGAGCCACTTTTCCAGGCCGGGTTCGGTGTCGGGCTTGATCGCTTCAACCGGGCATTCGGGCTCACACACGCCGCAGTCGATGCATTCGTCCGGGTGGATGACCAGCATATTTTCGCCCTCGTAAAAACAATCGACGGGGCAAACCTCAACGCAGTCCATGTATTTGCATTTGATGCAATTGTCGTTGACGATATAGGTCATTTGCACACTCTGAACGGTCTTTTTGAAGCCTTGCTCCTATCGCATGGGTCCGAGGCACGCAAGAAGGCCCGTTTGCCGGGCCTTTCGCTCCCAGCCTTCACGTAAGGTCCTGATAGAGTGCTGCAGTGCTGCCGGCTGGACCGCGCCGTTCGACAAAGCCCATTACCTTCACCACCCGAACGCCGCGATCGAGCGCGACCGTAATGACATCGCCAGCTCGCACCATGCGGCCCGCCGCGCCGATCCGCGCGCCATTGACCCGGACATAGCCCGAACCGGCCAGCGCCGCAGCCGCACCACGCGTGCGCACCAAACGCGCGTGCCATAACCAGCGGTCAATCCGCTGCCGCTCCAGCTCAGCCGTCACTCAGCCGCGCTCCTTTGGGCGCTCCTTGGCGTCCGCCTCAAGCTGCGCCTTCAACGCCGCGAGCTTGGCAAAAGGCGAATTGGGGTCCGGCATTTTTTCCCTTGCTTCAAAACGCTTTCCCGGCCGCTCACGCGGCTTGTGGCCTTCGCGACCATCACGGTCTTGGCGGTCCATTCGATGTTCCGGCTTTCGCCGCTGGCGTGCCGGACGATGGGGCCTCCGATGCGCGTCTTTTTGGCGATCCGGCTCGGTAACCGCCGGTGCAGCGTTGGCTTCGGCGATCGCCGTGGCACCGGATTCGGCCGAAAGGGTGGAAGTCGCGGCCGCGGGTTCGGCACGGACCGGTTTTGCTCTTGCTCGCGCACGCGCGCGGCCGCGGTGACGATCTCCGGCGCGACCAGGACGCCACACTTCGATCATCTCCTCAGTCGCAGGCGGCACCTCGCCGCGGTCGGGCCCGGCAGTCTCTTCCACGACTGGCATGGCCGGCGGTTCGATCTCAGCTGCGTGGTGGACGCTCGATTCGGCAGCACCGGATGCCGGCGCGGCTTGCTCGGTTACCGGCAGATCGGCGGCAGGCGGCGTATGGGCTGACTCCACCGACGCGGCCGTTTCGCTCGACGCAAAGGTTTCGATCAATGCCGGCGTTTCATTCAACGCTGGTGGCTCGGGTTGCGTCTCTGGCGGCTTCGGGCGCCGCTCCATGCGATAACCGAGCGAGCGCAGGATCGAAGCAAAGTCTTCACCCGATGCTCCGATCAGTGAGGTCATGGCATTGACCACAGTAAAGACGCCGCCGAAAGCGCCTGCCGGCCGCGCGCCCGGCGCGCCTTCCCGCCAGGCCAGCGACGGGCGAATGAGATCAGCGAGCCGTTCCAGGATGTCGACCCGTACTGCGCGCGTGCCGCAGGCGCAATAGCCGGCGGTGCGGTAGAGTGCCGGATCGATCGCCGGATCGGCCGGGATGGACGTGCGACCGCTGCCCGCAAGATGCAGCAGGTCCTCCAGCACCTTGCTGTCGGTGCCGTCGCGTTTGAGCGACCAAAGCTGCGTCGCAAGCTTGCGCGGCGCGGGTTTCAAAAGCGCCGGCAGATAAATGTGATAGGCGCCGAAACGTACGCCGAATTTGCGCAGGCCGGCGCGCGCTGGCTGGTCGAGGGCTTTTACCTCCTCGGCGATGCGCGTCCGCTCGAGAACGCCGAGCGCCTCGACCAATTGAAAGGCGACGCCGCGGGCGATGCCGGTGACGTCACCTGCTGCCGCAAGCTCCAAGAGTGGGCCAAGCAGTCTCTGTATGTGGGCTTTGAGCCAAGCGTCGAGCCGCGCTTCGACAGCTTCGCGCGGCGCTCCGGTGAGATGTTCATCGGCGATGATGCGGATGCGCGGCCGCAACACCTCTTCGCTGGCGTAAAGTTTGCCGACCGCGGCGCCGACCCAGCGCAGCGTGCCGTCCGCAGCGAGCACGAATTGTTCGTCCGGCGCTTCCGCCAAACGTGCGGCGCGCGCGGCAATCTCGCCAACGAGCGCTTTTTGCGCTGCATTTTGCAGCGCCTTGGCTTCCGAGCCGCCCGAGGTGGCATCGGCGACAAAGACAAAGCCGTCAAGCCGCCCGATCACATGGCCTTCGACGACCACGTCGCCGGTCTTGTTGAAGTCGGGTTCGAGTGTGGCGTTTTCGCGCAGCCGGCGCATCAAGACACTGGTGCGGCGATCGACAAAGCGCTCGGTCAGACGCTCATGCAAGGCATCCGACAACCGGTCTTCAACCGCGCGCGTCACACCCTGCCAATGCTCCGGGTCGGTGAGCCAATCCGGACGGTTCGCCGCAAATGTCCAGGTGCGGATGTGCGCAATCCGCGTGGACAGTGTGTCGATGTCGCCGTCGGTGCGATCCGCCAAAGCGACCTGATGCGCGAACCAGTCGGTCTTAATTGCGCCGTCGCGTTGCAGGAAGCCGTACAGCGTCACAACCAGTTCGGCGTGATTGGCGGGCGCGATCTTGCGGTAATCAGGCAATTGACAGACGTCCCACAGTCGCTCGACATCGGCGCGCGTGCGCGTCAGCGCACGGACATCGTCATCGCGCGCAGCATGATCGAGCACCAAAATGTCTTCGGCGACGGGCGCGCGCGCCAGCGCAGTTTCGCTCGGCGCCGCGGCAAGCGTCGCCTGCAGCGCGCCAACCGATGAAAAATCGAGGTCCGAATTGCGCCATTGCACAAGCTTGACCGGCTCGAATGTGTGCGATTCCAGCGCCTGGACTAGTTCGGTCTCGAATGGCGGGCAGCGTCCGCTGGTGCCGAACGTGCCGTCACGGATCGCGCGTCCGGCACGGCCGGCGATCTGCGCGAGTTCCGCCGGATTGAGCTGACGAAATTGATAACCGTCGAATTTGCGATCGGATGCGAATGCAACGTGATCGACGTCGAGATTTAATCCCATGCCGATGGCGTCGGTCGCCACCAAATAATCCACTTGGCCGGATTGATAGAGCTCGACCTGCGCGTTGCGCGTGCGCGGCGACAAGGCGCCAAGCACGACCGCTGCTCCGCCGCGCTGGCGGCGGATCAATTCCGCGATCGCGTAAACCTCCTCGGCCGAGAACGCGACAATGGCGGAACGACGCGGCAAGCGCGTCAGTTTTTTTTCGCCGGAGAAAGTGAGCCGCGACAATCGCGGCCGGCTGACAATGCTGGCGCCGGGCAACAAGCGCTCGACCATCGGCCGCATGGTGGCAGCGCCGAGCACGAGCGTTTCTTCGCGTCCACGCCGGTGCAGCATCCGATCGGTGAACACATGGCCACGCTCGAAATCGGCGGCCAATTGGATTTCGTCGATGGCAAGGAAGGCAACGTCAAGTTCGCGCGGCATCGCCTCGACCGTGGCGACCCAGAAGCGTGGATTTGCCGGTTTGATTTTCTCTTCGCCGGTGACGAGCGCCACCGCGTCGGCGCCGACCCGCTCGACCGCGCTGTTATAGACCTCGCGGGCCAGGAGCCGCAGCGGCAGCCCAATGATGCCCGAGGAATGCGCAAGCATTCGCTCGATAGCGAGATGCGTCTTGCCGGTATTGGTCGGACCCAGGACGGCAGTTACGCCTGAGCCGCGAGCGCGAAGCTCGCGGTCGACGCTAGACGAGAACGTAATCGGCATTGAAAGTCCGGCTGAGGCGGTATCACGCAACGAAGACGGGTGCTTGTCTATCACAACCCGGCTCTGGAAAGCTCTGTGCTTAACGTGTGGAACGAGTCTGGAACGAATCGCGGCCGAATCGGCGACCTCGCCAGCGTTCGACTTCGTTCACTGCGATATATGGCGGCATCGAGCAGATTGCATACCAAATGGAGTGGAATCGAGCACCGTGGCGGCTTGTCTCGGCCACAGAATGGACGCTTGGTTCGCAATCACGATTTCGAGCAGAGTCAAGGGCCGATATGCTGTGGATAACGGGGAAACAAACCGCCCGCCGTAAATCGCCGCGGGAGCTTTCACCGTGAATTTTTCATTGCGGGATTTCATTGCGGGATTTCATTGCGGGATTTCAGTGCGGGATTTCATTGCGGGATTTCATTGCGTCTTGGCGATCGGATGCGCTTGCGCGGAGGGTTGGACAAACGAAACGAAGTCGGTCGCACGCAACAATCCTACTCCAAGCGGCGTCGGCATTGAGAAGCGGAATGGGACCACTACGCGCGTGCCGGCGATCGGCGCCAGCCAGACTTCGGCTTCGCGCAGCGTAACGAGATATTTGATCGCCGGCCGATCGGGCACATAGCCCGCAATAGGCGTGAAATAGACGGCGCAAACGACCGCCGGCCCCTCATAACCGCGGTCGGCCCTGACGGTTTCCATGCGCTTAAATTCGCTGTGCAGATCGTAGCGAACGCGGCCGTCGAAGACCGCCACTTTGCGGTTGCACGCTTCCGGCGCGACCGGATCACCGCTGCCGCTGACGCGGTTGAGCATGGAGGTCATTGGATCGAGCACGCCGCGGCGGTCAGCGTCGGTGACCGGTATGCGATTGGGAATGGGCGGCAAGGGCGGCTCGACCTCGTAATCGGTGACATTGCCGGCGGCGAGCGTCATCCGCACGTCATCGATCTTGCGATCATAGCTCAGCGTCGCCCCATAATTGGTCGGATTGGGCTGGCCGGCGCTGATGGTGCCACGTGCCATGCCGGTGCCACGCCCGCCGGTAAAGAACCGGATGATGCCGGTCGTCGTGCCGCTCGCTGCCGCCGAATAGGAATCATCCGACAATTCGATGATCCAATTGCCGCGACCGATCGGGATACCGGCGATGCTGGCGACATATTCGGCTTCGAGCCGGGTCAGGGCGCCGGTTTGATGCCCGCCGTCACCGGCCGTCGCTGCGGGGACCGCGCCGAAAATACCGACTAAAAACGCCGCGGCTGCGGCGGCGCCCGCAGAACGAATGCGCGGTTGCGGCGGCACAAGGGGGCGCAGGGATCCCTCAATCGCGGGCATTAAGCGGACACTTAAGTGAACCTGGAACGGGCCCACTGTCTCATTCGGGAATACGACGTTTCTGTGGTTTTGGCCCGTTGCGACGGCGTTTTCGCCAAGCTGTGGCTACGCCTCAACACCATGCTCAATTGTCGGGTCGCTTGACCCCCAAGAGTGGCGCCACTATAGGTCCCCGCGATTCCCAGATCGTCCGATAGGCAGCGCCCAGCGCGCGGGGCGGACAGAATTTGGCTTTAAGGATATTCAGCCATGGCATGGCGATGCGAACTGACCGGAAAGACGCGCCAGATTGGAAACCGAGTCAGCCATTCCAACCGCAAAACCAAGCGGCGTTTTCTCCCTAACCTGCTCAACGTCACACTGATCTCGGACGCGCTTGGGCGTTCGGTCCGGCTGCGCGTTTCTGCAAATGCGCTGAAATCAGTCGATCATCGCGGCGGACTCGACGCCTTTCTGCTTGCCGCGAAGGATGCCGATTTGTCGCCGCGGGTGCTCGAGCTTAAACGCCAAGTCGTCAAAAAGCGCCAGGCAACCGCTTAAGTGCTTTGTTCGCTACGCACAGCGGCGGCATCGGGCTGCGCTATGCGCTCAAACGGCGCCGCGTTGGCCGAGCCCACTGCTCTGTCGGATGCTCCTCGAATAATTCAGCGAGCTTCTCGGTCATCACGCCACCGAGTTCCTCCGCATCGACGATCGTGACCGCGCGCCGATAATAGCGGGTCACGTCGTGACCAATGCCGATCGCGATCAATTCAACGGGCGAGCGGATTTCGATGTCTTCGATTACCCAGCGCAGATGGCGTTCGAGGTAATTGCCGGGATTGACCGACAGTGTTGAATCGTCGACCGGTGCACCGTCCGAAATCATCATGAGAATTTTTCGCGTCTCCGGCCGCGCGAGGAGCCGCTTATGTGCCCAATCGAGCGCCTCGCCGTCGATGTTCTCCTTGAGCAAGCCCTCGCGCATCATCAGCCCGAGATTCTTGCGCGAGCGCCGCCACGGCGCATCGGCCGCCTTGTAGACTATGTGGCGCAAATCATTGAGCCGTCCCGGAGTGGCTGGTTTGCCCGCAGCGAGCCACGCTTCGCGCGACTGACCGCCTTTCCAGGCGCGGGTGGTGAAGCCGAGTATTTCGACTTTGACCCCGCAGCGCTCCAGCGTACGCGCCAGAATATCGGCGCAGGTTGCGGCGACCGTGATCGGCCGGCCACGCATGGAGCCGGAATTGTCCAATAGCAGCGTGACGACGGTGTCCTTGAAATCGGTGTCCTTCTCGCGCTTGAACGACAGCGGATGCAGCGGATCGACGATCACGCGTGACAAGCGCGCCGGATCGAGCAACCCTTCTTCCAGGTCGAACTCCCAGGCACGATTTTGTTGCGCGAGCAACAGCCGTTGCAATCGATTGGCAAGGCGAGCGACCACGCCCTGCAAATGTGAAAGCTGCTTGTCGAGATAGCCGCGCAAGCGGTCGAGCTCTTCGGGTTCGCACAATTCCTCGGCGCCGACCGTTTCATCAAACCGCGCAGTAAACGGTCGGTAATCGGGCCCACGAGGCTCGTTTCGCGGATGACGCGGTCGCCATGGCTCGGCGGCGCTCTCTGAATCGCCCATCTCGGCATCGTCGGCCATCTCGGCCGCCGGCGCATCGACCGCCTCCGAGGCGCTGTCGGGCAACTCATCGGCCGATGCTTCGGCCTCGGCCGTTACCTGCTCGGTTTCGGCGGAGTCCGACGCTTCGCCGTCTTGCCCGGTCTCGTCCTTCTGATTCTGGTCGTCGCCTTCTTCGCCTTCGTCCTCGTCGGTTTCGCTGGAACGATCCTCGCCCATGTCCAAACAATCGAGCAGATCATGCACGACGTCGCCGAAGCGGCGCTGATCGGTGAGCACGCGTTCGAGCCGGTCGAGATCACGGCCAGCGCGCTCCTCGATTACCGTCCGCCATAAATCAACAAGCCGGCGCGCGGTCGGCGGTGGCGACTGCCCGGTCAGCCGCTCGCGCACCATCATCGCCAACGCATCCTCAATCGGGGCGTCGGCGCGATCGGTAATTTCATCGAATTTGCCGCGGTGAAAACGGTCATCAAGCATGGCGGTAAGATTTTTCGCGACGCCGCCCATACGCCGTGCCCCGATCGCTTCGACCCGGGCCTGCTCGATCGCTTCGAATACGGCGCGCGCCTGTTGGCCGCCTGGCGCCAGCTTTCGATGCATCGCCGGATCATGGCAGGCAAGACGCAAGGCAATGGCATCGGCGTGGCCGCGAACGATTGCGGCTTCACGCTCGTTCAGCCGCCGCGGCGGTTCCGGCAGACGCGCTTTGCCGCCGACGAGGCCGGGACGTTCGGAGGCAAAGCTGATTTCCAGGTCGCCCTTGCCGGCAATAGAGCGCAGGCAAATACCGACGGCGCGCTTGAAAGGCTCGGTCGGAGCTTCCTTTGCCGCGCCTTTCGGTTTGATGTTGGACGACATGCTCTTTTCACTCTCCCCGTTTGGGGGAGAGGTGCTTTTTAGCTCAATGCCACGTTCACAGCTGATTCCGGCAATTCCTGCCCGAAGCAACGCTGATAGAATTCGGCCACCAGCGGCCGCTCCAGCTCGTCGCATTTGTTGACGAAGGTAAGCCGGAAGGCAAAGCCGATATCGTTGAAGATTTCAGCGTTCTCGGCCCAAATGATGACGGTGCGCGGACTCATCACCGTCGAGATGTCGCCGTTCATGAACGCGTTGCGCGTCAGATCCGCGACTCGCACCATTTTCGAGACGATGTCGCGGCCTTCCGCTGTGCGGTAGTGCTTGGCCTTGGCCAGCACGATTTCGACTTCATTGTCGTGCGGCAAATAATTGAGCGTGGTGACGATCGACCAGCGGTCCATCTGGCCCTGGTTGATCTGCTGCGTACCGTGATAGAGACCGGACGTGTCGCCGAGCCCGACTGTGTTGGCGGTCGCGAACAGTCGAAACGACGGATGCGGCTTGATCACCTTATTCTGGTCGAGCAGCGTCAAGCGGCCTGACGATTCCAGCACGCGTTGAATGACGAACATGACGTCCGGCCGCCCGGCATCGTATTCGTCGAAACACAAAGCCACATTGTTTTGCAGCGCCCACGGCAAAATGCCGTCGCGGAATTCGGTGACCTGCATGCCCTCGCGAATGACGATCGCATCTTTACCAATGAGATCGACGCGGCTGATATGGCTGTCGAGATTAACACGCACGCAGGGCCAATTGAGGCGTGCGGCAACCTGCTCGATATGCGTCGACTTCCCGGTGCCGTGATAGCCGGTGACAATGACGCGGCGGTTGCGCGCGAAACCGGCCAGGATCGCGAGCGTGGTCGGCCGATCGAAGCGATAGTCCGGGTCGAGTTCCGGAACATGCTCGTCCGGCTCGGAATAGGCCGGCACTTCCAAATCGCTGTCGATTCCGAACACTTGTCGGACCGAAACCTTCATGTCCGGTAAGCCGGATTCAGTGGCCGTATCAGTTGCGAGCGTCATTGCTCCTCCGTGAGGTCGCTCGGGAGCGAAAAGCTAAATCCGAGGCGCGAATCGGCGCATCGGCGCGGTCGGCGGCGGGGCTACATCTAGCAGAAAGTTCCGAGGCGGCGGAAGCCACCCAAGATCGGCGGCAAGATCAGCGGAAAGTCAGCAGAAACCGGCCGATTTCAAGTAATTATAGGCTTGAATGATCTCCCGCAGCCGCGCTTCCGACCCCCGATCACCGCCGTTGGCGTCGGGATGATGCCGTTTGACCAAGGTCTTGAACTTAGACTTGATATCGGCGCGTTTGGCGTCGGCTTCAAGACCAAGAACATCAAGCGCGCGGCGCTGTGCATTGAAAATCTTGCGCCCCTCAGGCGCGGTGCGCGCATGACCGCGCTTAAGCCCCCATTCACCGCGCAACGAGAACGGATCGTCAGCCGCCCAGCCCGCAGTGCGAAAGCCCTTTGCCGCGCCGCGGGTGCGTTTGCCACCGAGCGAGCCCATTTTCCAGGTCGGGCGGTGCCCCGTCAGCGCTTCCTTCTGGTATTTGGAAATCGCCTCCTCGCTCATGCCGGCGAAGAAATTGTATGAATTATTATATTCACGAACATGTTCGAGACAGAACTGCCAATACTCACTGGCACGCAACCGCCCCTTCGGTGCGCGGTGAGTTGCCGCTACAGCACAGCCCGGCCACTGGCAGGCGGGAAGCTCCGCACTCAAGCGGCGGTCGTGTTCGGGTTTGACCCGAATCCGATCGAACAGTGGCGAATGGGATCCCATCATCAGATTATGCGGGCGTATGGCGTCGAGGTTCAAGACTTGACAGTAGGCAAATCGGCGCGTCGCGGCCGTACTCCTAATATTTTATTGTTGCGAAACCGGCATCATAGCCGGCACGAGGCCTAGCGATGGGAATGCAGGACATCATAACGACCAAGCTCATTGCGGCTTTCGCGCCCGAGAGTCTTCACGTCGAGGACGAATCCCATTTGCACGCGGGACATGCCGGCCACCGGCCGGGCGGCGAGACGCACTTTCGTCTCTATATCGTAGCGAAGGCGTTCCGCGGAAAGAGCCGACTCGAACGCCACCGCATGATCAACGCAGCGCTGGCGAACGAACTCGAAAGCCGCGTCCATGCGCTCGCCATTCATGCGGCCGCGCCTGAAGAAGGCGGCTGATTTATCGATCCGCCACCGTAGCGGCCTGCGGCGCCAATTCCGCTTCCCTAAGCAGCGCGATCAGATCCAGCGGCGCCGTGAACATGGCGAGCTCGCCATCAGCGGTGCGCGGCCATTGTTCGCGCGGCCGATCCCAGTAAAGCTCGACACCGTTGTCATCAGGATCGCGCAAATAAAGTGCTTCGCTCACGCCGTGATCGGAGGCGCCCTCGAGCGGAATATTGACTGCAATCAGCCGCCGCAACGCATCGGCGAGCGCCGCGCGAGTCGGATAGAGCACAGCCAGATGATAAAGCCCTGTGGTGCCCGCCGCCGGCGGCTTGCCGCCGCGGCTCTCCCAGGTATTGAGCCCGATGTGATGATGGTAACCGCCGGCGGAAATAAAAGCCGCCTGCGGCCCGCGGCGCTGCGTCAGTCGAAAGCCGAGCACGCCGCAATAGAAGGCGAGCGCGCGATCGATGTCGGCGACCTTGAGGTGAACATGGCCGATACGAACGCCGGGATCGATAGCTGGTGTCGTCATTCAGCTGGCCCTTGCCGTCAGTTTGCGCGTGAGGGGAGCCACTCGCAGTGCGGTGATGCGATTGCGCGTTCTCCGCAGAACCTGGAATCGGAAGCCGTGAAAGGTAAAGCTCTGTCCAGGTTCCGGGATCGAACGGGCTTCGTGAATGACAATGCCCGCAATTGTCGTTGCTTCATCGTCAGGGATATTCCAGTCCATCGCTCGGTTGAGATCGCGAATCGGCACGCTGCCGTCGACATTAACCGAACCGTCCGGTAGCGGGCGAACGCCTGGCACGGCAATGTCGTGCTCGTCAGTGATATCGCCGACGATCTCTTCGATGATGTCTTCGAGCGTGACCAGGCCTTCGAGTTCGCCATATTCGTCGACCACAAGCGCAAACGGCGTCTTGCGGTGACGGAACGCTTTGAGCTGCTCAGCGACCGGCGTGGTGTCGGGCACGAACCATGGCGGTTTTGCCAAACTCGCAATATCGATCTTACCGAGATCGCCGCCGGCGGCGTGCAAGGTGCGCCACAGCTCCTTAGCGTTGAGTACACCGATGACGTTCTCGGACGAATTGCGCCACAGCGGGATGCGTGTCACGCCTGCGGCCAACACGGCGTCGACCAATTCGCGTGTGGGTTCGTCGGCATCGAGCATCACCATTTTTGTGCGATGGATCATGACGTCCGAGACGGTGAGCTCGCGCAGATCAAGGACCCCGCCCATCATGTCACGGTCGAGCTTTTCCACCACGCCGGCGCGATGCATCAGATCCACTGCGCCACGCAGTTCCTCGCTCGGCGACAAGATCGATTGGATTCTGCCGACAGGCATGCCGACGGCGCGCAAAATCAAACGCACCAGCCATTCAACGATGCGCAGAAGCGGAGAAAATAAACGCACCGTCCGCTCGACTGGGCTCGCCACCGCGAGCGCGATCCGGTCCGGGCTGTTGAACGCCGCAGTCTTCGGCAAGACTTCGGCCAGGATAAAAATCACCAGCGTCATCGCGACGGTCGCGTAGATGACGCCGACATGGCCGAAATAAGCGAGCAGCAGCCCTGTCGCCAAAGTCGACGCGGCAATGTTGGTGAAATTGTTAGCAAACAGGATTGCGCCCAAGAGCCGCTCGCGGGTTCCCATGAGCCGGTTGACGATGCCGGCATCGCGGTTGCCCTGCTTTTCGAGGCGCGACATTGCCGCCCGCGAGGAAGCGGCCAACGCCGTTTCGCTTGCGGAAAAGAACGCCGAAATCAAAAGACAAACCACGACCGCATACACGGTCAGCCAATCGAGAAGGCTCATCGTCCGACAAGTTTCTCGTTCAAAAATGCCCGTACGTCACGCTCCTCGACGCCGGTCTCAATGACGGCCGAGCCGATTGCGCGCACCAGGATGAATGTAAGCATTCCCCGCTTCACTTTCTTGTCCTGAGCGATCAGCTCCATCAACCGGTCAAGGTCGGGCAGCGGCCCGGAAATATCTGACGGGCTTGTCGGCAGGCCGACTGTGGCCAAGTGGCGTCGCGCCCGTTCCGCCTCGGCCGCGGGCAAAAGTCCGCGGCGCGCCGAAAATTCAAAGGCGAGCATCATGCCAATGGCGATAGCCTCGCCATGCAGGAGCCGATCGGAAAAGCCACACGCTGCTTCGAGCGCATGCCCGAAGGTATGGCCGAGATTGAGGAGAGCCCGCTCGCCGGTTTCGCGCTCGTCGCGGCCAACGATTGCCGCCTTGGCGCGGCAAGCGACCGCCACAGCATATTCGCGCGCAGAATTTCCGGACGAACTCGCGGCAAAAATCTCCCGCCAGTGCGCTTCCAGCCACGAAAAGAACGCGGCGTCGCCGAGCAGGCCGTATTTCACCAGTTCGGCATAACCGGCGCGAAATTCGCGTTCCGGCAACGTGTCGAGCAAGGCGGTATCGGCGACGACTAGAATCGGTTGGTGGAACGCCCCGATCAGGTTCTTGCCATGCCTGGAATCGATTGCTGTCTTGCCGCCGACCGACGAATCGACTTGCGCCAGCAACGACGTCGGCACTTGCACATAATCGAGCCCACGCCGCACCACCGCCGCGGCGAAGCCGGCGAGATCGCCGATCACGCCGCCGCCGAGGGCAACAATTAAATCGCTGCGCTCGATCTGCGCTTCGAGAATGGCCTCGCAAAGCTGTTCCAGCACGCGGTAGTTTTTCGACGCCTCGCCGGCCGGGACGATCATGCGGCCGGTCGGCACGCCGGCACGCTGCAGCGCCGTTTCGGCGGTTGTCAGCACGTAGCGGGCGACGTTCTCGTCGCTGACGACAAAGGTCTTGGCCCCCGGACGCAGCGCGGCGACGCGCGTTCCGAGCGCGGCGAGAATGCCGTGTCCGATCGCAATCTCATAGCTGCGCGGCCCGAGCGAGACCGGCACGACAATGGCTTCGCCACGCACGAGTGCGGTCATTATTGTTCACCCGGCTGCGGCGCTGCGCCGAGGTGATCGGCCAGCCGTTCGATGATTTCGGTAACGATGGCGTCGTGCGGCACGTCGCGAGACTGCACCGTTAGATCGGCTTGCGCATAGATCGGCTCGCGCTCCGCCAGAAGCTCGCGCAAAGTAGCCGCCGGGTCGGCGGTTTGCAGCATTGGCCGGTCGGCCTTACGCTTGCTGATACGCCGCATCAAAAGATCGAACTCGGCCGCCAGCCAGATCGAAACGCCCTTTTCGCGGATCAGCGCGCGCGTTGCCGCGTTCATCACTGCGCCACCGCCTGTAGCCAGAACTTGCGGACCACCGCTTAGCAGTCGCGCGATAACGCGCGCTTCGCCGCTGCGGAAAGCGTCCTCGCCATGGCGGGCAAAAATATCGGCAATGCTCATCCCCGCGGCCCGTTCGATCTCGGCATCGGCGTCGACGAAGGCAATGCCAAGCCGCGCGCCAAGCCGGCGCCCGATCGACGATTTGCCGACGCCCATCATCCCGATCAGAACGATCGAGCGGGTGCCGAGGCGCGACACAATGGCCGGCGCCGGATCGACGCCAAGTTGTTTTTGTGCTGTGATATCAGTCATTTAACTATGCAGCGCAAATCTTTAATCCCACTCTAGTCGCAACGAGGTGCCGCGCGAAAAGCCCAATTCCGGCTATTACATGCCGATGATCTTACCAACATCATCGTATCAACAAGCATCGTACCTGGTCCCCACAATCGGCACCAACCGAACAAGCACGCCCATGCGTTGCGGCGCAGTTCAAGTTCATAAAACGTACCTGCCCCACGCCGGCCCAAAAACTCCACGGGCGTCAGGGTCAAAACTCATTATTTGAGTTTTGACCCTAATATATCTGGTACTTTCCAGCTCGATTTGATTCCGAAGGACCGAAACGCAACGCGTAGCGCTGCAAACTTCAGAATCGAGACACTCGACAATGCCAAGCCTGCTGCGGCTATTGACCATCATTGGCCTATTGTGCGCCGTCATCTATGGCGGTCTCTACGCGCTTGCCCATTTCGTGGAGCCAAAGCCGCGTGAAATTTCGGTTTCGGTGCCGCCGGACAAATTTTTCAAGGAGCACTGACAGGGCGCATGGCTCGCACACCCGCTCGCGCACCGGCCCGCACACCCGCGTCACGAAATTCCGACGCGCGATTGATCCAGCTATATCTTGATATGTTGGCGGCCGAGCGTGGCGCTGGAGTGAACACGCTTACCGCCTATCGGCGCGATCTTGAAGAACTGTCCACTTATCTCAAACAGGTACGACGTTCGATCGCGGCAGCGCGGACCGCTGATTTGCGGACCTATCTCGAACAGCTTTCCCGGCGCGGCCTGAAAGCAACCACCGCGGCCAGGCGGCTCTCGGCGATTCGCCAACTCTATCGCTTTCTTTATACGGAAGGTCACCGGGCCGACGATCCCGCAGCCGTGCTGGAAGGGCCGAAGCGCCAACGCGCCTTGCCAAAGACACTCACACTCGCCGAAGTCGAGCGGCTTCTGCGCGCGGCGGGACAATGCGATCCAGCGGCGCCGCATGCGGCGCGGTTGCGCGCGGCACGGCTCGCCTGCCTCCTCGAGGTGCTGTATGCGACCGGGCTTCGTGTCTCCGAACTCGTTGCGCTGCCAATCGCGGCGGCCCGCCGCGACGCGCGCGTGATCGTGGTGCGCGGCAAAGGGAACAAGGAACGTCTGGTGCCGCTCAACGACGCCGCGCGACGGGCTACTGCCGCTTACCTCGATCTCCTCGGATTGTCGGGCCGCGACGCGGAGTCGAAATGGCTGTTTCCGTCGTTCGGCGAAAGCGGACATTTGACCCGTCAGCATTTGGCGCGCGAGTTGAAGAGCCTGGCGCGCGTGGCGGGGCTGCGGGCCGAGCAGATCAGCCCGCATGTGCTGCGCCACGCTTTTGCCAGCCACCTCCTGCACAACGGCGCCGATCTGCGTGTCGTGCAGACACTTCTGGGGCACGCGGATATTTCGACCACCCAAATCTATACACACGTGCTGGAGGAGCGGCTAAAGAGCCTCGTCCGCGACTTGCACCCGCTGGCGCATGAATAATATGTGTGGCCCCGCCAATCCTGGTGATGCAATTAGTTTGCTCGATGCGTAGCTATCTCGATTTTGAAAAACCGGTCGCCGAATTGGAGGCCAAGATTGAAGAATTGCGCGCCCTGCAAAGTGGCGGCGATTCGATCGCGATCGGCGAAGAAATCAACCGCATCGAAGGCAAAGCAGCGGTCGCACTAAAGGAACTCTATAACGGGCTGACGCCTTGGCAGAAGACACAGGTGGCACGTCACCCGCAGCGACCGCATTGCCTCGATTACGTCGCCGGCTTGATCAGCGATTTCGTGCCACTCGCCGGCGATCGCAAGCACGGCGATGACGCCGCCATCATCGGCGGCTTTGGCCGCTTCCATGGCGAAAGCATTTGCGTGATCGGCCATGAGAAGGGTTCCGACACCGATAGCCGGCTTCGACACAATTTCGGAATGGCGCGACCGGAGGGTTATCGCAAAGCGGCGCGGCTGATGACGATGGCGGACCACTTCGATGTTCCGGTCCTGGCGCTCGTCGATACCGCAGGCGCCTATCCCGGCATCGGCGCCGAGGAACGCGGCCAGGCCGAAGCGATCGCGCGCTCGACCGAAGCGTGCCTCGACATCGGTGTGGCCAATGTGGCGGTGGTCATCGGCGAAGGCGGCTCCGGCGGGGCGATCGCGATTGCCACCGCAAACCGGGTGCTGATGCTCGAACATGCCATCTACAGCGTGATTTCTCCCGAAGGTGCCGCTTCGATTCTGTGGCGCGATACGACCAAAGCCGAAGATGCGGCCTCGAGCATGAAAATCACGGCCCAGGATCTGATCCGGTTCGGGGTCATCGATACGATCGTGCCGGAGCCACCCGGCGGCGCCCATCGCGATGCGGCGGCAACCATTAGCGCCACGGGGGAGGCGATCGCCGAAGCGTTCAGCGAATTGCGCGGGCTCGATCGGGTGACAATCGTCAGGCTGCGGCGGGAGAAATTCGCCGCCCTCGGGCGCAGTCTCGGCTGACGGCGCGAACCGCGCTTCGGCAAACGCATCCGCACCGCAATTGCCACAAAGTTGCCGCGATTCCTCCACCCGCAGCGCGACAGTTGCTAAGACGTTGGATTTAACGAGAAAATTCGCCGATAATTTACCAATCGTTTAGCCGGCGGGTGTTCAACCAGGACGCCGGCACAGCTTGCCTTGCGAAAACCACCTCTTGCGGATAACGATTAAGCCTATGGTGGCACGGGGGATGGTCCATCTGTCGGGGAACCTCGCCTTGATTCGCGCCTGCGTCGTCAGCGCGCTCGCGCGCCGCGGCGTAAGCTTGCGTGCGCTCGCAACGTCGGCGGCCGTTGCCTGCGCCTTCGCGCTCGCCGGATGCTACGGCGAGGAGGGCTACCAGCTGCCCAGCAGGGCGATGAAGGAACTGTCGCCGGAAATGCTGGTGCTCCTGCAACAGAAAAATATGCAGAAGGATTCACCGATCCTCATCCGGGTTTTCAAGGAGGAATCCGAACTCGAGGTCTGGAAAGAGGACACCACCGGGCTTTACCAGCTACTGAAAGTTTATCCGATCTGTCGCTGGTCGGGCGAATTGGGCCCGAAAAAAGTGGAAGGCGACCGGCAGGCACCCGAGGGCTTCTACGAGATCACGCCCGGCCTGATGAATCCGAATTCCAATTACTACCTCGCCATCAATATGGGCTTCCCGAACGCCTATGACAAAGCCAACGGTTACAGCGGCGGATTCTTGATGATTCACGGCGATTGCTCGTCGCGCGGCTGCTACGCGATGACCGACGAGCAGATTGGCGAAATCTACTCGCTGGCGCGCGAGTCATTCTTAGGCGGGCAAAAGCAGTTTCAGATTCAAGCCTATCCCTTCCGGATGACGCCGGTGAACTTGGCCAAGCATCGCACCAATCCGAATATGCCTTTCTGGAGAATGCTCAAGGAAGGCAACGACCATTTCGAGGTGACGCATGTGGAGCCGAAGGTCGACGTCTGCGAGCGGCACTACGTGTTCGATGCGCAGCCGCAGGCGAACTCGACCAAGCCGCTGGCTTTCAGTCCGAGCGGCCACTGCCCAACCTATGAAGTCGCTGACGAGGTCGCCACGCCGGCGCTGGAAAAGCAACGCAACGACGACTATCAGATCGCGCAATTGACCAGGATGAATGCGCCAGTGGCGCCGATCACCATGGGCACCGATGGCGGCATGAACCGGGTCTTTGTCGCCAAACTCCAAGAAACCCAGCCCGTCTACGACAATGACGGCCACATTCACGCGCCGCCGATCCATCCCGGCATGCCGCCGCCGACGCTCAGCGGCGCGCGCGAGGATCCGGAAGCCGCCACGAAAACCGCCTCGGTGCAAAAGCCGAGCGTGTTCGGCGGCCTATTTGATCGGACCACAACCCAGACCGCAAACCAGACGACAAGCCAAACCACCAGCCAGGTCGCTTCCGCTGACGCAAGCTCTAACAACGAGGGTTTCTTCGCGCGTCTGTTCAAGCCGAAGAGCGAGCCCGCTGCGCAGCCTGCGCCGCAAGCAACGACGCTCGCCGCAGTTAAGCCCGCTCCGCAGCCACGCAAGGTCGAGCCCGTAAAGGTCGAAACACCCAAGGTCGAAACAGCGAAGTCTGAACCGCAAAAAGTCGACGCGCCAAAGCCGGAAGCGCCGCGGCCTTCGGCACCGGCACCGCAAGTTGCCAGCGCAACCGCACCGGCCGCCGGGCTGATCAAAGGCGCGCAACCGGTTGTCCCGACCGGCTCGTTCGACGGCCGCTGGGCGGGGATCCAGTAATCCGGAATCAGAAAACAAAAACCAGTAATCAGACTTGAGCGCGACCACGCGCATTTCTGATTACTGATTACTGACTCCTGTTAAACGTATCGCCCGTGGCAGTGCTTGTATTTTTTGCCTGAGCCGCAGGGACAAGGCTCGTTACGGCCGACTTTGCCCCAAGTCTGCGGGTCCGCGGGATCGCGCGACGCTTGCGAATGAAGGAGCGGCGACCGCGCCGGCGCTGCGCCGGCCATGGCGGCACCCGCGGCGGGCGCATTGGCCGGACCGATGCCGTGCCGCGCCAAGGTTTCGGCGCCGGCCAGTGCCAAGGCCATTTCGTCTTCGCCGGTGGTGGGATCGATTTTGTGCGCCTCCATCGCCGGCAGCGTAGCCGGCTGTTGCGGCGGCGCTGCCTGGATCTCGACCCGCATGAGCTGCGCAGTGACGGCCTCGCGCAGACTCTGGCTCATCGCTTCAAACAAGCTGAACGCTTCCGCCTTGTATTCATTGAGCGGATCGCGTTGGCCGTAGCCGCGGAATCCGATCACTTGGCGCAAATGATCGAGCATGACCAGGTGCTCGCGCCAGAGATGGTCCAGCGTCTGCAAAAGGATCGACTTCTCGATGTAGCGGATGACGTCAGGGCCCCATTGCGCCACCTTGGCCGCCATGTGCTCGTCGGCGCGGCGCTCGACGCGGGCGAAAATCTCCTCGTCGGCGATGCCTTCTTCTCTCGCCCATTCATCGGCCGGAAGATCGAGCGCGAGCACGCGCTTGAGCTCTTCGCGAAGCCCAACCGCGTCCCATTGTTCCGGATAGGCGTTTTCCGGCACGTGCTTTGCCACTAAATCGTCGATGACGGTGTGCCGCATATCGGCGATCACCTCGCCGACAGCCTGGTCTTCCATCCATTCGACGCGCTGGTCGAAAATGACCTTGCGCTGATCGTTCATCACGTTGTCGAATTTCAGGATGTTTTTACGGATGTCGAAATTGCGCGCCTCGACTTTCTGCTGCGCCTTTTCCAGCGCCTTGTTGATCCAAGGGTGAATGATCGCCTCATTCTCCTTCAGTCCCAACCGTTGCAGCATACCGTCGAGCTTGTCGGTGCCGAAAATGCGCATCAGATCATCTTCGAGCGACAGGAAGAATTTCGAATGGCCAGGGTCGCCCTGGCGACCGGAACGGCCACGCAATTGATTATCGATACGGCGGCTTTCGTGACGTTCGGTGCCCAAAACGTAGAGACCACCGGCCGCAAGCGCTTTTTCTTTCAGCCGCGCGACTTGCGCGCGGATCGCGGCTGCGCCTGAACTCTTCTCGCGCTCGCGCGGGTCCTCGATATCGGCCAATTCCTGGCGAATGCGCATATCGGCGTTGCCGCCGAGCTGAATGTCGGTGCCGCGGCCGGCCATATTGGTGGCGATCGTGATTGCACCGGGTACGCCGGCCTGAGCGACGATATAAGCTTCCTGTTCGTGATAACGCGCGTTGAGGATGGCGAACACCTTGGCTTTGGAAGCCCCTTCATCGCCGGAATAGAGCGCTGCGAAAGCATTAGGATCGGAGAAATCGTGCTGTTCCCAGCTCCGCTTGCGCAGCATTTCAGCGAGTTGTTCGGATTTCTCGATTGACGTAGTGCCGACCAGCACGGGCTGTCCACGGGTCTTGCAATCCTCGATCAAGGCCAAAATGGCGCGGAATTTCTCCGGGGCCGTCCGATAGACCTCGTCATCGTCGTCAAGACGGATCATCGGCATGTTGGTCGGAATCTCCAAGACCTCCAAATTGTAGATATCCTGGAATTCATCGGCCTCCGTCACTGCCGTGCCGGTCATGCCGGCGAGCTTTTCATACATGCGGAAGTAGTTCTGGAACGTAATCGAAGCGAGCGTCTGGTTCTCCGGCTGGATGACCTGATGCTCCTTGGCTTCGAGGGCTTGATGCAGGCCTTCGGAATAGCGTCGGCCCGGCATCATGCGGCCCGTGAATTCGTCAATGATCATCACTTCGCCGTTGCGGACGATGTAGTCCTTGTCGCGGGCAAACAGCTTGTGTGCGCGTAAGGCTTGATTGACGTGATGCACGACCGAGACGTTCTCGACGTCATAGAGCGAGTCGGATTTCAAGAGACCGGCGTCGCGGAGCCAGTTCTCCATCTTTTCCATGCCGACTTCGGTGAGGTTGACGGTACGCTGCTTCTCATCGACCTCATAGTCAGCCTTGTCCAGCCGGGGAATGTAAGCGTCGATGGTGTTGTAGAACTCGGATCGGTCGTCGAGCGGGCCGGAAATGATCAATGGCGTGCGGGCCTCGTCGATCAGAATCGAATCGACCTCGTCGACGATCGCGTAGATGTGGCCGCGCTGCACCATGTCTTCGAGCCGGTATTTCATATTGTCGCGCAGATAGTCGAAACCGAGCTCGTTATTGGTGCCGTAAGTGACGTCGCAGTCGTATTGCTTCTTGCGCTGCTCGTCGTCGAGGCCATGCACGATAACGCCGACCGTCAGCCCGAGGAATTTGTAGATCTGACCCATCCATTCGGCGTCGCGCTTGGCGAGGTAATCGTTGACGGTGACGACGTGCACGCCGCGGCCGGCAAGAGCGTTGAGGTAGACCGGAAGGGTGGCAACCAGCGTCTTGCCTTCGCCAGTCTTCATCTCCGAGATTTTGCCTTCGTGGAGGACCATGCCGCCGATCAGCTGGACGTCGAAGTGGCGCTGGCCCAGTGTTCGCTTGGCCGCTTCGCGGACGGTGGCAAAAGCCGGCACCAAGATGCCGTCGAGGGCCTGGCCCTCGGCCAGGAGTTTCTTGAACTCCTCGGTACGCGCGCGCAAAGCCTCGTCTGACAGCGCCTCGAGCTCGGGTTCCAAAGCGTTGATATCATCAATGCGCGGCCGATAAGAACGGATGCGGCGGTCGTTGGAGGAACCGAACAGCTTGCGGGCGACAGCGCCGATCATCGCATTATCCCTTGGAATCTCGGCTCGTCCGGCCGGTATGACGATAAGCCCGATTTTTCCGGAAACCCATTCCCGCCACGTCGATCATGCCGTCGTTGTCTCGCGGCCGGCGCAAACCCAACGGGCAGAAAATACGGCGCTATTCGGGCGGTGACGAGGCGACTGAACATCCCGATTACAGTGCGAGAGATAGGAGGGGGTCGTTTTTTTGTCAATGCGACGGCTGTTTTCACGCGATCGTTAAGCGCAGTCCAGCTTCTGCCATTGCCAAGCCCAGGCGATTGGGCGAGTGTCCGCGCCGACCACAACCGTGGGACAACTACCGGATCGCTGCCATTGCTGCCCAGATCTGACTGGAGCCACCGCCCAAGATTGGCGGCCGAGTCAGGCGGCGGAGGGCATCCGGTATATCGGCAGCGCAAGCTGGCTGTGAAGCTCGTCCCTCGTGGTTAACCGCCAAGCCGGCCAAGCCGGCATCGTGCCAGCGTTACGCTTAAGGGATTGCACGCCATGTCTTTCGCTCACCCCTTCGTCACTCGCATACTGAGCGCTGTCGCGCTTGCGGGGCTCCTGACCGCTCCAATTACATCGCGCGCGCAGGATTCGGATCCGGTCGTCGCGCGCGCCAACGGCGTCGACATCCGACAGAGCGATCTGGCTTCAGCCGAGGACGACATCGGCTCAGCGATGCCGCAAATGGGTGCTGACCAGAAACGTGATTACCTCGTTACCTATCTCGCCGACGTTATCATTCTGGCGCAGGCCGCCGATCAGCATCAGCTCGCCAACCGCAGCGACGTCAAGCACAGAATCGAATTCGAGCGGAACAAGGCGATGATGGAAGCGCTGTTACAGGATGCCGGCAAAGCGGCAATGACCGATGAGGCGCTGCACAAAGTCTATGATGAAGCAATCAAGCAGACGCCGAACGAGGAAGAAGTGCACGCGCGACATATTTTGGTCGCTACCGAAGGTGAAGCCAAAGACATCGAAGCGCAGCTGAAGAATGGGGCGGATTTCGCCGCGCTGGCCAAGCAAAAATCCAAGGATCCGGGCGCGGCTGAAGGCGGCGATCTCGGCTATTTCACCAAAGAGCAAATGGTGCCGGAATTTGCCGAGGCCGCTTTCAAACTCGACAAAGGACAGATTTCAGATCCAGTGAAGACGCAGTTCGGTTGGCACATTATCAAGATCGAGGATAAGCGCATAAAGCCGACACCGACCTTCGACGAAGTCAAAGGACAATTGCAGAACTATGTTGCGCGCCGCGCCCAGGCCGAGTTGGTCGAAAACCTTCGCAAATCGGCAACGATCGAACGTCTGGACCAGCCTGCCAAACAGCCGAATCCCTCGGCGCTCAACCCCGCTGCACCGTCGAAGAAGTAGTCAGCGAGACACCGGCACTGTAGTTATACCGTCACCCTGAGGTGCGAGCCTCAGGATGACGGGAAACAATGATGTCCACCACCATTTCTCCACTCGCGCCAAAGACCTTTCCCAACCTGCCAGTCATTGCGGGCGTACGGCTCGCCACCGCTCAAGCCGGCATCCGCTATCGTGACCGCACCGACGTCATGCTCGCAGTGTTTGATGGGAAGACCAGCGTTGCCGGCGTGTTTACCCGCTCGAAATGTCCCTCGGCACCGGTGGAGTGGTGCCGCGCGCAGCTCAAGGGTCACCACGCGCGTGCGCTTGTGGTCAATTCCGGCAATGCCAATGCCTTTACCGGCAAAAGCGGACGGCAAGCCTGTGCGCTGACGGCGAAGTTCGCAGCGACGGCGGTCGGCTGTAAAATCTCGGAGGTCTTCCTTGCTTCGACTGGTGTGATCGGCGAACCGCTCGATGCGCAAGCCTTCGACCGGGTGATGGCGGGCCTCGCCGTCGCCGCGCGCCCCGACGGCTACGCCGACGCCGCCCGAGCGATCATGACCACCGACACGTTCCCGAAACTGGCGACCGCGCGCGCCCGGCTTGGCGGAACGGATGTTACCGTCAATGGCTTTGCCAAAGGCGCCGGCATGATCGCGCCCGACATGGCGACCATGCTGGCCTTCATTTTCACCGATGCCCCGATTTCCGCTCCCGTGCTGCAATCGGTGTTGCGGCAGAGCGTGGTCGACACTTTCAACGCCGTCACCGTCGACGGCGATACCTCGACGTCGGACACCGTGCTGGCGTTTGCGACCGGCGCCGCGGCAGCGCCGCGCATCAACCGCGGCAATGACCCGCGTCTCAAGCCATTTCGCAATGCGTTCGACGCCGTGCTGAGTGATCTCGCCGAGCAAATTGCCCGCGATGGTGAAGGCGCCCGCAAGCTGGTCGAGATCATCGTCGAGGGGGCCGTCTCCAAAGCATCGGCGCGGCGGATTGCGCTGTCGATCGCCAATTCGCCGCTGGTGAAAACCGCCATTGCCGGCGAGGACGCCAATTGGGGCCGCGTCGTGATGGCGGTCGGCAAGGCCGGCGAGCCGGCAGATCGCGATCGGCTGTCGATATGGTTCGGCGGCATTCGCGTCGCGCACAAGGGCGCGCGCGATGGCGCTTACGACGAAGCAGCAGTTTCCGCGGCGATGAAGCGGCCCGAAATCAGCCTTAAAGTCGCACTCGGGCTCGGCAAAGGCCGCGATCGCGTGCTTACCTGTGACTTGACCAAGGATTATGTCGCGATCAACGGGGACTATCGGAGTTGAACGCGACCCTCAAACACATTCGAACCTCCGTGCTTGATGTCGCTTACGAGGAGAGCGGCGCGGCTGATGGCGCGCCGGTCTTCCTGATGCATGGCTGGCCATACGATCCGCGCTGCTATGACGCCGCGATCGCGCCGCTTTGCGACGCCGGCGCGCGCGTGATCGTGCCTTACCTGCGCGGTTTCGGGCCGACGCGTCTTCTCAGCCATACGACGCCGCGCTCGGGTCAGCAGGCCGCGCTCGGCAATGACCTGCGCGAGTTGATGGATGCGCTGTCGGTGGATCGCGCCATCCTCGCCGGCTATGACTGGGGTGGCCGTGCCGCTTGCATCGTGGCGGCACTATGGCCGCAGCGGGTGCGTGGCCTCGTTACCGTCAACGCCTACAACATCCAGGACATTCCGAACTCGGCCGAGCCGCAGTCGCCGCAGCAGGAGCGGCGCTTCTGGTATCAATGGTATTTCCAGACTGAGCGCGGCCGCGCCGGGCTTGAAAGCAATCGCCGCGAACTGTGCCGCCTGTTGTGGGAGCTTTGGTCGCCACACTGGGCTTTCGATGCGGCAACTTTCGAACGCAGCGCCGTCTCGTTCAATAATCCTGATTTCGTCGCGGTGACGATCCAGTCTTACCGCCACCGCTACGGCAATGCCGCCGGTGATCCCAAGCTTGAGGAAATTGAGCAGCGACTCGCGCAAAAGCCGAAAATCGCGGTGCCGACGATTGCCTTGCAAGGCGACGCCGACGGCGTCTTGCCGCCGGAAGCCTCCGAGCGGCATGCCGGACTCTTCACCGGGCCCTATCGGCGGCGCGTGCTCCCGCGGATCGGGCACAACCCGCCGCAGGAAGATCCACAGATTTTTGCCGAAGCCGTGCTCGAATTGATGCGTGCCTAAAGCATGATCCCGAAAAGTGGACGCCGGTTTTCGGAAAAGATCATGCTCAAACAACAAGCCAAAGCGAAATACCGAATCAAGCTAAAAACCATTTCGTTTTGGCGATTGAACGAGAGGAGCCCGTGACCGTCAAATTGGTCCTCGTCGCCGCCTGCGCCTTAGTCGACACCGACGGCCGAGTGCTGATCGCGCAGCGGCCGCCGGGTAAATCGATGGCTGGCTTGTGGGAATTTCCCGGCGGCAAGGTCGAAATCGGAGAGCGGCCGGAGCAGACACTCATTCGCGAACTGAATGAGGAGCTAGGGATAACGGTGAAGGAAGATTGTCTCGCGCCGCTGACTTTTGCCAGTCACCTCTATTCTGATTTTTATTTGCTCATGCCGCTCTACGTCTGCCGGCGCTGGGAAGGATTCGCTCGGCCGCAGGAGGCGCAGGAGCTCAAATGGGTACGACCGCACGAACTGCGCCAATATCCGATGCCTCCGGCCGATGAACCGCTGGTCGCGCACCTTGCCGCGTTGATTTAGATGCAAAAGTTATCGCCCGGCCTTCTCGTCAGCAGAAATTTCGCGCGTGCCAAGCGCATCAGCTAACCGCGTCTTTGCCGAGCCCGGCTTGAGCGGCTGTTGCTGATCGGGATGCGGCGCCCAGCCGGCCAGCCACACAATGTCGAAAGTCGCCCGAATGCGCCCATCGCCATCGGCGAAACGCCGGGCATAAATGTCCGCCATCTGCAAAAGCGTCTGGCGCCGCAGCGGCGCGCGGCGGCGCGCTACGAGCGGATTGGTCGCCCCCATGCGTCGCAGATCGCGCATCAGATCGAAGGCGGAGTCGTAACGGACAGTAACCCGCTCGACGTCGGTCACGGGCAAGGCAAATCCCGCGCGCTGCAACAGGGCGCCGAGTTGGCGTAGATCAGCAAATGGCGCTACCCGCGGCGAGACCCCGCCTTCGATTTCGCTTTCAGCCGCGGCAAAGGCCTGTCGCAGTTCGGTGAGCGTTTCGCCGCCAAGAAGGGCGGCGAGAAACAGGCCGTCCGGCTTGAGTGCGCGGCGGATTTGCGTGAGTGCGCCTGGCAAATCGTTGACGAATTGCAGTCCCAAGCCCGAGACCACGAGGTCGACGGCGGCATCACCGAACGGCAGCGCTTCTTCATCGGCGATCACGAATGGCTTTGGGCGGACGATCACATCGGCACCCACGATCGTTGCCACTGAGCCAAGCCGGCGCAGCGACGCGCGCACCGCGTCGCCGGGCGTGCCGAGATCGATGCCGATTTCGAATCGGCGCAGCACCACGCTCAAGCGATCGGCAAGTTCGCCGGCGACGTGCTCGAGCAAAAAATTCTCCGGCGACAACGCCGCCGCCCGCTGCCGCCGCCGGCGCTGCAGCAAACGGTCGAAGACGATCGGGCTTTCAGCCATTTGTCTCTCGACCATGCGCTATTGTCTCATGTCCTGCCACATGTGTCGCCGGAGGTTCGTCATCAGGGGCTTGGCGACTGGAGCCCTGTTACCGAAGTCTTGTCACCGAAGTCTTGTCACCGAAGTCTTGGTTGGGTTGCTCGCCAGCCAGATGACAATGTGCCTCGAGAACGCTAGCGTGGCGCCGCCATGCTGTCCGAAGGCACCGTTCTTCCCGCGCCGGTCAAGCGCGTCGCCGATGCCGCTCGATCGGCTTTGCGTCGCGTGCTCGATCTCGCTTTGCCGCCGCTTTGCGCTGCGTGCCGTGAGCCAGTCGAGGGCCGCGGTCTGTGTCCATCGTGCTGGTCGAAGCTGTCCTTCATCACGCGGCCCTATTGTGAACGCCTCGGCACGCCCTTCGTCTACGATCCCGGCCCGGGCATATTGTCGATGGAAGCCATTGCCGATCCGCCCGCTTACAATCGTGCCCGCGCCGCGGTGCGGTTCGATGAGATTTCGCGAGCGCTCGTGCATGCTCTCAAATATGGCGACCGGCTCGACCTCGCACCAATGATGGGCCGCTGGATCAGCCAAGCCGGGCGCGAACTCCTCGCCGAAGCCGACGCGCTCATTCCTGTCCCGCTGCACTGGCGGCGGTTGTGGGCGCGAAGGTTTAATCAATCCGCCATGCTCGCCGCGGCCGTGTCGAGCCAAACTGGCGTGCCGGTCGCTGCCGGCGGGCTCAAACGCGTCAAACCGACGGCACAACAGGTTGGGCTGTCGCGGACCGAGCGCGCCGCCAATGTCCAGGGCGCGTTTCGCGTGCCGAGCGACGGTAAGGCCGCCGTGACCGGCCGGCGGCTCGTTTTAATCGACGACGTGCTGACATCAGGTGCGACCGTGGACGGTTGCGCACGCGCGCTGCTGCGTGCCGGTGCCGCCAATGTCGACGTCCTGGTTTTTGCGAGGGTTGCCGAGCCGGCACGAACGTCCATATAACACTTTGCTAAAAGTTAAGGCCGATCATGGCTGCCATCGATATCTATACCGTGCGTTATTGCCCCTACTGCCAGGACGCCAAGGAGCTCCTTGCCCGCAAAGGCGTGGCCTTTCATGAGATCGACGTCACCGGAAGGCGAGACGTTCGTAAGGAGATGGTCGCGCGCGCCCACGGGCGGAGCACCTATCCGCAGATTTTCATCGGCGCGACCCATATCGGCGGCTGCGATGATCTTTATGCCTTGGATGAAGCGGGTAAGCTCGATTCGCTATTGGCCGAGCTCAAGGAATCGCCGGCATGAGCGCCGCGGAGCATTTGAGCTTTAACGCTGCAATGATTCAGATGCGGTCGGGGCATGACCCCGGCGCCAACCTCACTGCGGCATTGGCTTTGATCAAAGAGGCCAAAGCGGCTGGCGCCAACTACGTGCTCACCCCGGAAATGACCAACATCCTGGCGAGCAAACGCGAACATCTGCTCGCGCACATTGTCGCTGAAGAACAAGATCCGACGCTCGCGACCTTGTGCGAAGTCGCGCGCGAGCTTGGGATTTACATTCATATCGGTTCGCTTGCGATCAAGGCCTCGCCGGAGAAGGCTGCGAACCGTTCGTTTCTGATCGACCGCAAAGGCGAAGTCGTCGCACGTTACGATAAGATTCACATGTTCGACGTCGATTTAGCCGGCGGCGAGAGTTATCGAGAATCCAACAGTTACCGACCCGGCGAGCTGGCGATCGTCGCCGATTTGCCCTGGGGCCGCCTCGGCCTGACTGTGTGTTACGATTTGCGCTTTCCGGCGCTGTATCGGGCGCTTGCCGAAGCCGGCGCATCGTTCCTGGCGATCCCATCGGCCTTCACCCGACAAACCGGCGAAGCGCACTGGCACGTTTTGCAACGCGCGCGCGCCATCGAAAACGGTTGTTTCGTGTTCGCCGCCGCGCAAGGCGGCCGGCATGACAATGGCCGCGAGACCTTCGGTCATTCGCTCATTGTCGATCCATGGGGCCGCGTCATCGCCGAGGGCGGCGCCGAGCCTGGCGTAGTCATGGCCCAGATCGTTCCGTCCGAGGTCGCCGCGGCACGAAAAAGAATTCCTTCGCTGCATCATGGCCGGCGCTTCGAGCTGGTCGAGCCGCTGGCCGAGCCGACCTATCTTCACGCAGTGCGAGAGCCCACATGATTCGTTACGCACTCAACTGCGATCAGGGCCACAGCTTCGAAAGTTGGTTTGCGAATTCCGGCGCCTATGACAAGCAAGCCAAGCGCGGACTAGTAACTTGTCCGGTTTGCGGCTCCGCGAAGGTGGAGAAGGCGATCATGGCACCTAATTTGGCGCCGAGTCCGTCCCTTAGCGGCGCCGCCGAACCGCGGCCGCCGGCGCATCCGCCGACCACTCCGGCACCGCCATCCCTGCAGCAAACGGCACCGATGCCGCCAGCGCCAAAGACGCCCGTCGCCATGATGTCCGCCGCCGAGCGCGAGTTGCGGCACAAGCTCAAGGAACTGCGCGATCACATCACCAAGAACGCGCATTACGTCGGCCCGCGGTTTCCGGAAGAAGCGCGCAAGATCCATTATGGCGAAGCCGAGCACCGTTCAATCTACGGCGAAGCCTCCTCGGAAGAAGCGCAGCAATTGCAGGAGGAAGGCATCGAGTTTCACCCGCTGCCGATCCTTCCCGACGACAAAAACTGACGTCGGATCACCACCGCGGCAAAATTGCTCAATAGGCCAGAAGCAATAACGCGACGCCGGCGACGACAAGCGCCATTCCAATCGCCTCGCGCGCGCTGGTGCGTTGACCGAAGCCGTAGCGCGCGACCATTTGCGCAAACAGAACTTCAATGAGCGCGAGTGTCCGCACACTCGCCGCGGTGGCAAGCGCGAAGGCGAGAAACCAGAACTGCGACGCCAGCGCCCCCATAAAACCGGCGAACAGCGATGGTTTCCAGGCCCGCAATAGCGCAAACATCACGGTGGGCCGGAACAGCGACAGATAAAGCGAAAGCGCAACCGATTGGATGGCGAGGCCGACGACGAGCGTGAATGTCGCCGCCATGAAGTAATCGGGCAAGCTGAGACTTAAGATCGCACCGCGAAATCCAATGACGGCGAGCGCTAGCGCTCCGCCGGAGGCTAGTCCCAAGAGCGTCGGTCTGATTCCCCCGACCATGCCGCCCGACTTGGTCGACATGACAATCACCCCGACCGTCGCCGTTACGATCGCAGCGAGCATCGCCGGGGTGACCGTGTCGCCAAGGAACACAAAACCAAAGACTGCGACCTGAATAGGCTCGGTCTTGGTATAGGCAATGGTGACGACAAAGGATCGCTCGCCCATGGCGGCAAGCATCAGCGCCGTCGCGGCGATCTGAATAAACGCACCGGCAATCACCCAGAGCCAGAAGATCATCCCGGGCCGCGGCAATGGCGCTCCGGTTGCGGCTAAGAGCACCGCCAGAAAAACGAGCGCGAACGGAAAGCCGAACAGAAATCGCACCTGCGTTGCACCGACGGTGCCAAGGCCGGCGGCCAATTCGCGCTGCATGGCATTGCGGATGGTCTGGGCAAATGCGGCGGCGATGGTGAAAGCGGCCCAGAGCCAGGGCGGTGTGGTCACGCCGCTCTCTCCGCGACGACCATATAGTTGACATCCATGTCGGTGGAGAGCTGCCAGCGGTCGGCAAGAAGATTGTAAATCACGCCGGTCTCGCCGGCGATACGCATGCCACTTTGCTCGAGGGCGATTTCAAGCTCGTTAGGAGTAACAAACCTTTCCCATTGATGGGTGCCGCGCGGTAGCCAGCGCAAAATAAATTCGGCGCCGACAATCGCCAGCGCGAAGCTTTTTATGGTGCGATTAAGCGTCGCAACGAACAACAGTCCGTCCGCTTTGACCATCGCCGCCGCAGTGTCGATAAAAAGTTTTAGATCCGTCACGTGCTCGACCACCTCCATCGCCAGCACGATATCGAATTTTTCGCCAGCCGCGGCCAAAGCCTCGGCGCTGCTGTTGCGATAATCGATCGTAAGCTGCGATTGCCCAGCATGGCGTCGCGCAACGACGACATTGCTCTCCGACGGATCCACCCCGACCACAGCGGCGCCAAGCCGTGCGAGAGGCTCGGCCAGGATGCCGCCGCCGCAGCCGATATCGAGCACGCGAAGTCCGGCGAGGCTGTCGAGGCGGTTCGGATCGCGTTGGAAATGGGCAGCAGAGCGGTCGCGAATATAGGCTAGGCGCACCGGGTTGAATTTGTGCAATGCCGCCATCGGCCCATGCACATCCCACCATTCGCCGGATAGCCGCGAAAATCGCGCGACCTCGTCCTCATCGATAGTGTCGGCACCGCTTCGCCTGCGCTCCATTTTCAGCTCCCAACAATGCGGGGCCGCGGCCCACCGGCGCCCATCGGATGATGTAAAGGATAAACGACGATAGCGACCGTTGCACTCGTTCCCGACCTGAACCAGGATAGGCTTGGAAACAGTCTCGCGCATCACAAAAACCGGGAGGGAAGGATGCGACGTTTGTTCTGCGGCCTCGCTGGCTGTGCGTTGACGCTGCTATTCACGCTGCTCTTGGGCGCGGTTGCTGCCGACGCTCAGGACACCGTAAAGATCGGCCTCATCATGCCCTATTCCGGCCAGTTCGCTGACACCGCAACGCAGATGGATAGCGGCATCAAGCTGTATATGACACAGCACGGCGACAGTGCGGGGAAAGTCAAGATCGAGCTCGTTCGCAAGGACACCGGCGGCATCGCTCCCGATGTCGCCAAGCGGCTCGCGCAAGAAGTCATCGTGCGCGACCGCGCCGACCTGCTCGGCGGCTTTGTATTGACGCCGAATGCGCTAGCAGCCGCTGACGTATCCGCGGAAGCAAAGAAGTTCATGGTGGTGATGAACGCCGCGACCTCGATCATCACCACGAAATCCCCGTACATCGTGCGCACTTCGGTGACCACCCCGCAGCTTAATCACACGCTCGGTGCATGGGCGGCCAAGAACGGGATCAAGAAAATTTACACCATGGTCTCCGACTACGGCCCGGGAATTGACGCCGAGACCTGGTTCCAGAAAGGCTTCAAAGACGGCGGCGGCGAGATCGTCGGCTCGGTGCGCTTCCCGGTCGCCAATCCGGATTTCTCCGCTTTCGTGCAGCGCGCCAAGGATTCAAATCCGGACGCGATCTACATTTGGGTGCCCGGTGGCGCGCAGCCGGCGGCGATCGGCAAAGCTCTTGCGGAACGCGGCATCGACACATCAAAGACAAAGATTCTGGGGCAGGACGCGCTGACGGCCGAAACGGCGCTCAAGAGCATGGGCGACGCCTCGCTCGGCATCATCATGGTCGCCAATTACGACTACAATCTCGATACCCCGATAAACAAAGCGTTCGTGAAGGCCTACAATGACGAATTCCATCGTAATCCCGATTTCTTTACGGTCGGAGGCTACGACGGCATGCATCTGATCTACACAACGCTGCAGAAAACCGGCGGTAAGACCGACGGTGACACTCTCATCGCTGCCGCCAAAGGCATGGCCTGGGACTCACCGCGTGGACCGATGTCGATCGATCCTGAAACTCGCGATGTCGTCCAAACAGTTCACATTTTTAAGGTCGAAAAGGTCGGCGGCGAACTGCGCAATGTCGAGATCGACAAGGTGCCGAACGTCAAAGATCCCGGTCACATGACGCAGTAAGTCGGACGCGTCTGGACAATGAAACGGCATTGAAAGCGATACCGGCCGATGCCTCCCGTCTTCGGCGTATTGTTTGACGGCGTCGCCTACGGAATGCTGCTGTTCCTGTTGTCGGTCGGGCTCTCGGTGACGCTGGGCATGATGAATTTCGTCAACCTGGCGCATTGTAGCTTCGCCATGCTCGGCGGCTACGTCACGGTCACGCTGATGAAATTATTCGGCTGGCCATTCTTTGCGACGCTGCCTATTGCCTTCATCGCCGCCGCCGCCGCCGGCGTCGTCCTAGAGCGGATTTTCTTTCGCCGCTTTTACCGCGCCAGCGACCTCGAACAGTGCCTGTTGACGATCGGCATCGTCTTCGTTTCGATCGCGGCCGCGGCTTATATTTACGGGACCGATCAGCAGCCGGTTCAACTGCCAGCATTCCTGCGCGGCTCGATCGCATTCGCCGGGTTAAACTTCGCCGTCTATCGGTTGTTCCTCATTGCGATGGCGCTCGTTATTACGGTGGTGCTCGTCGCTGCTCTGGAGTTGACGCGCTTCGGAGCGCAGGTTCGCGCCGCCGTCAACAATCAGCGGATGGCGCGCGGGCTGGGCATTGATGTCGATACGCTGTTTGCCATCACTTTTGCGCTTGGCAGCGGACTTGCCGGGCTTGGCGGCGCGCTCGCCATCGACCTGGTTGGCCTCGATCCGTCTTTTGCTTTCACTTATCTGATCTACGTCCTCATCGTCGTGTCGGTCGGCGGACTCGGCTCGATCGGTGGATCGCTCGCCGCGGCCATGCTGTTCGGGGTCAGCGACATTGCCGGAAAATATTACGTACCGGCGATCGGCTCGATTCTGATTTATCTGGTCATGATGGTGCTGATCATGCTGCGCCCGGCCGGACTGTTCGGGAGACGCTAGCGTGACCGCTGCGACGATTGCCGGGCCGCGCGATTATCTGCAAGCCCAGGCGCGCTGGCATTGGGGTGAAGTTGCTTTCTGGCTGGCGACTTTGCTGCCGTTCTTTGTCGCTCCCGACTATCTGCTTCTGGCGAGCCAAGTCGCCATTGCCGCTTTATTCGTGCTGTCGCTTGATCTTATTCTTGGTTTCGCCGGCATCGTTTCGCTCGGTCACGCCGCTTATTTCGGCTTTGGCGCCTATACCGCGGGCCTCGTTTCCAAATGGGGCTGGGGCGAACCGCTCACCGGGCTCCTCATCGCCGCATTAGCGGCAGGCCTATTCGGCTATCTCACAAGCTTCATCATCGCCCGTTTCCGCCACTTGCCGCTGATCATGATCACGCTCGGCATCGGCTTGTTGTTGCAGGAATCGGCCAATAGTGCGAGTTGGCTCACCGGCGGTTTTGATGGCTTGCAAGGCATCCATACTTGGCCGATCGCCGGGAGATTCCGTTTCGACCTTTACGGCTACACCGCGTATGGCTATGCGCTCGCGGCCTTGTTTGTGATCTTTCTCGGCGCGCGTCGGCTCGTTCATTCGCCATTCGGCCTGGCGCTGCGCGGCATTCGCGACAACGATATGAGAATGCGCGCGATCGGTGCGTCGACGCATGCGCATATTCGCACCATCTTCACGATCGCGGCGATGATCGCGGGCGCCGCCGGCGCCGTCCTGGCGCAAACCACCGAGACGGTCTCGCTCGAAGTATTGGGCTTCCAGCGCTCCGCGGATGTGCTGGTCATGCTCATTCTCGGCGGCACCGGCCGGCTCTACGGGGGACTTCTCGGCGCTATCGTCTACATGGTCGCGCGCGATCAGTTTTCCGGGCTCAATCCGCAATACTGGTACTTCTGGATAGGGTTACTTTTGATCGCCGTGGTCGTCATCCTGCCGAATGGGCTCCTTGGCGGCCTTTCGCTGCTCACGCGACGCGTAAAGGCGGCGTCGTGACCGAGACCGCGCTGGCCGCTCGCGGCATCGACAAACGCTTCGGATCGCTTGTTGTGGCCGCCAACGTCGACCTAACGCTGCCGCCGGGCGCACGCTATGCGCTGATCGGCCCGAACGGTGCCGGCAAAACCACGCTTATTAACCTGATGACCGGCATGCTGCGTCCGGACGCCGGTCATATTCTGCTTGGCAGCGAAGACGTGACGGCGCTTGCCCCCGAGCAGCGCGTGCGGCGCGGTCTTGCCCGCACCTATCAGATCAATGCGTTGTTTCCGCACCTCACCGCGCTCGAATCGGTGACGCTTGCGGTTTGCGAGCGGCGGCGCGTTGCTCAGATTTGGTGGCGGCGGCTGGTCGCCTACCGCGAGGAGATCGACGAAGCCCATCAGATCCTCGGCGCGCTGATGCTCGAGGCCGTCTGCCACCGCCCGGTGCGCGAACTCGCCTATGGCCAGCAGCGGCTTCTTGAAATCGCATTGGCGCTGGCGAGCCGGCCCAAGGTCCTGTTGCTCGACGAGCCGGCCGCCGGCGTGCCGCGCGATGAGAGCAAGGAACTTTTTGCCGCCATCGCCGGACTGTCCCGCGACATCACCGTGCTATTCATCGAGCACGACATGGAGCTCGTGTTTCGCTTCGCCAGCAAAGTCATCGTCATGGTCGGCGGCAGCATCCTGGTGGAGGGCACGCCGGCCGAAATCGCGTCCGATCCGCAGGTGCGCGCGGTTTATCTCGGCAAACAACTAAAGCATGATCCCGAAAAGTGGACACCGGTTTTCGGGCAAGATCATGCTCAAACAAAATAGACGTCACAATGGTTGAAGCATTGCTTCAAATCGCCAATCTGCGCGCCGGCTATGGCTCCTCGATCGTGCTCGACGGCATATCGCTGGACGTCGAGGCGCAGGGCAGCCTTGCCGTGCTCGGACGCAATGGCGTCGGCAAGTCGACGCTCTTGCTCACCATTATGGGCTATACGCGAGTGAGCCGCGGCCGCATTCTCTGGCGCGGAGCGGATATCACCTATGAGCCGCCACACCGCCGGGCGCGCGCCGGCATCGGCTGGGTGGCGCAGGAGCGCGAGATTTTTGCGACATTGACAGTCGAGGAAAATCTCACCGTCGCCGCGCGCGACGGCCATTGGTCGCTGCCGCGCGTCTACGAACTCTTTCCGCGGTTGGCCGAGCGCCGGCGCAATGCGGGCAACCAGTTATCGGGCGGCGAGCAGCAGATGCTGGCGATCGCACGTGCACTCATGACCAATCCGGCGCTGCTATTGCTGGACGAGCCGTTCGAGGGCCTGGCGCCGATCGTAGTGGAAGAGCTTACCGCGGCGATCCGGCGCATGATCGCCGAACGCTTCAATGCCTTCGTGCTGGTCGAACAGCATGTGGCAATCGCGCTGCCGCTGACGCAGAACGTCATCGTGCTCGAACGTGGCCGCGTCGTGCATCGCGGCGCGTCAGCGGCCCTCCTCGCCGATCACGCGGCCCTTGAGCGACTCATCGGATTGCGGCTCGCGGAGGCGTAGTACTTTCGCAGCGCAGTCGCCGCTATGCCGGCAGCTCGCCTGCTCAGTACAGCCACCAGAGGATACCGATAAGCACCAGCAAGCCGATCGCGATCAGAATTGGCGTCTCAAGCATTTGTCGTCTGTTCCCGTGACGAAGCATCTCATTAGAGCATTACATGATTATCTTGTTGCGAAAGTGCCAAATACTGTGATGGGTCCAACTATCGACTAGGCGAACTTAGCAAAGATGTAAGCCTCCGCGCGTTCCAGCAAATGATGTATCTCATCTGCGCCGCTTTGCGGGCGGCGTACTATGGCTTTATCTGCAAATGAAATTCGTTGACGATTTCGGTGTAACGCTCGAGGTCGTCTTGCATGAATTTCGTGTAGGCGGCGGTGCCGTTCTCGGCCAAATGAATTCCGAGCGTCTTTAACCGCTCGGCGATCTCGGACTCACGGAGCACTTTTGCCACCGCGGATTGCAACTTGGCAACGATCGGCGCGGGCACACCGGCCGAGAACTGCAAACCGAGCACCGTCGCAACATCAAAACCCTTGTAGCCAAGCTCACCGCAAGTCGGTACCTCGGGTAGCGAATCATCGCGCTGCAAGACGCTGATGCAGAGGGCGCGCAGCTTGCCAGTTTTGATCAAGGAAACGACGTTTGGGATTCCGGACCAGCCGGAATCGACCTCGCCGGTCAAGAGCGCGTTGACCAGGCCGGTGCCGCCGCGATAGGGCACATGCAGGAGGGTAATGCCGGCCTGCTTTGCGAAAATGATCATCGTCATTTGATGGATCGAGCCGGTGCCGGCCGAGCCGAAACTCATCCCGCCGGGCTTCGATTTGGCGAGCGCGACGAATTCGGTCAGCGTGTTGGCCGGCACGTCGGGTCTAATGACCAGGATCGTCGGCAATCGCGCCAGTGCGGTAATCGGCGTGAAATCCTTGAGGGTGTAATTGGCGTCAGGATTCATCGCGATGCTGATGCCGAGCGAGCCGGAATCGTTGAGACCCAATGTATAGCCGTCCGGCCGCGATGCCGCCGTCTGCTTCGCCGCGATCACGCCGCCGACGCCCGGTACGTCTTCAACCACGAACGGATTGTTGAATATTTCGCTTAAGCGCGCGGACAGAATTCGCGCCAGAACATCGGGATTGCCGCCGGCGGCCGAAGCCGCGATGACGCGCACCGGATGCGTCGGGTAATTGTCTTCAGCACAGGCCGGCCATGAAACCAGCGACGATACGAGCAGCAATAATGCAGCCGCCGGCTTGAACATCCGAATAATCATTGATCTCATTCTGCCGCTCTGAAAGTTCGTTACGATTCACCCCAAATGTCGCGCGCGAGCTCGCAAACCAATTCGAGCTTGCGATTTTGCGTTGCGGCTGTCACGGGATTGCCGGTATCGAGACTGGCAAAGCCGCATTGCGGACTCACAGCAAGACGATCCAGCGCCACAAATTTTGTCGCTTCGTCGAGCCGGCGCTTGAGCGCCGCCGTGTCTTCGAGCTCCGGCACTTTCGTGGAGACGAGGCCGAGCACGATCGACTTATCTTTCGGCACGAAACGTAGCGGCGTGAAACTCCCCGCCCGCGGGTTATCATATTCCAGGAAATAAAACGGGATGGCCAAAGCATTGAACAGCCGTTCTGCCACCTCTTCGTAGCTGCCTTCAGCATGCCAATGGCCGCCGCGATTGCCGCGGCAAAGGTGCATGCCGATGCTCATTTCCTTTGGCGCAGCGGCGAGGACCCGGTTGGTCACGGCGATATATTTGTCGATCAGCACGCTCCAGTGATCGCCGCGAGCTGCGAGCGCGGCCTGCACGTGCGGATCGCCGAATTTGGCGAAAGCGGTCTCGTCAATTTGGACATAACGGCAGCCAGCGCCGGCGAGCGCGTGAAGCTCGCGTGTGAAAGCATCGACCGTATCCGACCAGAACTGATCCACATCCTCGTACGCACTTGCCATCACTGCAGCATCGCCGCCGCGGAAATGCAGCGCACAGGGTCCCGGAATCGTGATCTTCGGCCAGCGCTCCGAATGCCTTTTCAGAAAAGCCGCATCGGCAGCATTGATCGGATGCGTCCAGCGCACGCGGCTGCCGATGATCGCCACCGGTTGTGCGCCGCGCCCGCCGCCATCCGCACCGGCGGCATCGGCCCCTTCGATGGTATCGATGCGCAATTGACCGAGCGCGCCATAGAAGAAACTGTGATAAGAGCGGCGGCGGAATTCGCCGTCAGTGACGAATTTGAAGCCGATTCGCTCTTGCACCCGGATAGCACCGCGAATCGCTTCGTCTTCCGCACCCGCGAGTTCGGCCTGATCGATCTCGCCCTTGGCGAAACGGGCGCGCTCGCGCATCAATTCCGCAGGACGCAGCAAGCTGCCAATATGTTCAGCGCGGAACGGCGGCGTCGACCCGACTGTCGTGGCCTGTGCGCGGAGATTCACGATGCGGCGTTCCCAAGATTGATTGCCTGCGACTTTCAGCCGGTCGTAGCATAAGTCAACATCGCCGGCGTAGCCGCAAAAGGACTTTGATTCAATGATCGAGCAGGACGACTTTGATGTGATCGTGGTCGGAGGTGGAAGCGCCGGCGTCGCGGCGGCGACTGCTTCGGCGCGAAGCGGCGCCCGCACCGCCCTGGTCGAACAGGCAGGCTGCCTTGGCGGTGCGGCGACCATCCGCAATGTGCTGACCTATTGCGGCCTGTACACGCTCGGCGAGGAGATGCGCCAGGCCGTCGCTGGAATAGCGAACGAAGTGCTCGCAAAGCTGCGTCGTCTCGGCGCGGTCACGCCGCCGGTCCGCCACCGTGGCGTGTTCGTGGTGTTCGATCCGGAAGCCGTGAAGCGCTCGCTCGATGAAATCTGTGTCGAGGCGGGTGTCGAGGTCTTCCTGCATGCCCTGGTTGGCGAGGCGGTGCGCGATGGTGATCGGATTACTGAGATTAGCTTCCACGATCATGGCGGCCGGCATCGATTGCGCGCCAAGGCCTTCGTCGATGCGAGCGGCGACTGCGATCTCGCCTTCTTTGCCGGCGGTTCGACGCGCTACGGCAATCGCGGTGCGGTCAATCTCGGCACGCTCGGCACCCGTTTTGGCGGCATTCCAAAGGACGTCGTGGTTACGAGCGAACAGCTCCATTCGGCGGTCGTTGCCGCGAGGGCGCGCGGCCAAGGCCCTCTGAGCAAGGATCGCAGCGTTATCGCCCGGCTCCCGATCTCCGGCGACCTGTGCTGCTATCTCGTCGCGCAGGATTACGACCCGCGCAATGCGCGCAGCATCAGTGATGCCGAGCGGCGCGGTCGCCAGCAAGCCTGGATCTATCTCGATATTTTGCGCAGCCTGCCGGGTTGCGAAAACGCCTATCTGGTATCGACCGGCCCCGACTTCGGTACGCGCGAGTCCCGCCACATCAACGCGGTCTATCAACTGAGCTGGAAAGACGTCGCTGAGGGTCGCCGCGCGCCCGATGCAATTGCGCTCGGCGCCTGGGGCGCGGAGTGGCACGACCGCACGAGTTTCGAGAGTACCTTTATCGCCCCGCCGAACGGCGGGGCTTTCGAAATCCCGCTGCGCTGTCTGATGAGCGAGAATACGCCAAACCTGTTCGCGGCGGGACGAACGGCCGACGCGGATCAGATGGCGGGGGCGAGCTTGCGGGTGATGGGCACGGCGTTTGCAACCGGGCAAGCCGCAGGGGCAGCCGCCGCCATGCGCGCGGAAACGGGTTCCGTTATTTCTGATGCGCTACGCGCTCGATTGCGTGCTCAGGGCGCGCTCGTCGATCTTGAGGCACTGCAAGCCATGCCGGTAGTGGCTGAAAGTTTTTCCGAGTTCGTTAGGGAAAAATAGCGATTTCCCGCCGCCTCATGCCTTGTGCTCGCCGCCGGTTGGGGGCGCATTTGTCTCCCGCGGCCTCGCGCGCGTTTCCGGTCGAGCATGTTCCTCGACGCATCGCGCCAGATCCGCGAAATTTTGATGAATTTGCTCAAGCGTAAAACCCAGCGCAAATACGCGCTCGACTTCATCGGTCGAAAGTCCACGCGTCACGCCTCGTTGGCGAAGCGAGACCATTTCAGACGTATAGGCGCTTAGCGCCGCTGCCACTCCCTCGAGCTGTGGCGCATGGCGGCGCTGCGCCAGCGCGGTCCTGCACTGGCGCAAAAATCCACTCGCCTCCAGGGCGAACCGCGTTAGCGGTGGACGAAGGCTTTGCGCGACACTGTCGGGAAGCGGCCGACTTCCGGCGCGTCCGATAATGACAAAGTCGTGGCGCAGCCTCAGCAACGTCCGTGACAGCGGGCCGGGATCGGGCTGCGCGACCAGACTGACCAGCCGTTCGCGTCTGGTCTCGGCCGTGATCGCCTGGAACCCAGCTACTGCTTCGCCGATGTCGTCTTGAATGCCTCTGGTCTCGTCAACATCGAGAGGTTCGGTAAATCCCGCCAGCAATTTCGGCAATGCATCGGCAAGTTGACCAAGGATGCGCGCGGCTGCGCCTAAACCCAGGCCATGCGCTCGCTGAGGGAACACCACTAGTGAAACAACAACCGCAATCGCGCCGCCCAGCGCAACTTCGGCGGTACGATAGAACGCCGATTCGACAGGCCCCTCGCCAAGCTGGCCAGAGATCAAAAGCACCAGAACCGCCGAGAACGGCGCAACGCGAAAGCTCGGATTGAACGCCGCGGCCAGCGCCAGAGGAGCGATGGTAAGCGCAAGAACGCCACCGAGCGCTAGCGGCGTCGTGTGCGGAATGAGCGCGCCGATAACAGCAGCGTAGAGCGCCCCGCCGATGGTTCCAATGATGTATTCGAGCGTTGCGCGCAGCGAGCCGCCGATGCTCATTTGACTAACGACCACGGCCGTGAGCACCACCCATATTCCATTCAAGGGAATAGATGTGCGCAGCGCGATTGCGAAAGCCAACACGCCAGCGACTGTCGTGCGCAGACAAAAGCGCAATTCGGCGCGATGGCCGCGCAGCCACGTCCAAGTCTTGTTCCACTTGCGCGTGTTCTTTGTCACCTGCGGCCTGGGTGCTTGCTGGTAGCGGGCGCGATGGCCAGCAAAATCGAGTCTACATCAGACGGTGCAAATGTTCGAAACCAGCCACTTGCAGGCAAATTCCGTTTCTCGGTCGGATTGGAGTTTCAGCTCTCGGCTTTGGCGGCCGACAATTGCGCCGGCATCTTCACGCCATGGGTGTTTGCGATCGTCTCCAATTCCTCCCACAGCTTCGCCGGAATCGGGATGCCGGATTTGCGGCGTTTGGCCTCGCTTCGGTTGCCGCGCTCGCCGGGCAGCAAAATCTCGTCGAAGTTGGCTTGGCGCGGCAGCGCCTTGACCACGGCGCCGAGCGTGTCGGCGTCGGTCAGGAAATCGCCGAGTGGCCTAAAAGTCGCGATATCGATCACGAACATCGCGGTATTGGCGGTGTGCCGGGTGCGCTTGGCTGGACCTAGCGCGGGCGCCTGGATCGGCGCGGCCGCAAGTAAGCTCGCCAGCATCTCGAACATGAAAGCCAAGCCCGAACCTTTAGGGCCGCCGAGAGGCAGAAGGATTTCGGCTTGTTTGGCATCGGTGGTCGGCTCGCCGGCCGCGGTGAGTACCGTGCCTTGCGGGAGTGCCCCGCCGGTGGCGCGCGCCTGCAAGATCTTGCCGTTCGAGATCGTGCTGGTCGCCATGTCGAGAGCGATCACGCCGTCGCCGCTCGGCACCGCGATCGCAATCGGACTTGTCGCCATGCTGGCGACGCGCGCGCCGTGATAGGCCATCAAAGTCGGCCCTGCGCCCATTAGCACCGCGGCGCAGCCTTGTGCGGCGATCCATTGCGCATAGCGCCCGATCGCGCCGGTATGGGTCGCGCGGCGAACAAGCGCAAAACAGACGCCAGTCTGTTTGGCCCGCTCGACCGCGCGCGCAGCCCCCTCCATCACCGCGACCGGTCCGAAGCCGTGGCCGCCGTCGATCATCAAGGTCGCGCCGCGATCATGAAGCAGGCGCGGCTGCGCCTTCGGGTCGATCTCGCCACTGGCCAGAAGCTTCACATAGCGCGGTAAGCGCGACACACCGTGGCCGTCGCCGCCGCGCAGATTAGCCCAGACTAGGCCCTGCGCGACGATCGCGGCGTCCTGCGCGCTGGCGCCATGCTTGACGAGGATATCGGCAATGAAACGGCCGAGCTCGTCATGGCCGACCAGCTTGGCGGGGCCGCTCACGCAGCCCTCCTTGCCGGGAAATAAATATCCAGCCAATTGCGGAGCACAGCCCACACCCGCGTCGAGTTTTCCGCGAATAAGAAATGATCAAGCCCGCTGAACAGATGCAGCTCGGTCGGTTGGGCGGCGCGCTTGAACATCTCGATCGACTGCTCGGTCGGCGTAACTGAATCGTTGGCGGCATGGATCAAGAGCAAGGGCCGCGGCGCGATCTTGCCGACCACCTCCTCAGCGCGGAAATCGAACATGCTCTGCGCCGTCTCGGCCGGAAACATCTCCACTGAATTCGGCGCTAGCATGCCGACTTTCTGGCGCTCCAGGTTTTGCCGCACGTGGTCGGGAATAGGAACAATGTCGTAGCGCGGCACCATCAGCGATTTGCCGGTCCGCGCCCGATAAGCGCGGCCCTCCTCCAGCATTTTAGTGAATTTGGCCCAGGCCTCCGGCGTGCGGTGCTGGCCGCGGAACTTCCGTTCGCCGTGACCCCAGCCGCCATTCGAGATGACTGCGGCAAGGCGCGGATTGGTGCCGCCGGCGTAAACTGCGACCGCGCCACCGAAGCTCGAACCGATCGCGCCGATGCGGTCCGGATCGACCGCGGGATGGGTGGCAAGAAAGTCGAGCGCATTGCCGAGGTCCTCGACCTGTTCGAGACAGATAACGCGACCGAATTCGCCTTCGCTCTTGCCGCAGCCGCGCATATCGAAACGCAGCGTGACATAACCGAATTCGCTCAGCACGCGCGTCGGCGCCAGCACGTTCGAACTTTCCGAATTCGAGCCGAAGCCGTGCAGAACTAGGAATGCCGCGCGCCGTTCCGGTGCGCGCAAATCCTCCGGCACGCCGAGCACGCCATGCAGACGCAGGCCTGCCGACTTGAAGCTAGCCACTTGTTCCTTCACGGCTGATCCGTCCCCCGTTTGATCCGGCGGCACTTTAACGATTTGCGGCGGCGACGGAAGGGGATGCGAGGTAGCGAAGATCGACGGCCTTTCAGCGCAGTGACGACGCGCCTGTCAACGGCTCGGTTTGTGCGCTTCGGCCCGGCCAGCGTTCATGTGTCAGCGGCATGACAAATTTGACGGCCAGCCCCTTGCGCGAAAAGGAGTAGACAACTTCACCATTGAGCTGCCGCCGAATGACGAGATCAATAAGCCGCATGCCGAAGCCGAGCTTACGCGGCCGGCGCGCCGGCGGACCGTTTCTCTCGATCCAATCGAGCGTAAGCGTCATGCCACGCTGTGTCCGGCTGACCGACCAGCGCAGTTCAAGCTGCCCCTTTGGGCGCGCCAGGCTGCCATACTTGATCGCGTTTGCGGCAAGTTCGTGCAACGCCGCGCTTAAGTGGAAAACCGGATCGGGGTCGAGATCGAAATTCGGCCCATCGAATGACACCCGATCGATATACGGCCCCAGCACGACATAGAGCAGCTCCATGATCGGGATCGAGTTCCAGCCGCCCTCGGTGATGAGGCGATGCGCATTCGCCATTGCCAAGACGCGCGCCTGATACTTGCTGGTGAGGTCGGGAATGCCTTTGGATGTCCTTGCCGTCTGTGAGAACAGCGCCAACAATTGCGAAAACAGATTGCCGGACCGATGCCGCATGTCGCGGATCATAAGCTCGTGACGTTGTTCAAGCTGGCGGCGTTGAATGGCGCCGGCCAACAGATTGCCGATTGCGGCCAAGAACGAAATGTCCTGAGGGCGGAAAGGTCTTTTCTTGGTAGTACAAACGCCGAGAATGCCGTAAGCGCGGCCTCCATCGCGGCCGGAGATCGTCACCATCACGCCGCTCTTGCAATGGTGGTCCTTCAAAAAAGCCGGCGCATCGAATCTCTTCTCTTCGGCAAAATCGGTGACGACAAGCGGCGCAGCAGACTCCAAAGTTAAGCGTGCAAAGCTGTTTGGTCCGGTCGTGGTCAAAATCGAGCCAACTAGATCGGATTTCCAACCGAATCCTGCGCGCAGTTTCAGTTCGGTGTCACCGGGCATCAATTCCAGGATCTTGACGAAATCAACGCCGAGAGTAAGCGCCACGGTGCTGACAGCGTCGTTTAACAGCCGTTCCAGATCCGGTTCGGCCAAGGCCCGCTCCCCGAGCTGAGCCAAAGCTTCCAGCTGCTTCACCCTGCTTCGCAGCTCGCTTTCGAGATTTGCGCGTTCAGTCACATCGGCACAAAGGCCGATAACGGCTTTGGCCGCGCCGGCTTCGCTCAAGAACGCGCCGCTGGTCTCGATCCATCGTTCCTCGGAACCCGAGCCACGGGCGAGCCGATAGCGAATGCGAAAGCCGTTCCGCTGACATATTGCCTCTTTCAGAGCGGCATCGACTCTAGCCCGGTCCTCCGCGTCGACGCTGTCGAGAAAGCCGTCATAGCTGTCATTGAAGACATCGGGGGCGATACCATGCAGCGCCGCAAGTTTACTCGACCAGCTGACCGCGTCGGTCGCGAGGTCCCATGACCAGATAGACAGCTGCGCCGCCTCAAGCGCCTCGCGGACGATCGCGACGTCCGGAAAAAGGTCTTTGGCGTTATCCTGTACCGGCCGATGTTCCGAACCCAGTTTTGGCCGTTTGGTGGTTTCAGTCGTATCCATGTCGCTAACGTCACTACTTTCGCACCTCTCGAAATAGATCGTTACTTCCAACATCATTGAAAAGGGGCCGCTCGCGCGCGCAGCGTCGCTGTCCCTCAAATTATCGGCATCACTATTTGCGGCGCGGCGCCAATCAATAAAGCCCGGACAATCCTGTCCGGTTCGTCGAAACGAGCGCCGGCTGTTGCGCGGCTGGCCGCATCGGAATTTGTGCGGTCATTCTGCCGCCGGGCGCTTCTTGCATCAATGATTGCATGACGGGTTGCATGACAGGCTGCATGACAGGCTGCATGACAGGCTGCATGACAAGGCCCCTGCCGTCGTCCAGCGAAACGCGCCGCTGGTCATTCGGCAAGACCACAACCTTGGTGCCTATTCCGACGCGCTTATAGAGGTCGATGACATCTGCATTCTGCAGCCTGATGCAGCCGCTCGAAACGCGTTTGCCGATCGTGCTCGGATCGTTGGTGCCGTGGATACGATATTCGGTATTACCGAGGTAAAGCGCGCGCGCTCCTAATGGATTGCCGGGACCGCCACCGACCCACCGTGGCAGATAGGGCTGGCGCGCCACCATTTGCGCCGGCGGAATCCAGTCAGGCCACTCCGCTTTGCGGACGATCGTCTCGACGCCGGACCAGGTGAAGCCCTGGCGTCCGACGCCGATCCCATAACGCATGGCCATGCCATGCCCGAGCGTCAGGTAGAGAAACGTATGCCCAGTGTCGATGATGATGGTGCCGGGCGGTTCAGTGGTTGGATATGGCACCATTTGCCGCCGAAGCTGCGCCGGAAGCTGATCCGATCCGGTGTCGTCATCCTGTTGCTGCGGTGCGTATTGCAGCAATGACGGGTTCAACGGGAACGCCGGCATGAATGAAAGCGCCTGCGCGAAAGCAGGTGCGGCGGTCATTGCAAGGATGCTCAGCGACGCGATCGCGCGCCGAAGACGGCCGCGGCTGATTACTGACACGACACACCTCCCGTGCTGATGCCGCTCTGTCTGCATCAACCAACGAAGGGAACCGAAAGTTCCACTTCGTTATCAGACAAAACTATCAAACAAAACAACTAGAAAAATAAACAGAATAAACAAATAACGCGGCACGCGATGCGCCGCATCGAAACAAATTCGAATTGTATTTATCTAAATTTCTAAAGGCGAAAGATTGCGCAGACCGCAGGCCACGCTACCTGGCGCAAACAGATAAAGCGACACTATCCGATCACGTCATGCAGCATCCGATCACGTCATGCAGCGCCCAAGGATGTGAGCCAATCGGGGCGACGAAATCGGTGAAAACGCGCCCTCGCACCCAATAGGAATCTTCTGCGGTTTTTGCGATTGCTCTTGCGTACTCGACCCGCGCCGCGCGGCGCTTGAAGCAGCACCGGAAACGGGCAGCCGATCACCCTTGAATTCCCGGTTGACTGTGAATGTAGGCGCTCTAGCGGCAATACCGGCGCCGACGGTCGGATCGGCAAAGAACGGGATGAGGGTGACGAAGAACAGAGCAAGCGCCGTTATTCCCAGCGCGCCCGCGATGTGAATGAACAACTTGGCCATCGGATTTCTCCGCAGCACTGATGCGACCACCCCTGCGATCCATCAGGCACACGAAAAGCCCCCGAGCTGACCACAACACCAACATCCTAACGTGCAGGCGCGAACTCGGTTCCATAATCGCGCCATCACCCGGACGGGATAGGGCTATTGCCAGGTCCGCCGGCTTCGCCGGAGAAAATTACCAAGCTGCGACAAGGTGGAAGCGGCAGGAACAAAGATGGCATTTGGCGCTTGTCATGTGCGGACGGCCATCCTTTCCCCCTCCCCCCGTGCTTGGCCGTTCAACGTTGGGCGCAGTCGATATGCCGATCGGCTGCGCCCTAACTTTCTGTTTTGTGCAAACGATACAGGCGCAGCGGAATGCGGCCGATCACGCGCTTAGCGCCCTATTGTTGCGCTGCAAGCAGCCGCACACCATTCGATGACCGGCGAAAACGACGATTGAGTTACAGCGTCGCGGTTAAAGCGTTGCTTGGCGCTCGCTCGGCTTGCGCTCGCGCTGCCGCGCCTTGCGACCGAAAAACAGCGCCTGGCTGACGACGGCCGAGACCACCGCAACCTGGAACGGCTTAGCGATCAGGAAAGCCGGTTCGGGCCGTTGTCCGGTCAAGAACCGCTCCGGATAGGCGGTGATGAAGATCACCGGCACTTCGAACGAACCGAGGAGCTCGTTTACTGCATCGAGCCCCGAACTGCCGTCGGCCAGCTGAATGTCAGCAAGGATAAGCCCCGGCCGTTTCTGCTTCGCCAAAGCTAGCGCCTCGCTGTGCGTTCGCGCAATGCCGATGACATTGTGCCCGAGGCTTTCAACCAACGCTTCGATGTCCATGGCGATGAACGTCTCATCCTCGATGATGAGAACGTCGGTAGCAATTTCAGCCGCGAGCTCGCGACCGGATTCTTCGACCAAGGCGCGGAGCGTCTGCAAGTCGCAGTCAAGAATTTCCGCGGCGTCATCCTCGGAGAAACCCTCGAGAGCTACCAGCAGGAAGGCCTGCCGCGGCCGCGGCGTTATTTGTGTCAGATGCTGTTCGGGGGGCAGAACGACGTCGGCAGTTTCCGGTTTGTCATTCACCGCCACCGAATTCCAGATCTTGGTGAAGAGCCGATAGAGACCCACGCGCGGGTTGGAGCTCGATTCCAACACCTGCGGGCTGGCGATCAGCGACTCGACAGTCGCGACGACATAGGCGTCACCCGAGGCTTGGCTGCCGGTCAAAGCCCGAGCGTAGCGGCGAAGCGATGGCAGATGCTGGAGTACGGCTTGCGAAGTCGACACGGGTACACCCTCCCCTTCCATAGAGCGCTGAGGTTATTGGCAAAAACCTCGCAGCGCAAAAAAAGTTCCCGCCGGATGTTGAGAAGCGGAACTCTCGAGCCCGTCAGGGCGTTAGCGCACATTAAGTTGGGGGTTTAGAGGGTGACGGCAATGGGCGAACGGGGGAAAGATGACGCGATGAAGCACCGTAAGACCAACCTTGATCCGGTCACGCAGAAGCCGGAGAGCCAAGACCCCATGGCGAGGCCAGCCACTACCACTCCCCATAAGGAAGCCCGTCTGGGCCGGGAGGTTCAAGCCCGGATCGGACAGCAACTGCGCGCCATGTACAACGACGTGGTCAACCAAGGTGTGCCGCAGCATCTCGCCGATCTCGTTCGCCGTCTAAGCGATCAAGACCAGGACTAAGGTGGACAAGAGCATGAAGCTCGATCCTGCGATTCGGGACCAAGTCCTTGCGACGGTGCCAAGCCTGCGCGCGTTCGCTATTTCGCTGTGCGGCAATATCGATCGTGCCGATGATCTGGTCCAGGAGACGCTGCTGCGCGCGCTTGCGCATATCGACTCGTTCGAGCCCGGCACCAACATGCCGGCTTGGCTGTTCACGATTTTGCGCAACCTGTTCCGCTCCGAATATCGCAAACGCCGCCGCGAGGTCGAGGACGCCGAGGGCCGCTATGCCGAAACCTTAAAGTCGCATCCGGAACAGACCGGGCGGGTGGAATTCGAGGAATTCCGCGCGGCGCTGGCTAAACTGCCGGCAGACCAGCGCGAGGCCCTTATCCTGGTCGGAGCTTCGGGCTTTTCATATGACGACGCTGCGGCAATTTGCGGCTGCGCGGTCGGCACCATCAAGAGCCGCGTCAATCGCGCGCGCACCCGGCTTGCCGATCTGCTCGCCATCGACAGCGTCGACGATTTCGGCCCCGATCGCGCCACGCGCGCCGTACTCGCGGGCGGTGGCCGTAACTGACCGCCGGCGCAGCCATAAAGGCAGCCTGAATTTAGTTGTCAAAGTTATTGCCGCGTCTACGGTGCTTGCTTCATCTTGCTCCGAACTCGAGCAGCGCTGAAGGCGCCCGCTTAACGAAACGACAGCGGTTGCCGTCTTATGACGTACCCGAAGGAAGGAATAGCGCACATAAGCGCCCTACCCCCGGGCGTTGCAATGCTCGTTCGCATCGCGGCATGCGTCGCATGGTTTTTCGCATGGCCGATTTGTGCCGGGTTCGACGGCGACACGCTGTCGCATCTCGGGATCGCTGTCGCCATAGCGCAAGAGATCGCGCAAGAAACGGTGCAAGAGCACGTAACGCCCGCCCCGGCCCCAAACGTCGCCACTGAAGGCGAGCTGGTCGAAACCGAAGCCGCACCGCAGCAAGACGCCCACAAGTTCACCATGCGGACCGAGGGCGCGGAGCCGTCGCCAAATCAACCTGTTTCTCCGGAACCCGCGCTTGCCTCCGAGACGCCGTTCGGACTCGCGACCGAACGCGTTTCCGACGGAGAAATTCTGCGCAAATGGAGGGGCGTTCAATCCGAAATTCGCGAAAACAACAAAGTCTTGGCGCGCTGCCGCGAAGACGCGTCGTCGTGTCCATTGGCGGCACGACGTTTCCTTGCCATCGTCGATGAGGGTCGCGCGCGCAGCGGTCGTGCCCGTATTGGCGTGATCAATCGGGGGATCAATCTGGCGATTATCCCGACGAGCGACCTTGTGCAATGGGGCGTCGTCGACCGTTGGAGCCCGCCGCTCGAAACATTCACAACGCACCGTGGCGATTGCGAGGATTATGCCATCGCCAAGTACGTGGCGCTGCGAGCCGCCGGCGTCGCGCCGAAAGATGTCAAACTCGTCGTCGTCCGCAACACCGACGCCAACGAGAATCACGCGATTGTATCGGTACGGCTCGACGGCGCATGGGTGACACTCGACAATCGCCGGCTCACGTTGGTGCCGGACCGCGAGGCGTACGCCAGTTCGTGACGCCGACGGTGAACGCCCGGCTGCGGGACGGCGCACCGGCGTCGTTTTAGCGGCTCCCCCCTACGCGCACACTATTCCGGCTACTTCGTCTCAGCCTCATACACGCCATCCCAATCCGCTCCGGGAGGATGCGTGCGGTAAAGAGCGATACGCTCCTCATACATGTCATAGAGGCCGGAAAGATCGAAACCATTGGCGAACTTGCGGCAGCGCGCGACCAGCTCCAGTGCATTATCCCATTGCTGACTGCGGAAGCGGCCCAGCATCTGCGCGTTGATTTCGCGCAACTCCCCGCAGCGCGGATCGGCCTCGACCTGCGAAGGACCCAGCACCGTGAACACCGCCTCCGGCTGCTTCTTGCCTTTCACCATGATCAGATCGATTTCCATCACGGCGAACTTCTGCTTAGCGCCTTCAGCGGTGCGCGAGCCGATGACGACGGGGATGCGGTAATCCTTTGTCCGTGCCTCAAGACGCGAGGCCAAATTGACGGTGTCGCCCAGCACCGAATAGTTGAAACGGAAATCGGATCCCATATTGCCGACCACGCACGGGCCAGTATTGAGTCCGATGCCGATGCGCAGCGGCATGTAGACGCCACCGTTTACTTCGGCTTCATGCTTGAGTTCGTCATTGAGCGTTTCGGCGCGCGAGAGCATTTCAAGCGCCGCCTCGCAGGCATTCGCCTCCTGCTCGGCATCGTCCACCGGCGCATTCCAGAACGCCATGATCGCGTCGCCGATATATTTGTCGATCGTGCCCTTGCGATCGATGATGGCGTTGGTCAGCGGCGTCAGGAATCGATTCATCAGCCGGGTGAGACCTTGCGGATCGTCCTTGTAATACTCGGAAATGGTGGTGAAACCCCGGACGTCGCTGAAAAGGATCGTCATGCGGCGTTCTTCGCCGCCGAGCACCAGCTTCTCAGGCGAGCGGGCAAGCTGCTCGACCATATGCGGGGAAAGATAATAGCCAAACGCCGAGCGGATCTGCCGGCGCTGCTTCTGCTCCCGGAGATAATTGACGAACGTCAGCACGAGATAAATCAACCAACTCGAAATCAGCGGGTAGGTAAAATCGATGAGCAGGTTGTGTTCGACGAAGAGATAAAGCGAAAGGCCGATAAGCCCAGCGATTAAACATCCGCCCAGCACAATGACGATGCTCGCGGGCAACATCGGCGCGGCGATAATGATCGCAAGCCCGAACAGTACCGCGAGTGCGAGTTCCGCGCCGATCGCATAATTCGGGTTGACGAGGTTCGATTTGCTGAGCACGCTTTCCAGGATTTGCGCATGCACTTCGACGCCGGGGATCGCCGCGTCGGTCGGCGTGGTTTTGAGATCGAGCAACCCGATCGCTGACGTGCCGATCAGGACGAGCTTCCCGGCTAAGCGATCCGGCGGCACATTACCCTGCAACACGTCTTTAGCGGAAACGTAGCGCGTCGGGTCGTGTCGGTTGAAATGCACCCAGAACTGGCCATTGCGGTCGGTCGGTATTTCCAGACCGGGGACCGCGACAGCCTGGACACCGGCCTGGTCGACGCGGACCAGAATGGCGCTCGAACCGGTGACCACGCGCAACATTTCCAGGCTCAAAGACGGGACCAGGCTGCCCTGCGCTTTCATGATGATGGGGACGCGGCGGATGATGCCGTCACTTTCAGGATCGATCGAAAACAGGCCCCGACCTGCGGCCGCCTGTTCGATTGGCGGCACGTTGCGCAGGAGCCCACGAAAAGTCACCAAATAAGGGCTCGGATCCGGGCCGCGAACGGCAAAGCCGGTCTGCAGCGCCGCATCCGCCGGGGTTACCGGTTCGGGAGCGGCCGCACCTGCTTGGCCTACCACCACCCGCGAATGTCTTATCGCGTCGGCCAGCGCCTCGTCATTGCTTGGCAGGGTGTCGAGTTTGGCGCGGGTTTCGGCGTCAATGCCGCGAAAGCTTCGTTCCGCGATCGCCGGCGACATCCGATCAGGTTCTGGAAAGATGATGTCGAATCCAATCGCCACCGCGCCAAGCCGCGTAATTTGAGTGATCAGATCGGCCACGGTCGTGCGCGGCCACGGCCACTGCCCAATCGCCTTGAGGCTTTCCTCATCAATATCGACAATTACAACTGGCCGCAGCTCTTGCGGGCGCGGACGGAGCACCTGAAAGAAATCGAAAGTACGGACGCGCAACTCCTCGAGCGGCCGCGGATCCGCCAGCCGCAACGGCACCAGCGCGAATAAAAGAACAATGCACACCGCTCGCGCCAAGCCGACTTGTTGTGCGCGCCGGATCAGGCTTTTGATCACTGACCATTCCCCAATGAACGCGTCTCCATCAGCGCGCGCCATTTTATCCCGTCGCGCGTCGCAGTGGGAGCATGGCGAAGATCACTCGGCTCGATGGTTCCGCAAAATTCGGCAACCAAAGCCGTGGCGTTTCGGCCGCGGGGGAACCGCTATTTCTCCCGGAAAGCCCGCATCAACTGATCGTGCAGGGGCTTAACCAGATAGGACAGCATGGTGCGTTCGCCGGTCTCGATAAAGGCTTCTACCGGCATTCCCGGCGTCAGTCTCACGTCACCGAGATGCTTGATTTCGTCAGCGCTCATCGCGATCCGCACTAGGTAATAGCTCTGGCCAGTCCGCTGGTCGGTAGTCGTATCTGCGGCGATACGCGATACCGTGCCGTTGATCTCCGGGGTGGTGCGAACGTTGAAGGACGTAAACCGGAGCACGACTGTCTGTCCGAACTGGACCTGATCGATGTCCTTCGGATCGACCTTGACCTCGACCGTCAGGTTATCGCTCTCCGGCACGATCATCATGATCGGATCGCCAGCGGCGATCACACCGCCCACCGTGTTAGCCGTCGATTGGAAGACGATTCCGTCTTGCGGGGCGCGAATATCGGTGCGTTTGAGCTGATCCTCTGCCGTGACCTTGCGCTCGACATATTCGCCGATCTTGCTATCGGTTTCGCGCATCTCCTTGGCGACGTCACTGGACAGATCCTGATCCACTTGAATGATTTGCAGCTGGATCTCCGCGATTTTGCCTTTCACTTCTGCCGCTTGGGCGATGATTTGACCGCGCTCGCCGTCAAGGCGCGCTTCGTCCCGCTGCAGCGAGGTTAGCCGATTGAGCTGCACCAGATTTTTTTGCCATAGATCGCGGACGCCCTGAAGTTCCTGCTCGGTCAGCGTAATTCCTTTGTCCTTGGCGGCTTGCTGCGCCGCAAGCCCAGAAATTTGCTGCTGTAATTGGGTAATTCGCTCTTGCAGTTGTTGCTTTTGACCGAGACGGTCCTGGTGTCGCAAATCAAACAACTTGCGCTCGCTGCCGAGCGCCTCCTTGACTTCGGGCTCATTGACCCGGCCAGCAAGCTCGGATGGCACCGCCATGGTGTCGGTGCCATCGCGCTCGGCGGCGAGCCGCGCCTTACGCGCATAAAGTTCAATGAGGCCTTTGTTGACGATCGCCAAATTAGCGCGGGTGACAGTTTCGTCGAGGCGCAGGAGAACATCGCCAGCCTTGACATGATCGCCATCGCGCACAAACAGCTCGCCGACAACGCCGCCGGTCGGATGCTGCACTTTCTTCACGTTCGTATCGACGACGACTGAGCCCTGCGCGATCAAAGCGCCGGAGATTTGCGCCGTGGAGGCCCAGCCACCCAATCCGACCACCAGAGCGCCGACCAAGATCGATCCGGCGAGGATGTGACGGCGGATCGATTCGCTGGCGCTGGTGCTGGGACCGGTCTCACCCAGCCCCCAAGGCAGTAGGGCCGCGACTGTTCTCCCTCGCGCCGCGATTGCATCCGCAGCGCGATAGAGACCCGTGGTCAGCCTTGCAATCAAGCTCCGCCTCCCTGCTCGGCGACCTTGAGGGGCCGCGGCGCGGTCGTTGCCGGGACCACCCGGCTAAGAATTTCCTCTTTCGGACCGAATTGCTGCTGCCGGCCCTTGGCCATGACCAAGATATAATCCACGCCGGCAATTGCACTCGGTCGATGCGCGATCACGACGGTAATGGCGCCGCGCGCGCGCAGCCCCAGGATTGCGCGCGTCAGCGCCTCATCGCCTTCGGCGTCGAGATTGGAATTAGGCTCGTCCAATACGACCAGAAACGGATCGCGGTAGAGGGCGCGCGCAAGCGCGATGCGCTGCGCCTGTCCGGCCGAGAGTGCGCTGCCGTGCTCGCCGATCACGGTGTCGTAGCCCTCGGGCAGGTTAATGATGAGATCGTGCACGCCGGCCGCCTGGGCCGCGGCGATCACGGCATCGGGATCCGGCGGATCCTCGAAGCGACAGATGTTTTGCGCCACCGTGCCGTTGAACAATTCGACGTCTTGCGGCACGTAACCGACATGCCGGCCAAGTGCTTCTGACGACCATTGATCGAGCGTGGCGCCGTCTAAGCGGACGGTGCCGCGCGCCGGCCGCCATACTCCGACGAGCATGCGCGCCAGCGAAGATTTGCCGGAGGCGGTCGGTCCGATCACGCCCAGGGCTTTGCCGGCGGCAAGGGTGATATTGACGTCCTGACAGACAATCTTCTGAACGCCGGGCGGGCCCACCGCGCCGTTCTGGACCACCAGCGAACGCACCGGCGGCTTGAGCGGCATCGGATCGGACTTCGCCGGCAAATGGCCGAGCAATTTGGACAGGCGCTGCCAGCTTTGCCGCGCGGCGACGAAGCCGCGCCAATTGGCAATCGCCAAATCAACCGGCGCCAAAGCGCGTGCGCCCAAAATCGAGCCGGCGATAATAATGCCCGGTGTCGACTGCTGATTGATGACGAGCCAGGCGCCAACTGCGAGGATCGCCGATTGCAGCAATAGTCGCAGAACTTTCGAGGCGGCGCCGAGGCCGCCGCCGACATCGCTAGCGCCCGCTGGTCGCGACGAAATTGCGGTTGAGTTCATGCCAGCGCTTGGCGATGCGGCCGACCATGCCCATGGCCGTGATCGCCTCGGCATTGCGCCGGCTTGCCTCCAACAGCGCGTTGCGCGCGACGGCAAATTGCGCGGCGCTTCGGGTCGGATGACGAGTCTTGACCTCGGTGATAATTGTCAAGGTAATGAGGATGAGGGCGCCGGACAGTGCGGTAAGACCAATTAAAGTGTGGAACAAAAAACAGATCGCGAGATAGACCGGCATCCAGGGCAAATCAAAGAACGCGACCGGGCCGCTTCCAGAGAGGAAACCGCGAACGCTGTCTAAGTCGCGAATCGGCTGCGTGCCGTCGCCTTTGCCGCCGATCTTGAGCGGCAGGCGAACGATCGCGTCGTACACCCGCGCGCTCATTGACTCGTCCAGGCTGTGGCCGACCCGAACCAGGATGCGGCTTCGGATGGTATCGATCATTCCCTGGGCGGCGTACAGGCCGGCGACCAAGAACAAGAGCGCAACGAGCGTCGGTACGCTTCGGCTCGGCAAAATCCGATCATAGACTTCGAGCATGAACAGCGCGCCGGTGAGCATCAGAAGGTTGCTCATGCCGCTGAAAACAGCAGTCGCGACAAAGGCTCGGCGGCATGCGCCGAGCGCGGCGGCAAGTTCAGAACTGGCAGGCTGCTGCTGCGCCGGACCGTGGGCAGGGTTCATAAACGCTGCGTACCATTGTTGAGGACGCGAAACTACGCTCGGAGCTCTAAAACCGGCGGTCGCCCGTCCTGGTCGTCAGGGGAAACCCCCGGACCGACAAACGAGCTGAATATAGCCTGTTTTACATCATATTTGGGCGAGTTCACGACCGTTAGTTAAAATTAAAGGCAAGATCGGTGCGGTGGATTAGCCGCCCGCTGCTCCCGCGGCTCAACTGAGTGTCGGCAAGTATCAACCAACCAAGTAGCGACCAAGCATTGGCCAAGGACCGGCCAACTCAATGCAAACTAAGCATTTATTCCTAAAAGTGGTCACAAAAACTGGCAGCGCGTCGCGGCCACCGCGGACGACGCAGGCGGCACAACGCGCGTCTTTAGTTTCGGACGCTTGCGGAAAAACGACGTCCCGAAAAACGACGTCCCGAAAAACGACGTGCGGAAAAAGCCCCGCGCGGCCGGCGGTCAAGATCCTGACCGAGCCGGCCGTGCGGTTTTAATGAAGTTCCGATGTGTTGTAAAAATCAGGAGCGGGAGTCGAGCGAGAGCCCGATGCTGAAAGCCTTTTGACGTGTCGCGCCTTCAGTTCTCCTCAGCTTCTTCGCGATCTGCGATGCCCTGGTCTTCTTGCGCGCCATTGTCTTCAGCTCACGGAGCTCGCTCGAAGTCCATGCACGCCGCTTTTTCTTCCTCTTCGCCATAACACCTCCCTTTCAAGCAAGGCAGCTTGTATCCCTATTGGGAACAAAAGAAAAGCCAACTGTGACATCACCTTTTGGATAATCACCTTTGGTATTAGTCTGCAACCATTCGTCTGGGTAGCAAACAACTATAAACAAAAAGTTCTTTTAGATCATTAGCGCGCATGTGGCCAGGAAGCAAACACTTCTTCGACAGAGCTGATGTTCGAATAAATATCAAATCAGAAGTGATTATCGCTCTCCGGTCGCATAGCAAAAATCAACGTTACGCGGACTCGACAGCGTTCCCGGTCCATAAATTGTCAAGATGACGCTTGGGACGGGTTCAAACGATCCTACGGGGGAGATCGTGGTGACTAAGTTTTATCCTTGCATCATCATTGAGCTCATTGTGGCCGGTTTATTGCTTGGGCAGCAATGCGGTCACACCCAAGAGGTGCGCTTCGCGCTGATTATGGGCAACGATCAATACCGGACCGCGGCGCTCGCCACGTCGGCTATTGATGCCGGCTATTGATGCCGGCCAATAACACCGGCTCGTCGCCCGATGCGCTCGGCGCGGTAGGGTTCGCGGACACCAGGACGAGGAAGCTCGATCAGGCTGGCGATCCGGCTGGCGATCCGGCGGCCGGCTGTCCGCCCGGCAAAACCTCGACGCCGACGGCTGCAAATAGTGTGACCAAACTCCGCGTGCCGCACCTTGCGGCTCGCCGAGACCGTCACTAATTTCGCAGAAGAACCGCAGATCAGGGAAGGGATCGCATGGGTCCGTGCATGGACGAACTCAAGCTTGTCGCCCTCGATAAAGATGACATTGAGGTCGTCTCAGCCCATGTGCAGGACTCGCTGGTCAAGGTCAGCGATATTTTTTGGCGGCCGCGCGAGCGCCGCTTTGTCATGGCGCTCAATCGGTTCGATTGGATGAGCGCCGCCGAGATGGCCAAAACTGGGACCCAGACTGGAACAGTGATGGGAATAGCGGCCGGGACAGCGTCGTACCCCAAGCCTGAATACCGACGTTGTCGCACCGCGCTCCGCTTTGAGCGCGTGCTCGCGTGCAAATGCCGCAATCTCGACCAAACGGCAAAAGACGCGCAGCTCAACCTGCTCGCAGTGGAGTTCGCAGAGACAGATTCGCCGGCCGGTGTCGTCTCACTTATTTTTTCAGGCGGCGGCGTTATTCGCCTCGAAGTCGAGTGTCTTGAGGCGGAATTGGCCGATCTCGGCGAGGCCTCGACGGCGGCTATTTGCCCGGACCATTTTACCGCCGACACCGCCCGCGCCTAACCGGCCTCACGCCGCGCGCGGGCGCCCCGCCTGCGGGGCGGCAAACAGCTTCATCAATATGACAATGACCGAGAGCGTCAGCGCATAGACCACGACCTGCATGGCGGTCGGTTGATCCACATAGCCGACCAGCGTATGCAACGCCCGGCCCAGGAAGCTCGAATCCCGCAATAGCCAGGATGTATCCCAAACTGTCTGGTCAAGCGTGGTGACTATATTGGCTTGTTCGAGAAAGGCGATCGCCTGCGCCGCCATCCCTGCGGCAAGAAGTGCGATCAAAGCGCTGGTGACGCCGAACAGATAGCGCGAGGGAATGCTTAGAAGCCCAAGATAGGTCAAAAGGCAGACCAGGCATCCGAGCAAGAGCCCGGCAAAGCCGCCCGCCGCCATGGTCCAGCTGCCCCCGCCTTGCGCCGCGGCAACGCCATAGAGGAAGAGGACGACCTCGGAGCCTTCGCGCAACACTGCGACCGCGACCACAATCGCAAGCGCCAATAGCGACTTAGATCCAGCCACCACCGCCTCGCCGGCAGCTTTGAGTTCCGCCACCAGTTCGCGGCCGTGCCGCGACATCCACACATTATGCCAGGTCAGCATCACCACGGCGAAAGCGAGAATGCCGGCGTTGAAAACCTCCTGACCGGTGCCGCCGAATAGTTGCGAAAGTCCACCGGTGAACAGCGCTATTAGGCAAGCGCCTAACACACCAGTGGCCACACCGCCGGAAATCCACAGCGCGCGGCCGGCAACTCCGGAGGTCACCGCCATGACGATGCCGACGATCAAGCCGGCTTCGAAGACTTCACGAAAGACGATGACAAGAGCGGCGAGCACGGGTGCCTCACAGGACCATGGCTGCTGCCGGGGCCACAATCACAATCGCTTCAATCGTAAGCTCAAAAAGGCCGTTCATGGCACAACCAGCACGCCCTGGGTTTCGCGATGAAAATCGTCGAAGAAGTTGTAGCGCCCCGGCTGTTGCGGCCGCACATGAACTACGGCTTCCTTGCCGACCGGTACGATTTTCTCAAAATGCAAATCGCCGCTTTCGAATTCCGAAGGGATCGGATTGAGATTCTTCACGTGAATTTCAATCGCGCGCCCGGCCGGCGCATGCAGCTCAGCCGGCTCGAATTTGCGGTCCTGGATCGTCAGCGACAGCGAAACGGCATCATCGGCATGTACGGCCTGCCAAAGCAGCGGCGCCGTAGCGACCATCAGGACAATCGCGAGGGTTTGCCGCCGATTAAGCGCGTGAATAGAATTAGTCATGCTTGGCAGGGCGCCTTTGCACCGCGATGAAAACCCAAGGACTTGCACAAGGAGTTGGGGAACCGCGGACTTTTTGTCAATCTAAAAACCGAATTTTAGAATTGTTATAACTTCGGAGGACTGCTACGCAGCGCCGAAGTTCAGTGCCAAGTTCAATGGGAAGTTCAATACCACGCGCGCCTGGCATGGCGCCCCAGTTCTAAATGCAGATGCGATGGCCGTCCGTCTCGAAATGAATTCCAGCGATTTTGCGCAAGACTTTCGCACCTTGCTGGAGGTCAAGCGCGAAGTTTCGGCTGATGTCGAAGCGGCGGTGCGCGTCATCATCGCCGACGTGGCAGCGCGCGGCGATGCCGCCGTCAAGCACTATACGCGCAAGTTCGACCGCTGCGATCTTGACCGGGTCGGCCTTAAGGTGACCGCCGATGAGATCACCGCGGCCGTGAAATCATGCAGCGCGGCCGCGCTCGAAGCACTTGAACTCGCGCGCGCGCGCATCGAAACCTATCACCGCCGCCAGCTGCCGTCCGACGATCGCTTTATCGATCCACTTGGCGTGGAGCTCGGCGCACGCTGGACCGCGATCGAGGCGGTCGGGCTTTACGTGCCGGGCGGCACCGCTGCTTATCCGTCTTCCGTCCTTATGAACGCGGTGCCGGCGAAGGTTGCTGGCGTGCCGCGGCTCGCCATGGCAGTGCCCGCACCCGGCGGCGAACTTAACCCGCTGGTCTTGGCGGCCGCCAAACTTGCCGGCGTCGACGAAATTTTTCGCATCGGCGGCGCTCAGGCGATTGCCGCTTTGGCCTACGGCACCCAAACAATCGCGCCCGTCGCCAAGATCGTCGGACCGGGCAATGCCTATGTTGCCGCCGCCAAGCGCATGGTGTTTGGCAAGGTCGGGATCGATACGATCGCCGGCCCTTCTGAGGTTCTCGTTGTCGCCGATCGCAACGGCAATCCCGACTGGATCGCCGCCGATCTTCTGGCGCAGGCCGAGCATGACGCCAGCGCCCAGGCGATTCTCATCACCGACAGCGCAAATCTCGCCGCCGAGGTCGAACGCGCGATTGCCACGCAGCTTGCGGCTTTGCCGCGCGGCAAGGTAGCGGCCGCCTCGTGGCGCGACTACGGCGCGGTCATCGTCGTGACGAGGCTCGAACAAGCGCTGCCGCTGATCGACGCAATCGCTCCTGAACACGTCGAAATCATAAGCGCCGAGGCCGAGCGGCTGGCCAAAGGCATCCGCAACGCCGGCGCGATCTTCCTCGGGCCGCACACGCCCGAGGTGATCGGCGACTATGTCGCCGGCTCCAATCACGTGCTGCCGACCGCGCGCGCCGCGCGTTTCTCCTCCGGCCTCGGCGTACTCGATTTCATGAAGCGCACCTCGATCCTCAAATGCGGGCCGGAGCAGCTGCGCTCACTGGCCGATGCCGCCATCACGCTCGCCACCGCCGAAGGGCTTGACGCTCACGCGCGCTCGGTCGCGATCCGGCTCAACCGCTAGCGCATGATCCCGAAAAGTGTGAAACGGTTTCCCGCCTGCGCGGAGCCGTGGCAATGTTATATGCTTTCGTTCGTTGCTTCGGCGGACGAAGGCAGGTCGGATAAAATCATGCGCAAACAAATGGGCATGACCCCGAAAAGTGTGAAACGGTTTCCCGCCTGCGCGGAGCCGTGGCAATGTTATGTGCTTTCGTTCGTTGCTTCGGCGGACGAAGGCAGGTCGGATAAGATCATTGCAAACTAATCTTCAAGATGCACAGTGATTCAAGTTAATTGGATCGCCCTCTGATGCCGCGGCGCGCATCCAGCAAAGAGAATATCGACCGTCTCGCGGCGGTGACTCTCGACGAAGCTTCGCTCGGCCGAACCAATGACGATGTCGAGCATGAGCGGCGGGTGGCAATCTATGATCTCCTTGAGGAGAACAAGTTCAGGCCGGTCGGACGCGACGACGGTCCCTACGCGTTGCAGCTCGGCATCAGCGGCAACCGGCTCGTCTTCGACATCCGCCTCGCCGACAATACGCCGGTGATCGCGCACATGCTGTCGTTGGCGCCGTTCCGCCGCGTGGTCAAAGACTATTTCGTGGTCTGCGACAGCTATTACGCGGCGATCCGCACGGCGACGCCCGACAAGATCGAGGCACTCGACATGGCGCGGCGCGGCCTGCACGACGAAGGTTCGCGCCTGGTGATGGAGCGGCTCAAGCGCAAGGTCGACATCGACTTCGACACCGCGCGGCGCCTTTTCACTTTGATCTCGGTACTGCACTGGAAGGGCTGAGCGGGCGATGCCGCCGCAACCGCGCCCTCCGCTGGCGGTGCTGTTCGCTTGCGGGCTCAATTCGGTGCGCTCGCCGATCGCCGCGGCCTTGTTCGGGCAAATCTTCGGCCGCGGCGTTTATGTCGGCTCGGCCGGGGTGCGCAAGGGCGAGCTCGACCCGTTCGCCGTCGCGGTAATGGCGGAAATCGGCCTCGATATTTCGCGGCACAAGCCGCTGACCTTCGAGGAACTGGACGAATGGGAGGGGCTCAATTTTGATCTCATCGTCACGCTCGCGCCGGAGGCGCATCACAGGGCGCTGGAACTAACCCGGACCACTGCCGTCGATGTGGAATATTGGCCGACCGCCGATCCGACCGCGGTGGAAGGCAGCCGCGAACAGCGACTTGAGGCCTATCGCGAAGTGCGCGACCAGATTTTGGCGCGCATTCGGCAGCGTTTCATTCCCCGCGGCCCCGGAAATGAATGAAAGAGTAAGTCACGCACAGTCTTCGCAAAATGAAACTGGACCACGCATCAACACTGTTGTGATGCGACCGATCATCCGCTAGTGTCCCGACCCCGAAGTTCGAAAGCATTTGTTGCATCTTCGTACGAACTTCTGGATCGATAAGGACACTAGCGAGTCAATCCCTACTAGTGCCGCTTTTCAACGCGAAGTTCGCATCAGAGGGCCTCGGTCATTAATGCGAACTTCGGGTTTGCGGCACTAGTGTGCGCGTCAATTTCGCGGGCGTGGACAGGAGCCCGGCCACGGCAAACAAATCTTCGGAAAGCGAATGGCGAAGGAAGAATTGTTGGAATTTCCCGGCGTGGTGACGGAGCTGCTTCCGAACGCCACCTTTCGGGTCAAGCTCGAGAACGACCATGAGATCATCGCACACACTGCGGGACGCATGCGCAAGAATCGCATCCGAGTGCTCGCCGGCGACAAGGTGCTGGTCGAAATGACGCCGTATGATCTGACCAAGGGCCGGATTACCTACCGGTTCAAATGATCGGCCGTCCAAAACTGATTCTCGCTTCCGGCTCGCCACGCCGGCTCTCGCTCATTAATCAGGTCGGGATCGAACCCGACGCATTGCGGCCCGCCGACATCGACGAGACCCCAAAACGCGGCGAGCTGCCGCGCGCCTATGCCACGCGGCTCGCACGTACCAAGGCGGAAACCGCGCTCGGCATGGCGCGCATCGATGACGAACTCAAAGGCTCCTACATCCTTGCCGCTGACACGGCGGTCGCCGTCGGCCGGCGCATTCTGCCGAAAGCGGAACTGCTCGACGAAGCCGCGCAATGTTTGCGGCTTCTTTCCGGGCGCAATCACCGCGTTCACACCGCGATCTGTCTCGTCACGCCGAAGGAAACGTTTCGGCAGCGCTATGTCGAGACGCGCGTGCGGTTCAAGCGGCTATCCGACGAGGACATCGAGGCCTATCTCGCCTCCGGCGAATGGCGCGGCAAGGCCGGCGGTTACGCCGCGCAGGGCATTGCCGGCGGGTTTGTGGTCAAGTTGGTCGGTTCCTATTCCAACATTGTCGGCCTGCCGCTTTACGAGACACTGACGCTGCTCGGCGGCGAGGGTTATCCGATCCATTTCGGCTGGATCAGTGCAGGGTGATGGTTGGCGCTACTCGTGGCTCGTCCCATATTGCGCTTATGGCCGGCGCCAAAACCGCAAAATCAGCCGCGAGAAAATGCCCGATCTGCGGCAAGCCCGCCGACGCGGTGTTGCAGCCGTTCTGTTCCAAGCGCTGCGCCGACGTCGATCTGCATCGCTGGCTGTCCGGCGTCTATGTCGTGCCGGTGACCGAGGACGAAGAAGAAGACGAACGGCGCCAAGAGCGTCACGACGGCGGCGACACGCCGCAGTAGATTTCGATGGCTGCCGGGATCGTCACAACTGTGGAGCACATTCTGGACAGTCGTAACTCCACTCTCTATAACGGCGCGCCGAACAAGAACCCAATAGTAGAAGCCCAGGTAGCTCAGTCGGTAGAGCACTGCACTGAAAATGCAGGTGTCGGTGGTTCGATTCCGCCCCTGGGCACC
>Ga0182041_10000005_pt1 | contig 97430 bp, 88 predicted proteins | sample flu12Cox44000178_FD_125967 | JGI IMG/M metagenome (GOLD analysis project Ga0182041, IMG submission 125967) | Lab enrichment of tropical soil microbial communities from Luquillo Experimental Forest, Puerto Rico - flux8day.12C.oxic.44.000.178 | ecosystem: Environmental > Terrestrial > Soil >...
CAGTCGCGCACTTCAAACGCAATGTGATGGATTGCGGTCTTGGCGTCGCGCAGAAAGTTCACGGTGTGATGATCGCGGCTGCAGCGCAAAAAAGCGAAGAAGTCGCTGCGCCAATCGGAAACCTGAAAGCCCAAGAAGTCGCAATAGAATTTCACCATGCCGGCGACATCGGGACACTGATAGGCGATATGGCCGAGTTTGAGCGGCATCACGCCGGTGAAGGTGTCGTCATCCGCAGCGAAGGCGAAATCAGCGAAGATTTCGACAGTAGTCCCTTTGGGATCCTTGAACGCCAGCGCGTCGCGAATGCCGGGCGTGATGTCGTGGCGTCGCTCGCTCTTGATACCAGCTTGCGTCAGCCGTGCGGCGATGGCGCCAAGGTCGCTGCCGGGCGCGACTTGAAAGGAGAGGCGCGGCGCTTCGCCCGCATCACCGCGCTCGAGTGCAATGGTTTCCGGCCCCGATTTGGTAGCGAGGATGGCGCGATCCTTGTCGCGCGCCACCAAGTTTAGTCCGACAATCCGGGTGAAATAGTCCACCATGCGCCCGATGTCCGGCGTCGTAAGCGTCGAATGGCCGGCGCGTTTGACTTGCAGCATCATAAACTCCTGCCGTTAGGCTTCCGCACGCGCCCGCGAACTCTCCACCGCGCCACTCGCGTCATGGGCGTGCACCGCGATCTTCAATTCGCCCAAAAGCGAACTCGAGCGGCAAACGATGGTGTCGCCGGGCTTCACCGGGCCCACGCCTTCCGGCGTTCCGGTATAGATCAGATCGCCCGGATAGAGCGTATAGAATGACGAGGCGAATTCGATCAGGCGGCGGCAGTCATAAATCAACATGCTGGTGTTGCTCTTCTGCCTCGTCTCGCCGTTGACGTCGAGGGAGAGCGGCAGCGCATCGGGATCGGCAATTTCGTCGGCCGTAATCATCCACGGGCCGAGCACGGCATAGCCGTCGATCGATTTGCGAAAACTACGATCTTCGCGCCCGCGCACCGTCATATCGAGTCCAAGGCAATAACCGGCGACATGATCGAGTGCGCGCGAGCGCGGAATGTCGCTGCCGGCCTTGCCGATCACCAGCACAAGCTCGGCCTCATGATCGTTGCGCCGATCGGGGAAGCGAATCGCGATGCCTTCGGCAGGACCGACCAGAGCCGAGTTCGCTTTTAGGAACATGCCGGCTTCGCCGATCTTGGCCGACTGCGTCGTGACCACTTGCGAGCCCGGCTGGGCGGCGGCCGCTTTCATCTCATTGATATGGGCCTGATAATTGGTCGGCGCGCACGAGAGTTTCGTCGGCCGCGCAACCGGCGCCAGAAGCTTCACCTGCGCCAAGGGTTTGCCCGGCGCCTTGTCGGCGAGGCGCTCCAGCCGCTCGCGCCATTGCGGCAGTGCCGCGATGACGGCATCGCCTTTCATCGCATAGGGTGCGGCATTGCGGATCTCGGTTTGCGTCGACGTGACGTCGTGCACGAGCACGCCGCGCACGATCCCGAGCTTATCATCGTCGTAACGGCAAAGCTTCATGTGCAATCCTCGCGGCAGGCTTTCTTGACAGGCTTTCTTGGCACGCTTTCTCAGGCGCCTTGTCGAATTGTGCTGCGCCGGCACGAAGCTGGCAAGCGCATCGGGTGAAGCGCGGTCGCGTGGCGCGGGGTTTATGTACGCTCACGCCGCGAAAAACCGAACGTTACGGTAGAAACGCAAACCAAACTGACGAGTGCTGACAAAAGGAAAATTCCACGCGGATGCCCATGATCCATCAGCATGCCGTAGGCGATCGGCGCAATGCTCGCGCCGATATTAAAGCCGGTTGAGACAAAGCCGAACACCGCTCCGAAAGCGCCCGGCGGAGTAACCGCGCGCACCAGCATGTCGCGCGACGGATAGGTCGTGCCAACGGCGAAACCGCTTATTCCCGTCACAGCAATAAGTATGGCTGAAGGAAGATTCAACAATCCGATCAGCGCTATCATCACGCCGGCGATGGTCAGCCCGGAGGCTGCGATGAGCACATGCCGGTGAACGCGGCTGGCCAGAACGCCACCGGCCAAAACGCCAACGGCGTTCAGCGTAAGCAGGCTCGTGAGCGCGATATTGGCAACCGCGGGCGGCGTGCCGTGCAGCGCGCCAAGCGCGACGATAAGATAGGTGTTCAGCCCATTGCCCATCAGCGCGGTGAGCGTGAAGAAGGCGAGATTGAGCAAAATCGCAGGCGCGGTCAGATACCGCCAGCCGACTCGCGCAGCAGGCGCGGCCGTTTTGCCGCTTCGCGGTCCGCGGCTATGCCGGGAGATCGGCTCCGGCTGTGCGATCAGCACGGCAAGAACGACAAAGCCGAAAATCGCAGCGCCAACATATGCGCCACGCCAGCCGAAGAAACTCTGCATCGTGAGCAGCGTCACTGGCGCAATGGCCGAGCCGAGCATCCCGGCAAAGGTGTGAAAGGCAAAAATCTGGCTGAGCCGCTCGGGCGGTGAATGATGCGACAGCAGCGAATAATCCGCCGGGTGATAAGTTGTATTGCCGAGCCCGGCGACACCATACATGGCAATGAACATCCAATACGAACCGAATAGCCCGGCGATGGCGTAAGCCGCGCTACTGAGCGCTAGGCCGATGATCAAGACGACGCGGGCGCCGATCCGATCAACCAAAAATCCAACCGGCGTCTGCAAGAGGCCGGACACCACATTGAAAACCGTGAGCGCCAGCGCAAGCTCCGTATAGCTCACATTGAAGTCGGCGCGGATGAAAGCAAACAACGGCGCCAGCATGAGCAAGTAGTAATGGCTCATCATGTGCGCGGCGCAGACTCCGGCTATCAGCCGCGACTCGGCCGACGGCGTCGTGCGGACGGATGCGAGTTGCGTCATTGCGGAGGGGATGATTTCGCCGTCTGCAGTGCCTGCCAAATGCGATACGGCGTCAACGGCATGTCGAGGTGACCCACGCCATAATCGGCCAGCGCATCGAGCACCGCATTCATCGCGCACGGCAAACCACCGGCGCAGCCCGCCTCGCCCACACCCTTGACCCCGAGCGGGTTGGTCTTGGTCGGCACGCCATGATCGGCAAGCGCGAAAGAGGGAACGTCGGCGGCGCGCGGCATGGCGTAGTCCATGAACGAGCCGGTCAACAACTGACCCTCCTCGTCATAGACAGCCTGCTCCATGTAAGCTTGGCCAATCCCTTGCACGACACCGCCATGCAACTGGCCTTCGACGATCATCGGATTGACCAGCGTGCCGAAATCGTTGACGCACGAATATTTGACGATTTCGACAAAGCCGGTGTCCGGGTCGACCTCGACTTCGGCGATGTGACAACCATTGGGATAGGTTGAGGCTCCCGGCCCATCGCTGACGTGAACAACATCGAGCGATTGCGGAATCTCGGCGGGCGGCTTGGGACCGCTGTGAAGCTTCTGCGCGAGCTCCATGATCGAGATGGCGCGGTCCGTTCCGACGATGACAAAGCTTCCGCGCTCGAAGGCGATGTCGGCGGGCCCCGCTTCGAGAATGTGCGCGGCGAGCTGCTTTCCGTGTTCGATCACCTTGGCGGCGCCTTCGATGATGGCGGTGCCGCTGTGCATCAGCGACTTCGAACCGCCGGAGCCGCCGCCGACCGGTATTCTATCGCTATCGCCTTGAATCATATTAATTTTCTCGATCGGAACGCCGAGCTGATCGCTCAACACTTGGGCGAAAGGTGTGGCATGGCCCATGCCGAAATCGAGCGTGCCGGTTGTGAGGGTGACGGTGCCGTCGGTATTGAAAGTAATGCCGGCCAATTCCTTCACCGGACCCGCCGTGACTTCGAGGTAATTCGTTACGCCCAGTCCACGCAGCCTGCCGCGTTTGCGGCTCTCGCGTTTACGGCGCGCGAAGCCTTTAGTGTCGGCAAGATCCAGTGCCTGCTTGGTGAGCGCGATGAAATCGCCGGAGTCGTAATTGGAGGCAGAGGCAGTCTGCCGCGGCAATTCCCGCGGACGGATTTGATTGCGCCGCCGCAGCGCCACACGATCGATTCCCATTTCGGCGGCCGCCGCGTCAACCAAACGCTCCATGTAATAATTGCCTTCCGGCCGCCCGGCGCCACGATAGGCGGTCACCTGCGTGGTGTTGGTGAATACGCATTTGGTCGAAACTTCCATCAGCGGCGTTCGGTACATGCCCTGCACGTTCTTTACGCAATTGAGCGTGCCGAAGAGCGGACCGAATGGACTGAGAAAGGCCCCCATATTGGCGAAGTTCGTCAGTCGCAGCGCGAGAAAATTACCTTCGGCATCGAGCGCTAGTTCCGCAACGACTTCGTTGGCGCGACCATGGCCATCCGAGAGAAAGCTGATCGATCGCTCGTCGGTCCATTTCACCGGGCGCCCGAGTGCGCGCGCGGCGTGCAGCAGGCAAACATATTCTGGAAAGACCATTGCCTTCATGCCGAACGAACCGCCGACCTGACCGGTCAACACGTGCATGTTCTTAGGATCGACGCCGAACGCTTCAGCAAGGTGGGCGCGCATGCCGAACACGCCTTGCGAGGGCACGTAAAGCGTGAAACGGCCGGCATCGTGTGAGGCCAATGCCGCGCGCGGCTCAATGCAATTGACGACGAGCCGGCTGTTCACAAGATTGATGCGCGTCACATGCGCCGCGCGCGCGAAAGCCGCTTTCACCGCTTCGGCGTCGCCATAGTGATAATCGAGCGCGACATTTCCGGGCACGTCGTCATAAAGCTGCGGCGCGCCTTCGCGCGCGGCTTGCTCAGCGGAAACAACCGCGGGCAGCGGCTCGATTTCGACGCTGATCGCCTCGGCTGCGTCTTTGGCCTGCGCCAGCGTCTCGGCGATCACGCAGGCAACAGGGTCGCCGACATAGCGCACGCGGTCGCTCGCCAGCGCATCGCGGCGCGGCTTTTTCAAAGCACTGCCGTCGCGATTGTTGAGCGCGACGATGCATTTCAGCGGGCCGTAACTTTTCAAGTCGGCGGCGGTATAGACGGCGAGCACGCCCGGCATTTGCCTGGCCGCCTTGCTGTCGATCGAGCGAATGTTGCCGTGCGCGTTACGGCTGCGCACCATGACACTATAGGCCTGGCCGGGAAGGCTGACATCGTCGGTATAGTGTCCCAGGCCGCGCAGCAGCATGGGATCCTCCCGGCGCGGCACCGATTGGCCGACGGCAAATTTTTCGACTGCCAGCCGATCATCGGCCGCTGCGTCGGCCCGTTTGGCGGTTCCAAGCAAGTTCATGGTGATCAGGTCCCGGAAGGCTTAGACGTGTTTGAGATAAAGAACTTAGCCGACCCCAGCAACAAGGCGGCGAACATAGCTCGTAGGCGCGGCAAGCACAGTATTGCCCTGTGCTTCACCCCTGTTACATTTCGGCCGATTTAGGCTTGGAACAATAGACCGCGGCTGTCGAGCCCATTTCAATGTGGCTCCGGTTGCGGGAGGAAGGCATTGAATGAACGACGAGGCCACGCCGCAAGGCGGCCTCGACGCCAAGGGGGCCAGGCGTCGGCCCCGCTGGGGTCGAAGAACACCGTATGGCATTCGTCGCGAGCCTCGCGAGCAACGGCGCCGGCTGGACGCTTTGCCTGCTACGGCGACTTATGCGGCGCTCGATCTCGGCACCAATAATTGTCGTTTGCTGGTCGCGCGTCCGACCGCCGCTGGCTTCAGCGTCGTCGACGCATTCTCCAGGATCATCCGTCTCGGCGAGGGTGTCGCAGCCTCCGGGCGCATCAGCGAAGCGGCGATCATGCGCGCTGTCGAAGCGCTTCTGGTCTGCCGCGAGAAAATGAGCGCGCGCGGCGTCGGTCGCGCCAGGCTCATTGCCACGGCGGCGTGCCGCGCCGCCGACAACGGCGAGGAGTTTCGCTGGCGTGTGGCGAAGGAAGCCGGGCTTGAACTTGAAATCATCGATTCGGCGACTGAAGCGAGACTGGCGGCGACCGGCTGCACCGAATTGTTTGATCCAACCGCGGACGGCATCATTCTGTTCGATATCGGCGGCGGATCGTCGGAATTGGTGCGGCTTAAACGCTCGCACCCCGGGCGCTGCGGTCCGCCCACCCCCGATATTGTCAGCTGGGCTTCGTTGCCCGTCGGCGTCGTGACGCTGGCGGAGCGCTATGGCGGAGAAACGGTGTCGCGCGAAATCTATCAAGCGATGGTCGAGGAGGTCGCCGCTTTGGTCGATCGCTTCGCTGCCGAAGATTGTCACGACCTCGACAGTTTCCACATGCTCGGCACATCGGGCACCGTGACGACGATCGCCGGCGTCTTTCTGCGCTTGCCGCGTTACGACCGACGGCGCGTCGACGGCTGCTGGCTCAGCGATGACGAGATTTCGCGCGTGGTCGCCGAACTCATGGCAATGAGCTTTGAAGAGCGCGCGGCCAATCCGTGCATCGGTGCCGAGCGCGCCGATCTTGTCCTTGCCGGCTGCGCCATTCTCGACGCCATTCGCCGCGCCTTTCCATGTCAGCGGCTGCGTGTCGCCGATCGCGGATTGCGCGAAGGTATGCTGGTCGAGATGATGCGCGAGGATGGTGTCTGGGGCGAAGCCTAAACCATGATCCCGAAAAGTGGATTCCGGTTTTCGAAAAAATCATGCTCAAAGAACAAGCTTAAAGCGAAATAGTGATTCAAGCTAATCCCATTTCGCTTTAAGCGGCGGTCCGGAGGGATCATGGCGCGGCTTACGGATCAAAAACGCCGCACGGCATCGTCGCGCGCTTGGCTCACTCGCCAGATCAGCGATCCCTATGTAGCGCGCGCCAAACGCGAGGGTTTGCGCTCGCGTGCCGCTTTTAAGCTCGCTGAGATCGACGAACGCTACAAAGTGCTCAAACCTGGCAACCGCGTCGTCGATCTCGGCGCAGCGCCGGGCGGGTGGAGCGAAGTCGCCGCGCGCCGCGTCGGCGCCACGGGCCGCGTCATTGCGCTGGACATCCTCGACATGAAACCCATTTCCGGCGTCGCGTTTTTACAGCTTGATTTTCTCGATCCATCCGCGCCTGAACGTCTGCAAGCAATGCTCGGCAGCAGCGCGGCAGAAAAATCCCAAGCAAAGGCCAATGTCGTCTTGTCCGACATGGCGGCGAATGCCACCGGCCACCGCCAGACCGATCATTTGCGCATCATGGCGCTGGCCGAAGCCGCCGCCGACTTCGCTCGGCAAGTGCTTGCCCCGGGCGGCACTTTCGTCTGCAAAGTGTTGCAAGGCGGCACACAGGCGACGCTGCTCGGCGAACTCAAGCGCGATTTCTCAAGCGTCAAGCATGTTAAACCGCCAGCGAGCCGGGCCGATTCGGCCGAGCTTTATCTCTTGGCCAAGGGGTTTCGCGGCTAGGTTCTTTCGACGGCTTCGCTCGCCTCGGTCTTCCGCCCCGAAAGCTCGGCGCCGGCGTCGTGGGGCAGCCGCATGAAAATGAACACCGCGCTGGCAGATAAGAGCCCGACGAACAGGAATGCCGGCGGAAAATCATTGATGCCCATGCTGGTTGAATGCCTTAGCCGCAGCGTGAGTTCGACGACCAGCGCGCCGACGGCGACGCCCGTGGATAACGACAGCTGTTGCGCGGCGGCGACCATCGCGGTCGCGCGGCTCATTTTCGCCGGTTCGATCTCGGCATAGGCGATGGTGTTGATGCTGGTGAATTGCAGCGAACGGAAAAAGCCGCCTGACAAAAGAATCGCAATCATAGCGGCAAACGGCATGCCCTGTACGAAACTGGCGCAGGCCATCAAAAAGGCGCTGCTGATTAATGCGTTGTAAATCAGCACATTGCGATAGCCGAAGCGGTGCAGCACGCTCGCGACGGCGGCCTTCATGAACATCGAACCGAGGGCGGTGGTAAATGTGATCAGGCCTGACTCGAACGGCGTCAGATGGAAGCCGACCTGCAGCAATAGCGGCAGCAGAAACGGCAGAGCGCCGATGCCGAGCCGGAACAAGAACCCGCCAAAAATGCTGGCACGAAAGGTCGGCAGCCGAAAAAGATTAAGGTCGAGGATCGGCGCCGGCGTCCGCCCGGCATGGATCAGATAGCCGACCGCAGAAACTGCGCCAACAGCCAGTAGCGATGCCACCACGCTCGTCGGTAGGAATTCCAATCCCATGGCGGAAAGACCAAAGGCCAACCCGGCAATGGCGCAGCCGGACAATAAAAAGCCGATGAAGTCGAACGGATCCGGCCGCTCGACGCGGATATTGGCGATGAAACGCGAGGCGAGCGCCATGCCGACGATCCCGATCGGAACATTGATCAAAAAAATCCAATGCCATGACGCATAGGTCGTGATGAAGCCGCCGAGCGGCGGCCCGCAAATCGGTCCGATCAGCGCCGGAATGGTCACAAGCGCCATGGCATTGAGCAGACGCCGCTTGTCGATGCTACGCACCATGATCAGCCGTCCGACCGGTGTCATCATCGCGCCGCCCATGCCCTGGACGATGCGGGCAAGCACGAATTCTTGGAGCGAGTGCGAGGCGGCGCAACCGATCGAGCCCAGCACGAAGACGGCGATCGCGGCGCGGAACACATTGCGCGTGCCGTATCGGTCGGCGGTCCAGCCGCTTGCCGGGATGAAGATCGCTAGCGACAACAGATAAGAAGTGACCGCGAGCTTCAAGGCGAGGGGATTGGTTCCCAGCGCCGCCGCAATGGCCGGCAGCGACGTCGAGATCACCGTCGAGTCCATGTTCTCCATGAACAGCGCGGTTGCCACGATCAGCGGCACGATGCGATCAGATGGAGATTCCATTCTTGACGGCTATCGCTTGGTGGCGCGCCAGGTTTGCAGCATGAACGCCACGATCATGCGAGCCGCCGCTTCGCCGCTTCGTCGACCATGCCGAGGTCGGAATATTGTTTAACGTCAAGGTCGTCTTTGAGGAATCCGACTTCTTTCTGTTGTTTGATATTGCCTTGCAATGCGGTCAGGTTCGGCATGCCATTCGGGTCGCGGTATTGATCGCGGCTGGAAAATACCCACTCCATTCGCGCCGGGGGCGCGTTGTTCGGCCGCGCGACGATGGCGACTGCTTCATCGTGATTTTTCGGATAGGAGAATGCGAGGGGTCCAATGTCGAGTTCGCCCGCGGCCAGCGCGGTGATCACCGGCGGCGTGCCTTCAAAGCGCGTCGCCTCCGCGACATAGGAGCAGCCGAAGTTCTTCAGGAGCTCCTTTTTCTCCAGCAACAAAGGCGCGCTCGACGCCGGCACGACCACCCAGCCAACGCGAATCTTTAATGGCGCGCTTTCGGCGTGCGCCGGGCCTGCCGCGGCAACGGCGGTGGCGGCCATGCCCCCAATCCCGAATTGACGGCGATCGATGGCCCTTTTCATGTGATTCCTCCAGTATTTCGCCCCTTAGGCCTATGAATTGGGGTCAAGGCGTGCTATCGACCGCCGCCAACCCAAAAGCGGGCCTCGAAATGGGCCCAAGCGGGCTATCGACTCGGACGAGGGGGCCCTCCGCTCGCCCGCGCGGCGTCCGCCATTTCGGGCCAGCCGGAGTTGGCAATGGCAACGACTTCAAGGGAACTACCGCGCGAAGCATACACCTTCGACGACGTGCTGTTGAAGCCGGGCCTTTCCGACGTCTTGCCGTCGGATGTGGATATCCGATCCCGCATCACATCGAACATTCTGCTCAACATTCCGGTCGTCGCCTCGGCGATGGATACGGTCACCGAAGCGCACATGGCTATCGCCATGGCGCAGGCTGGCGGCCTTGGCGTTCTCCACCGCAATCTCGATCCCGAAGCGCAAGCCGTACAGGTGCGCCAGGTCAAGAAATTTGAATCCGGCATGGTCGTGAATCCGGTCACGATCCATCCCGAAGCGACGCTCGCCGATGCGCTGAATTTGATGCAGGAGCATCACATTTCCGGAATTCCCGTGGTCGAAGGCGGCGGCGACGGGCGAGCGGGAAAGCTGGTTGGGATTCTCACCAATCGCGACGTGCGTTTCGCCACCGACACGAGCCAAAAAATCGCCGAGCTGATGACCAAGGAGCAGCTGATCACGGTGCGCGAGGGGGTCGGGCAGGACGAGGCCAAGCGGCTCCTGCATCAGCATCGTATCGAGAAGCTTCTGGTCGTTGACGGCGGCTATCGCTGCGTCGGCCTCATCACGGTGAAGGACATCGAGAAGTCCGTGGCGCATCCCAACGCCTGTAAAGACGAGCAGGGGCGGCTGCGCGTTGCCGCGGCGACTTCGGTGGGCGAGGCCGGCTATGTGCGCAGCGAACGCCTGATCGACGCCGGCGTCGATTTGTTGGTCGTCGACACCGCGCACGGCCATTCACGGCGCGTGCTTGATGCGGTGACGCGGATTAAGCGCATGTCAAACGCGGTGCAAGTTGTTGCCGGCAACATTGCCACGGCGGAAGGGGCCAAAGCCTTGATCGACGCCGGAGCTGATTCGATCAAAGTCGGAATCGGTCCCGGCTCGATCTGCACGACGCGCGTTGTTGCCGGCGTTGGCGTGCCGCAACTTACGGCGATCATGGACGCCGTCGAAGTGGCAAAACGGACCGATACGCCGGTGATCGCCGATGGCGGAATAAAATTCTCCGGCGACCTCGCCAAGGCTCTCGCCGCCGGCGCCGATTGCGCCATGGTCGGCTCTTTGCTCGCCGGCACCGACGAGACGCCCGGCGAAGTGTTTCTATACCAGGGCCGCTCCTACAAGACTTATCGCGGCATGGGTTCCGTCGGGGCAATGGCGCGCGGCTCTGCCGACCGGTACTTCCAGCAGGAGATCAAAGACACGCTCAAGCTCGTTCCGGAAGGCGTCGAAGGGCAGGTGCCCTATAAGGGTCCCGTCGCCAATGTCGTGCATCAACTCGTCGGCGGATTGCGCGCCGCCATGGGTTATGTCGGCGCCAAGGACCTCACGGAATTTCATGACAAGGCCGAGTTTGTGCGGATTTCAAGCGCCGGACTGCGGGAAAGCCACGTTCACGACGTCACGATCACGCGCGAGAGTCCGAATTATCCGAGCCGAGGCTAAAGGGCCTGCGATGTCAGCTGCGGCCCCCGATCCGTTCGCCAAAATCCGCAACGCCACCAATGCGCATCGGGCGCAGCACGGCTGCAGCGCCTTTCCATACTCGAACGGTCCGCTATTGGCGGCCTTGGCGGGAGCGGCGAATGCACGCCGGATTCTGGAACTAGGAACCGCGCTCGGCTACACCGCCTTGTCATTTGCATCCGGCGCGGCCGACGCCACCGTCGACACCATCGAACTCGATCCCGACCATGTTGCGCTTGCGCGCGAGAACATCGCCGCGGCGGGCCTCGATCATCGAATCACCGTGCACGAGGGCGATTTTTCGAGCGTGCTGCCGACGCTCGATCCAGGTTACGACGTGGCGTTTTTCGACGGCGGCACGCCGGTGCCAGCTTTGCACAAGGCGCTCCGCGGGCTGTTGCGCGCCGGCGGCACGCTGATCACCGCCAATCTCAGTCACGGCGGTACGGCCGACGTGGTGCGCAAAGCCTTGTTCGAAGGAAAGTTATGGCGCAGTGCCCTGGTTGACGAGAAAGGCGAGACTGCGATCAGCGTCAAGCTTCAACGCTGAACCAATCAGCAGGTCCGATCTGATAAACACGTTGGGCTGGGAAAGAAGATCATGACCGTCCAAGAAGTATTGCTGCCGCTGTTTCTTGAAGTAATTCTGACTTTCGCGCTGTTGTTTTGGCTCGCACCGTTGCGCGGGCACGACTTCAGTTCAGGCGCGACGCGGCCGGAAGACGTCGCCTTGCGTGAGCCGAACTGGTCAAAGCGTAGTTTGCAAGTAGGCTATTCCTACAGCAATCAGTTCGAGCTGCCGGTCCTGTTTTATGTGCTGACGATCCTCGCCTGGATGACGCGGCATGCGGATGTCGTCTTCGTGGTGCTGGCTTGGATATTCGTGATCTTCCGTTATCTGCAGGCCTACGTGCACGTGACCAGCAATCAGGTGCGGCTGCGCGGCGCTTTCTTCGGCGTTTCGGCGCTCGTACTCGCGATCATGTGGATCATCTACATTGTCGAAATGCTGACAAGCCCATGGGTTTGATCGGATTTGGTCTGATATTTGGGTCTGATCTGATGTTCGGGCTAATGTTCACTGTAATATTTGAGTCTAATATTTTGGTCTAATGTTCGGCTCTAATATTTGGGTCTGATGCCATGCCGCTCGATTTTTGCCATCCGACGGCCCCTCACCAGCGGCTTCGAATGCCGGAATGGTATGTATCGAGCCTGATGATGGATCGCGCGCTGGACGCGGTGGCGCGGCGCGTCAAGAAACTCGACCGAGCGCACGATATTCCGTATCTCGCCGGCTACAGCCTGGACGGCAAGACCATCTATATCGACCGACACATGCCGCGCGCCTTCAAATATCGCGGCCGCAGCATCGAGACCGACCGTTTTCTCATCCTGCATGAAGAAGTCGAGAAGACGCTGATCGATCAGCTCGGCTTGCACTATCTTCATGCGCATCAGATTGCGACCCGCGCCGAGCAGGCGGCGGTGCGCGCCGCCGGCATTACTTGGCGCGACTACGACCGATTCATGCAAAAATACGTCAAGACCATCGGCGACGAACGCCTGACCAAAGTGCCGAAGGATCTCGACCTCAAGCCATATCGCGACGAGCAAGACGATGATCTATTACGGCGCATGCTGACGAGCGTGAAAGCCGGCAAAGCGCCGCAAGGGCTGCATGCGCGCGATCTCGCGGAAGCGATTGAGCAATTGCGCCAGCGCGTGCGGCGGCACGGCACGCTCGGTGCGCAGCGCGCCGCGGCGCTGCTGCGTAAAACGAAGTAGCATTAAAGCCCGCAAGATCATGACGCCGCCGGCCCGACTCTCCGCCGCGATCGAGGTTTTCACCGAGATCGAAACGCGGCGACGGCCCGCCGCCGATGCGCTCAAAGACTGGGGATTATCGCATCGCTTTGCCGGGTCCGGCGATCGCGCCGCGATCGCGGGCTTCGTTTATGACGCGTTGCGGCGAAAATCCTCCTCGGCTTGGCTAATGGGGAAGGACAGCCCGCGCGCTACTCTCATCGGTATGCTGCGGCGGGAGCGGGCTCTCGACACCGAGGCCATTGCCGCGCTCTGCAACGGTATCCGCTATGCGCCAGCACCGCTGACGGACGAAGAGACCGCGGCGCTCGCAAATGAGTCGCGCGCCGGTGCGCCGGCTTATGTGGAAGGCGATTATCCGCAATGGCTCGACGCGCATCTGCAACGCGTGTTCGGCGATGAATGCGCGGCCGAAGGCGCCGCGCTTGCAAGCCGTGCGCCGCTTGACCTGCGGGTCAACACGCTCGCTGCCGCGCGCGACGAGGCGCTGGCGAAGCTTGCGCATCTTAACGCCGAGCCGGCCCGCTGGTCGCCGATCGGCATTCGCATTCGGCTCGCCGCCGAAGCCAAAAGCCCGGCGATTCATGCCGAGCCGCTTTTTCTGAAAGGCCAGATCGAAATCCAGGACGAGGGATCGCAATTGGCGGCTCGCTTGGCCAATGCAAAGCCCGGCGAGCAGGTCGTCGATCTCTGCGCCGGCGCGGGCGGCAAGACGCTGGCGCTCGCAGCGGCGATGGAAAATCGCGGCCAGATCTACGCGACCGATCTCGACAAACGCCGGCTGGCGCCGATCCATGCGCGCCTCGCCCGCGCCGACGTCCGCAATGTTCAGGTGCGAACGCCACTCGGCAAGGGAGGGGACGTTGTCGCCGACCTCGCCGGCCGTGCCGATCTCGTGATCATCGACGCGCCCTGCACCGGCACCGGCGCTTGGCGGCGAAACCCCGATCCCAAGTGGCGCATTCGTCCAGGCGCCTTGGCCGAGCGCATCAAGGAGCAGGAGGCCGTGCTTGAACGGGCTGCCGCTCTGGTCAAGCCGGGCGGCCGGATTACTTACATCACCTGTTCGGTCCTAACGGAAGAAAACAACGATCGGGTAAAAGCCTTTCTGGCGCGGCATGCGGAGTTATCCGTGGAAAAGCCGGCCGATTCGATCAAGGTCCTGGGCGAGCGCGCCTATCTTTTCGCGCGTGCAGTGCTTATTTCCGATGAGGGGTTGTTGATGACGCCGCGGCGCACCGACACCGACGGCTTTTTTGTCAGCGTGCTGCGGCGCCAGCTGTCTTCGTCCGCGCGATGATTTTCGCTGCGACGCTCGACAGGCCGAGGAGGTTGCCGTAGAACCCGCCATGGCGCCCCACGACAAGATTCTCATCGTCGATTTCGGCTCGCAGGTGACCCAGCTCATCGCCCGGCGCGTGCGCGAAGAGAAGGTCTATTGCGAGATCGTGCCGTTTCAAAAGGCCGGCGCGGCGCTTGCCGCGTTGAAGCCGAAGGGGATCATTCTTTCCGGCGGGCCGGCTTCGGTACTCGACAAGGACGCCCCGCTCGCGCCAATGGAGGTCTATCGGGCCGGCGTCCCGGTGCTCGGCATCTGCTATGGCGAGCAGGCCATGGCGCAACAGCTCGATGGCAGAGTCGAGGGCGGACATCATCGGGAATTCGGCCGCGCCGAAGTCGAAATCGTCAAATCCTCACCGCTCACCGACGGCGTCTGGGAGGTCGGCCAGCGCTATCCGGTGTGGATGAGCCACGGCGACCGCGTCACCAAGCTGCCGCCGGGATTTGTCGCGATCGGCACCTCGGCCAATGCGCCGATCGCCATGATCGCCGACGAAGCGCGCAAATTCTACGCCACGCAATTTCATCTTGAAGTCGTGCACACCCCGCACGGTGCCGCCATCTTGCGCAATTTCGTCCGCGAGATCGCCGGCTGCACCGGCGACTGGACGATGCGCGCCTTCAAGGAGGAGGCGATCGACAAGATTCGCCGCCAGGTCGGCAAGGGTAAGGTGATCTGCGGCCTTTCCGGCGGCGTCGATTCCGCCGTCGCCGCGGTGCTCATTCATGAGGCGATCGGCGAGCAGCTCACCTGCGTCTTCGTCGATCACGGGCTCCTTCGGCTCGGCGAAGGTGAGCGTGTCGTCGCGCTGTTTCGCGATTCCTACAATATTCCGCTCGTGCACGTTCAGGCGGAGGATGTTTTCCTCAAAGCGCTCGCGGGCGTCGATGATCCCGAGCAAAAACGCAAGACCATCGGCAAACTGTTCATCGATGTGTTCGAGGCCGAAGCGAAGAAAATAGGCGGCGCCCAGTTCCTCGCACAAGGAACGCTCTATCCCGACGTGATCGAGAGCGTGTCGTTCACCGGCGGGCCGTCAGTCACGATCAAATCGCACCACAATGTCGGCGGCCTGCCGGAGCGCATGCATCTGAAACTCGTCGAGCCGTTGCGCGAATTGTTCAAGGACGAAGTGCGCGCGCTCGGCCGCGAGCTCGGCCTGCCGGAGGCCTTTGTCGGCCGCCATCCGTTTCCGGGACCCGGTCTCGCGATTCGCTGCCCGGGCGCGATCGCTCGCGACAAGCTCGATATATTGCGGCTCGCCGACGAAATCTTCATCGAGGAAATCCGCCGCGCCGGCCTCTACGACGACATTTGGCAGGCCTTCGCGGTGTTGCTGCCGGTGCGCACCGTCGGCGTCATGGGCGACTTCCGCACTTACGATTATGTCGTCGGCCTGCGCGCGGTCACTTCGACCGACGGCATGACCGCGGATTTTTATCCCTTCGACATGAATTTCATCGGTACGGTGGCAACCCGCATCGTCAACGAGGTCAAAGGCGTCAACCGCGTTGTCTATGACGTGACGTCAAAGCCGCCGGGCACGATCGAGTGGGAGTAGGGGCGACGCAGGTAGCATGCGCTTGATCGAGACTTCATTTGGTTGCGCTACTGTTGTGTGAGCGCGTCACACTCCTTGCGTGAGTGTTGCTAGAAGCGCCACCGGTTGCCCTCTCCAACATGCAGGCCAACAATAACAATCCCATTGGCATAGCGTCGTGAGAGACGCCTTTCACTCTTGGCCAGTGGTCGGTTTTTGTCTTCGTCGAGTATGACGGCTTCCATTCTAAGGATAGGGGTAGCACTATGAGTTTGACTACCGAACAGCAATATTTCTCAGACAAGGCCGCTCTCCTCGACCCGCGCGCCTATGTCATGGTCTTCACTGACAACTTCGGCACGGGTGGTCTCGTAGTGCCGCAAGGCGAGACATGGTTTCTCGTCAATGGCTGGTATCTTGCCTCCGGGCTGTCATCTCCCGATATGCCGTGGTTTCATCGGCCAGCACACGTCGATAAGGCAACTACGTTGCCCGCGGGGACCGTCTTACAGGCTTGGGAGGGTGCCGGGGACCAAAAAGGCATCGCCTATTATTGCAGGCCTGCGCTGGTCACAAGCCAGGATTCTCGTTACACGACCGACCCCATCAGTCTCTACTATAATCGACTGGCGACGCTGAAGACGCTGGGGCTCAACGTGACCGGCCTGAAGGTGCCGAAAGGAACGCCTCTCAGTACGGAATTCTTCGTGATCTTCAACGCGCCGGGAGGCGCCCCTTGCATGGTGCGCCATGTCTCTTTGTTCGAGGTTCCGTGGGCGGTCCCATCCGACACGTCGAGCGTCACGAACGCCGCGATGAACGTGCTCAACGAAATTTCAGATACCCACACACTACGCAGCGCCGAAGAAGTTTTGTTCCCGTTCACCGCATACGATCAGAAGCTTGCCCCCACGGGCCTCGGCGGGTTTAACACAAGGTGTGCCAACTTCGCTGGGGATCAAACGTCACCACAACCGCAAGATGGCTTTGCGGTGGTTCACTGGTCGCAGCTTCCTACAGGCTGGTAGGTGCGGCGGGTATAAGGGCTTTTCCAGAGATTACGATGGCGCGGAATGCAATTGTTCGAGAACGGCTGCTTGCTGGCGCAGATCCATTTGGGGCGATAGAATTCACCGATGAGATGACGGAGGCGCTGAAGCAAAAGTATATAGATTGCGTTGATTAGTTAACATAAGACATTTTTATGCCCATCACCATCTACGGCATCAAAAACTGCGACACGATGAAGAAGGCGCGCGCTTGGCTCGACAAGCGCGGCGTCGATTACGTCTTTCACGATTACAAGACCGCGGGCGTCGAGCGCGCGCAGCTCGAAGAGTGGGCGAAGAAGGTCGGCTGGGAGACGTTGCTCAATCGCGCCGGCACCACGTTTCGCAAGCTGCCGGACAAGGACAAGAACGGCCTCGACACCAAAAAGGCGATCGCGCTGATGCTGGCGCAACCATCGATGATTAAGCGGCCGGTGCTCGATCTCGGCCGCGGCAAGTTGCTCGTCGGCTTTGCGCCGGAGACCTATAGCGCGGCGATGTCGGCACGCTAAGTCGCCGAGATTTTTGCCAAGCGCACAATGTGACCCAGTGGCCGAGAAAGCCATTCAACGGCCGATCAACTCAGCGGCCGATCAACTCACTGGCCGCGTGTCGGCTCCCCGCTTTTTAAGCGTAACCCTCGGCGTCATTGCGAAGAGCGCAAACCCGCCTAGCTCGCGGAGCGACTAAAGACGGGTCGCTCGCAATGACGAACGATGCGCCTCGATAGGCAAAACGTGCGCGAAATCGGCGCCGAATGTGAATGGCTCGCGGCAAAAATTCGTCGCGTGGAACATTGCCAGCATTTAATGCCGCGTTGCGCCGCGAATCATTTTCCAGCCATCGATCGACCATGCTTTGTCCAAGAGCGTCAGTTTGGTTAGCGCCAGCAATTCGCTCCGCGGCGAGGGGCATACTGTGGGGACATCATTGTCGGGAAAGAGGCTGGAGGTCTGCATGAATTCACGTGCGTTCGTCGGCGGCATTGCCTTTGCCGCCGGCACAATCCTTTGCACCTGCGCTTGTATTTATTCCGCGAAAGCCGCTGACCTGCCGCCGGTGCGCGCGCCGGCGGTTGTGCCGGCAGTCGTCTATGCGCCGCCGGTTTACAATTGGTCGGGCTTTTATGTCGGCGGCAATCTCGGCGCCGGCTTCGCCAATTCCTCATGGACCGATCCGTTCACCGGCGCGCACGACACGTTCAGCAAGGATGGCTTCATCGGCGGCGGCCAAGTCGGCGCCAATTGGCAGATCAACGCGCTCGTGCTCGGTATCGAAGGCGACTTCGACTGGACCTCGCTCAAAGGCAGCGGTCTGGATTCGCGCGGCAACATGATCAACACGGATACGCAGTGGACGTCGACAGTGACCGGACGCATTGGCGCCGCTTTCGACCGCCTCCTGGTTTACGGCAAGGGCGGCGTTGCCTTCGCCCATGACAACGACAGCCTGAACGATATTGTCGGCAACACCGCCAGCGCCAGCGTGACGCGCACCGGCTGGACCGCCGGCGCTGGGTTTGAATACGCTTTCGCGCCGAATTGGTCGGCCAAGATCGAATATGACTATCTCGGCTTTGGCAACCAGACCTTGAATTTGCCTACACCGGCATTCCCGGCTTACAGCGCGAATGCTTCGCTCAACGTCCAGGAAGTCAAAGCCGGCATCAATTTTAAGTTCGGGCCGTGAGCTGAGTGCTCATTCAATCTTGATCTTCGCCGCGGCGATCACCGGCGACCAGCGCGCGATGTCGGCATCGATACGCGCGCGGAAGTCGGCCGCGCTGCCGGGAATCGGCGCCATGTATTGCGCGGCGAGCTTGTCGCGGATTGTGGGCGTGGTGATGGCTTGGCCAACAAGCTCGCCAATCCGCCTTGCCATGGCCTCGGGAATTCCGGCGGGCGCGATCAACCCGCTCCAGGCATCGGCTTCGACATCGATGCCGGCTTCCTTCAAGGTCGGGATGTCGGGGAGAAGCGGCGAGCGCTCGGCGGTCGATACCGCGAGCACTTTGATGGCGCCTGAGTGGAGCTGCGGCATGATCGAGATCGCCGGCAAGCAAACCATCTGCACATCGTTGCGTAAAAGCGCCGTCACCGCTTGCGGCGATGACGGGTAGGGCACGTGCACAAGCTGCGTGCCGCTTTTGAGCGCGACAGCTTCCATGGCGAGATGTGAGAGCGAGCCGGCGCCAATTGAGCCGAACGCGTATTTGCCCTGATTGCGCTTGATCACATCGATCAAGGCGCGCGTGTCGTCGACGCCAAGCGCCGCATTGACCGCGAGCACACTCGGCTGGGTCACGAGAAGAGTAATGAGGGTGAGGTCCTTGCGCGGATCGTAAGGTAGATTGGGGAACAACAGCGTGTTGATCGCGAGTGGGCCGCCGATGCTCACGCCGATGGTGGTGCCATCCGGCTCGGCTTTGGCGACGACGTCGGTGCCGGTATTGCCGCTTGCGCCGGGCCGGTTTTCGACAATGAAGGCCTGATTGAGCCGCGCCTGCAGGTCATCGGCGATCAGCCGCGCGACGACGTCGGGCGTGGCGCCGGCGGCGAACGGCACGACGATCTTCACGAGCTTCGTCGGCCAGTCTTGAGCGGCGGCGAGAATCGTGCCGAAGCAAAGGATCATCGCGGCGATGGCGATCCGCTTCATTCCTGTTCCCTTCGCGTTTGCTGCGCTCCGGCTAAAACGAAATGATTCTAAGTTGAGTTACAATTTCGCTTTAGCTTCTCGTTTGCACGTGATCTTTTCGGAAAACCGGTATCCACTTTTCCGGATCACGCGCTAGTAGTCCGATTCTAACATTCGCATCCCCGTGCGGAGGGTATTTTGCGAATGTTAGAATCAAAGGACCACTAGCAAGTATAAACTGTTAGTGGAGCTTTGGGATTTGACATTCGCTCTCCGAACTCGCGACTAGGTAGGTAGCGAATGTCAAATCCGCTCCACTATGACGTATCATGCCGGTGATGCGAGGCGAAGCCGAGAGGATGTCGTGCGGGCCACAGCGAAATTGCGGGCGCTATTGAATTCCGGCCGGATCACGGTGGCGCCGGGCGCTTATGACGGGCTCTCGGCGCGACTGGTGGAACAAGCCGGCTTTCCGGCGATCTATGCCAGCGGCGGCGCTATTGCGCGTTCCTCGGGCGTTCCCGACTTGGGACTTTTGTCGGTGAGCGCCATCGCCGACCGTTTCGCCTCCATGGCCGATGTTGTCGGCGTGCCGATCATTGCCGATGCCGATACGGGATACGGCAACGCGCTCAACGCGCAAGCCGCGGCGCGCGCCTTCGAGCGCGCCGGCGTTGCCGCGTTTCATATCGAGGATCAGTCATTTCCCAAGAAGTGCGGTCATTACGACGACAAGAGCATCGTGCCGGCGGCGGAGATGGTGGGCAAACTCAAAGCCGTTCGTGATGGTTTGCACGATGCCGATTTTGTCGTGATTGCTCGAACCGACGCCATTGCGGTCGAAGGCCTTGCCGCGGCCATTGATCGCGCGGCGGCCTATCTCGACGCCGGCGCCGATGTGAGCTTTGTCGAAGCGCCGGCCTCCGAAGCCGACATTGCCGAAATCGCCAAGCGGCTGCCGAGATGGAAACTCATCAACATGTTCGAGGGCGGCAAGACGCCGCTTTTGCCGGTGTCGCGGCTGCAAGCGCTCGGCTACCAGCTTGTGATCATCCCGAGCGATACGCAGCGCGCCGCCATCAAGGCGATGCAGCGTGTGCTCGCCGCCATCGCCCGCGACGGCAGCGCCGCCTCTATGCGTAACGACATGGCGTCCTTTGCCGAACGCGAGACCATCGTCGATACCGCGGCTTACCTCGCACGCGGCAAAAACTACGCTTCGTAAGCGACACGGCTGTCATTGACAATAAATGGCCGGCAGCCATGATCCGCCGCCCGGGGCGTCGAAGCCTGTCAACAGGACAGGCGACGGGAACTCAACGTAGAGTGCTGCGGTATGGGTCTTGCGCTCGAAATTCTCGGTCTCGTTGTTTTTCTCGGCACGCATGTGTTCGTGACCATGCGTGATCACCGGGCTGCCGTCGTGGCGCGGATTGGCGAGTGGCGGTATCGAGGCCTGTTTTCACTGGTCTCGATCGTCGGCATCGTTCTGATTGGCTATGGCTTTGCTGCCTATCGCGCCGCCGGTCCGATCATGGTGTGGTACCCGCCGGGCTGGACGCGGCACATTGTCGTCGCGCTGATGTGGCCGGCGAGCATTTGTGTCGCGGCGGCCTACATTCCCGGCAATATCAAACGCGTGCTTAAGCATCCGATGCTGGTCGGCGTGAAGACCTGGGCCTTCGCCCATTTGTGCGCCAACGGCGATCTCGGCGGCATCATCCTGTTCGGATCGGTGCTGGCTTGGGCGGTGTACGATCGGATCACGCTCAAACACCGCAAGGATGCGGGCGCACCGCCAATTCCCGTCGGCGGCGCCAAGAACGACATCATCGCCATCGTTGTCGGCACCACCATTTATTTGGCGCTCGGCTTTGTATTCCATCCGGTCGTGATTGGCGTTCCGGCATTCGCAACGCCGGCATTGGGGCATTGATCGTGTCCGTGCAAAACACAATTCGGCGTTTGACCGCGCCCGATATTCGCGCCCGCAAAGGCGGCGAGCCGATCGTGTCGTTGACGTCGTATCACGCGCACACCGCGCTCATCGTCGACGCGTATTGCGACGTTATCCTGGTCGGCGATTCACTGGGCATGGTGATGCACGGTCTGGAAACGACCATTCCGGTGACGCTCGACATGATGATCTTGCAAGGGCACGCGGTGATGCGGGGCTCTAAACGCGCGCTGGTCGTGATCGACCTGCCGTTTGGCAGCTACGAAGCGTCGAAGGAACACGCCTTCGCTTCGGCCGCGCGAGTGCTTAAGGAGACCGGTTGCGGCGCGATCAAGCTCGAAGGCGGCCGGCGCATGGCCGAGACCATCGCCTTTCTGGTCGAGCGCGGCGTGCCGGTGATGGGCCATGTCGGCTTGACGCCGCAGGCGATCAATGCGCTCGGCTCGTTCCGCGCGCAGGGCCGCGACGAAGCGGATTGGGCGCCGATCGAAGCGGATGCGCGTGCCGTGGCCGATGCCGGCGCCTTTGCGGTCGTGCTTGAAGCGGTCGCGGAGCCGCTAGCGCGGCGCATGACTGCGCAAGTCGCGATCCCGACGATCGGCATCGGCGCCAGCCCCGCCTGCGACGGTCAGATCCTGGTGCTGGAGGATATGCTCGGCTTATCGCCGCGCGTGCCGAAATTCGTCAAGCGTTTCGGCGATCTCGGACCGTCAATCGAGCAGGCGGTTAAAAACTATGCGGCGGAAGTGAGAGCGCGCACCTTTCCAGGCACCGAAAACGTCTATCCGATGCGCGAATCCACAATCACTAAGCTGCCGGAGCGCGGCAAGGGTCCGTCACGGGCATAGGGGCAGCCCGGCTTGCCTGGAATGCGCAATCTCCTTGGGGACGCGCCGTCTGGCCCGCCATTTTGCCTTGCTCGCGCCACAACATTAAACTAGGTGCGACAAGGGCTTCTTGACGGGCTTTGATTTGATTCATCGTGTCACGGTGTGCCAAAACCGTGCTGCCCGATGCCGGGCGGAGCACGCTTGTCGGCGATCAGTCTGTTCCGCGGCTAAAGCCTAAGGCAATACCGTGACCGACATATTTCACGAAGTCGATGAAGAAGTACGCCGCGAGCAGCTGAAAAAGCTGTGGGAGCGCTACGGCAATTATCTCATCGCGGGCTGCATCGTCATCGTCCTCGGCGTTGGCGCCTGGCGTGGTTATCAATGGTGGCAAGCGAAACAGGCGGCGCAATCCGGCGCAGCGTTCGAACAAGCGGTGACGCTTGCGGAAACGGGCAAGCATCAGGAAGCGGCCGACGCGTTCGCCAAGGTCGCGAGCGATGGCACTTCGGGCTATCGCGTGCTGGCGCGGCTGCGCCAAGCCGCCGAGCTTGCGCCGACCGATCGCAACGCCGCGGTTGCCGCGTATGACGCGATCGCCACCGACAATCGGACCGGTCAGATTGTCCAGGACCTCGCTGCAGTGCGCGCGGCTTTTTTGCTGGTCGATAGCGCGCCCTATTCCGAGATTTTGCAGCGGCTCGAACCTGTGACTGCCGCCGACCGGGCATTCCGGCACAGCGCCCGCGAGATTTTGGCGCTTTCCGCCTGGAAGGCTGGCGACATGGCTGCGGCGCGGCGGTGGACTGAAATGATCATGACCGATCCGCAGACCCCGCCCGGTCCGCGCACCCGCGCGGAAATGTTGAGCGAATTGATCGCCGCGGCAAGCGCAAAGGGCTGAGATGATGCCGAGAGGCGCGCACGGCTTTTTCTTTCGCGTCGCTATGGCGCTGACGCTCGCGCTCATGATCGCTGGCTGTACCAAAGGCGGCCAATTCGATCCCACTGAATTGTTCAATTCGGATATGTTCGACACCAAAAAGAAACTGAAAGGCGAACGCGTTCCGGTTTTTCCTGAGGGCGTCCCCGGCGCGACCACGGGTGTGCCTCCGGATCTGGTGAAGGGTTATCAGGCGCCGCCGGAACCGGCGGATGCGGATGCGGCCGTCCCTGGGCCCACGCCGCCCGCGGCGGCGGCCGAAACCAAGCCGAAACCGAAACCCAAACCGAAATTGGCCGCGCAGAAGCCGCCTGCTTCCCCGGCGGTATCGGGGCCGGGCCCGACGCGGATCACGGTTGGGCCAGCGCAGCAGCCAGCAGCGACGGGGCAGCAGCCGAACGCGTCGCAAACGGCCTGGCCGGCGCCGCCATCGACCGGCGCGCCGCAGCAGGCGCAATCGTCCCGTTCGATTTGGCCGGCACCGCCGGCGACATCTTCACAGACGGCGCAGCCGTCACAGTCGGTCTGGCCTAATCCGCCGACGCCCTCAGGTTCTTCGCAATAAATTGCATCTGCGCTGGCGGATGCTGATTGGCCTTAAGCTGCGCCGCCAATCGGGTTTTAAGTGGTATAGAGGCCGTGTCGCCAAGCCGTCGGCTACCAAGCGGCTCGCCCTCACGGTTCGCTATGTCCTTCACCGTTGCCATTGTTGGTCGGCCGAACGTCGGCAAATCAACGCTGTTTAATCGGTTGGTTGGCCGCCGCTTGGCGCTGGTCGATGACCGGCCGGGAGTGACACGGGATCGTCGTGAAGGCGAGGTGCAACTCGGCGATCTCGCATTCAAGGTGATCGACACCGCTGGTCTGGAAGACGCCGAACGCGATAGTTTGTCGGCGCGAATGCAGGCGCATACCGCTGCAGCGATTGCACAGGCCGATGCGATTTTGTTTTTGATCGATTCGCGTGCGGGCGGCACCGCCGCCGATCGCGCCTTCGCGGATCTGGTTCGCAAGTCCGGCAAGCCCGCGATTCTGGTTGCCAATAAAAGCGAGGGTCGCGCTGGTGAAGCCGGTGCGTCTGAAGCTTATGCGCTGGGTCTCGGCGATCCGATTGCGATCAGCGCCGAACACGGGGAAGGGTTGGCCGGTCTTTACGAGGCCCTGCGCGCGGTCTTGCCACCGGCCGCAGCTGAGCACGAAGACCACGAGGCTCGCAGTGCCCAACCGGATCAACGCCCAATCCGAATTGCGATTGTCGGGCGGCCGAATACCGGCAAATCGACGCTTATCAATCGCTTGCTCGGCGAGGAACGGCTTTTGACCGGGCCGGAAGCCGGCATCACGCGCGATGCAATTGCAGTGGATATCAACTGGCGCGGACATAGCTTTCGCGCTCACGACACGGCCGGATTGCGCCGTCGCTCGCGCATCGACGAGAAACTGGAAAAACTCTCGGTTGCCGATGCGCTCAATGCGATCCGGTTTGCCGAAGTCGTTATCGTGTTGATCGATGCACGAGCGCCGTTCGAGGAACAGGACATTCGCATCGCCGATCTGGTCGAGCGGGAAGGGCGTGCCATCGTCATGGCGGTCAATAAGTGGGACTTGATCACGGCGGAGCCTGGGGCGATGTCGCGCTTGCGCGATGCGGTGGATCGTTTGCTGCCGCAGATCAAGGGCGTTGGCATTGCGGTTCTATCGGCAAAAACCGGTCAGGGCTTGGACCGGCTCATGCAGGCCGTCGTTGAGGCGCATGACGTCTGGAATCGCCGCGTGCCGACAGCGGCATTAAATCGATTCTTGGCCGCGGTGACGGCTTCGCATCCGCCGCCGGCGCTGCGAGGACGGCGGCTTCGGCTCGACTATCTGACGCAACCCAAGTCGCGGCCGCCGACTTTCATCTTGTTCGGCTCGCGCGCGGCCGCATTGCCGGACGCTTATCGCCGCTACCTTGTCAACGCGCTGCGCGATCAGTTCGATTTGCCTGGCACGCCTGTCAGGCTAATGGCGCGGGGCAAGCAAAATCCCTACGCGAGGCGGAAACGCCCGTGAGGGCGCTTAACAAGGCGGCATGAACTGCAAAAACTTGCCAGAGGGAAAATCGTAAAGCTTGCCGGTTTCCGAACAGCTTGGCAGGCAAAGCGGAAGAATCTTTTCGGCAACGGCCTCGGGTGTGGGCAGCGTCATCGGATCTTCGCCGGGCATGACCTGCGCGCGCATGCGAGTGCGCGTTGGTCCAGGGTTGAATAAATTGACCCGCACCGGTGTCGACTCCGTCTCCGCCGCGTAAATTCGCGCCAGCACGTTGAGCGCCGCCTTGGATACTGAATACGCGCCGCTATAAGCACGCGCATGCGTGGCCGCTCCCGAGGTGATAAAGACCGCGCGTCCGGCGGCGGAACGCTTCAACAAGGCACCCATTGCGCGGAGCAAATGCCAATTCGCGGTGACGTTCACCGCCATGACCTCATCCCAGTTCTGTGGCTCGATGTGATCCAGCGGCGAGCGCTGGCCGACGACCCCGGCATTGCCGACCACCACGTCGAGCCGCTGATAGCGTTCATTGAGCGCTGAAGCCAGGCGATAGAGGCCGGCGTGATCGCGCATGTCGAGCGGCACCAAGGTCGCGGAGCTGCCGGCGCTCCGCGCCGCATCATCGATTTCCTCAAGCGCTCCCACCGTGCGCGCGACCGCAACGATATGCGCGCCGGCGCGGGCAAGCGTAAGTGCCGTCGCCCGGCCGATGCCGCGCGATGCGCCGGTGACGAGCGCAATGCGCCCGGCAAGACGCTGTGTCATCGATCAGCTCGCTTCGGCGAGCAGCGAGAGCTGGCGGGGTGTGGTGTCCTTCGCCGTCTGGTCTGTGAGCGGCGTTGGATATTCACCGGTGAAGCAGTGATCGGTGAATTGCGGGCGAGCGGGATCGCGGCCCTTTTCACCCATGGCGCGATAGATGCCGTCGACCGAAAGGAAGGCAAGCGAATCGGCGCCAATGAACTTCCGCATGCCCTCGAGATCGTGAGTGGCGGCAAGGAGCTTGTCGCGCTCCGGCGTGTCGATGCCGTAGTAATCGGGGTGGGTGATCGGCGGCGAGGCAACGCGCATGTGCACCTCGGTGGCGCCAGCATCGCGCATCATCTGCACGATCTTCACCGACGTCGTGCCGCGCACGATCGAATCGTCGATCAGCACGATGCGTTTGCCGGCGACGACGGAGCGATTGGCATTGTGCTTGAGACGGACGCCGAGCTGGCGGATGTGCTGTGTCGGCTCGATGAAGGTACGGCCGACATAGTGATTGCGGATGATGCCGAGCTCGTAGGGAAGCCGAGATTGCTGAGCATAGCCGACCGCGGCCGGCACGCCTGAATCCGGCACCGGCACGACGACGTCGGCCGAAGCGGGCGCCTCGCGCGCCAGTTCCGCGCCGGATGCCTTGCGCACATCGTAAATGCTGCGGCCGCCGAGAATCGAATCGGGCCGAGCGAAATAGATGTATTCGAAAATACAGGGGCGCGGCGGCACCGGCGGGAACGGCTTGTGCGTGTGCGCGCCGTCCTCGTCGAAGATGAGGACCTCGCCGTTTTCGACGTCGCGCACATATTGCGCGCCGATAATGTCAAGCGCGCAAGTCTCCGAGGCGAGGATCGGACAGCCGTCCAGTTTGCCGAGCACGAGGGGTCGGATGCCGAGCGGATCGCGGGCGCCAATCAGTTTCTTGTTGGTCAGGCCGACGAAGGAGTAGGAGCCCTCGAGCATGCGCAAACCTTCGATCAGCCGATCGACAAAACGGTTGCGATGCGAGCGCGCGACCAGATGTAAGATCACTTCGGTGTCGGTGGTCGATTGCATCATGGCGCCGTCACGGACCAGTTGGCGCCGGAGCGTCAGCCCGTTGGTGAGATTGCCGTTATGGCCGACGGCAAAGCCGCCGGCGTTGAGTTCGGCGAACAGCGGCTGGACGTTGCGCAGGATCGTCTCGCCGGTCGTTGAATAGCGGACATGGCCGATCGCGGCATTGCCGGGCAGGCGATCGATTACGTCGCGGCGTGAGAATGCGTCGCCGACTAAACCCAATCGTCGTTCCGAATGAAACCGCTTGCCGTCGAATGTGACGATACCGGCCGCCTCCTGCCCGCGATGCTGCAGCGCATGCAGGCCCAAAGCGGTAATCGCCGCCGCGTCAGGATGGCCGAATATGCCGAATACACCGCACTCCTCGCGAAGCCGATCTGCGTCGAGATCGAAGGCGGTCGGTCCGGTCATGATCGTGATACCTCGACCCTCTCGAGCTCGCTGCGCCGCTGGTCTGGCGGGGCAGGGGGATTGTCGGTGTCCTCAGGACGCGCACGCTTGAGCTTATTTAAGATGGTGCTTTCGGGGTCATCCGGCAACATCGACATGAGCCATTGTCCAGTGCTTGCTAGGACCACCTTGGATTTGGCCCCCTTGACCCATTGCGGCTGACTACGGTCGGGAACGAGCCAGATGAAGAATTGGAAGGCAATGACGACGATGATCAGCCCGCGGGCAAGGCCAAACAAAAATCCGAGGGTGCGATCCAGCGCACCAACGCGGCTATCCAGCACCATGTCGGAAATTCTGATGGTGAAAACCGAGACGATCAGCAGCGTCAGAAGAAATACCCCGCCGACCACGGCAACCGCGGCGACGACGTCGCTGTTGAAGTACTGTTTCGCGTAAGGCAGGAGCTTGCCGTAGGAATAAAGCGTGGCCGCAGCCGCCAGAATCCACGCCGTGATGGACAGGACCTCGCGCATGAAGCCGCGCACCATGGCGAGCAGCCCCGAAATCAGCATGACGAGGATCAGAACAATATCGAGCAGCGTGATCGGCATATTGGCTTCCGAGCAAGGCTACGACGATTCGCTGACAGCTCGCGGCTTTGAGCGTCCGCCGCGTGTATAGCGGGGCTGCGCCATGCCGTCACCCGTCTTCTCGCGCTCGAAAGCTTTGCCTACCGGGGATAAAAGCAGCCCCAAAACGTAAAAACCGACAATTAACCTCATCAATAGCTGCGTTGATCACGCTTCCTGCCGCCCGACCCGCCGCAGGCCAGGACCGCTATCGCATGCAATATTGACCACGAGATTGTCGAGTGTGGCGATGGCCGAGAGGGCGAATCCCTCGGGGACCTCATTGCCCGCAACTTCCGGCCCAATGGCTTTGGTAAAACCTAGCTTTTGCGCCTCGCGCAAGCGTGCTGCGCTCTGCGACACGGGCCGCACCGCGCCGGAGAGCGAGATTTCGCCGAAATAGACCGCCTGGACGGGCAAGGGGGCATGGGTCAGCGATGAGACCAAAGCCGCCGCCGCCGCCAGATCGGCGGCCGGTTCCTGGATTCGCAGGCCACCCGCGACATTGAGATAGACATCGTGGCCGGACAGGCGCACCCCGCAATGGGCTTCCAGCACGGCCAAGATCATCGACAGTCGATTCGGGTCCCAGCCGACGACGGCGCGGCGCGGCGTGCCCAATGTCGTCGGTGCTACAAGGGCCTGGATCTCGACAAGCAGCGGGCGCGTCCCTTCGATGCCGGCGAACACGGCCGTACCCGGACTGCCGAGATCGCGCTCGGAGAGAAACAGGGCGGAGGGGTTGGCGACCTCGCGCAAGCCTGCGCCGGTCATTTCGAACACGCCGATCTCGTCGGTCGGGCCGAACCGATTTTTGATCGCGCGCAGGATACGGAACTGTTGCGAGCCTTCGCCTTCGAATGACAACACGGCGTCGACCATATGTTCGACCACGCGCGGGCCGGCGATCTGCCCGTCCTTGGTGACGTGGCCGACCAGGATCACGGCCGCACCGCTGCGCTTGGCAAATCGGATCAGCTCCGCGGCCGAGGCGCGGACTTGCGTCACAGTGCCAGGCGCCGCCTCGACGGTCTGCGTCCACATGGTCTGGATAGAATCGATCACCAAGAGGCGCGGCGTCACGCCAGCCGACATGGTCGCCACGATATCTTCGACCGAAGTTTCCGCAGCGACTTCGACAGTCGTCTCGACGAGGCCGAGCCGATCGGCGCGCAAGCGCACTTGTGCGACCGCCTCTTCGCCGGAGATGTAGACGGCGCGATGCCGATGTCGCGTGAAAGCGGCCGCGACATCGAGTAGGAGTGTCGATTTGCCGATACCCGGATCGCCGCCGAGCAACAGTACCGAGCCGCGCACCAGACCGCCGCCGGTGACGCGATCGAATTCGGCGATGCCAGAGGCAAGGCGCGGCGCATCGTGAGTCTCACCCTTGAGCGGTTCGACGGCAAATGGCCGTCCCTTGCGTGCCGTCCGCCGCGGACCTTCAGCGCCTTCTTCAACGAGCGTGTTCCACTCGCCACAAGCCTCGCACTTTCCCGCCCAGCGCGCGAATGCCGCACCGCAATTTTGGCAGATGAAATTTTGCGCGCGCGCCGCCATTACCCGCCCTGGTAAATCAGATGGCAACGCGGACCAAGCCTGGTCAAGATCTCGTAACCGATGGTGCCTGCGGCTGCGGCGACCTCGTCAATGCTCAACTCACCGCCAATTAAGGTCGCAAAATCGCCGCGGCGGACTGCGCTGTCGGCAATATCGGAGATATCGAGCGTGATGAGATCCATCGAGATGCGCCCCACTATAGGGCATTTTTTGCCGGCGACGATCGCCGAGCCGCCCGGATGTTCGTCGCTGGCGCTGCCGGCGCGTAACAGGCCGTCCGCATAGCCGAGCGCCACCACAGCGATGCGGCAGTTGCGCCGCGCCGTCCATGTGGCACCGTAACCGATCGTCTGATCGCGTGCGACATTGCGGATTTGCACGATGCGGCCGGTCAGATCGACGACGCTCTTCATCGGATTGGGCCGGCCGGGTGTTGGATTGACGCCGTAAAGCGCGGCGCCCGGTCGGGCGAGATCGAAATGCATCGTATCGCCGAGGAAAATCCCGGAAGAATTGGCAAGCGATGCTGGAACACCGCTATAGAGCGTGCGAAGTTCGCGAAACAGTTGCAGTTGCCTCGCGTTGAGTGGGTGTTCGGCGATGTCAGCGCAGGCGAGGTGACTTAACAGCAACGATATGCCGTGATTTTGCGTCTGTGCGCGCGGCGCCAGCGCTACGGCTTCGGCCAGCGAAACGCCGAGCCGATTCATACCGGTATCGACATGAAGCGCGGCGCCGCTCTGCAAACCGCGAGCGGCGGCGAACGTGTCCCATTCGGCAAGTTCGGTCATCGAGTTGATGACCGGCCTTGCATCAAGCTCGACGAAGCGATCCGCGCATTCGAGCGTGAAGCCGTGCAGCACGTAGATCGTGGCCGCGCGCGCGCTGGCGCGGACGGTTCGCGCCTCAGCGACATCGGCAACAAAGAATGTTTTGCAGCCGGCACGCGCCAGCGCCGTCACCACGGGTTTAAGCCCTAGGCCATAGGCATTGGCTTTGACGACCGCCGCGCACTCGACGGTTATCAATTGGCGGGCGAGGGTCTGCCAATTGGCCACGATAGCTGCAAGGTCGATGCTTAGTGTGCCGCCGGTTTCGGCCACGCTCGGGACCGATTTGGCCGGCGAGGGGCGTTTTGCGCGTGCCATGATTACTTTATGACCGCCGACATCCCAGTGGTAAAGCGCAGAGCGCGGCAGCCTAGAAATCTGGCCTGTGGACAGTGTCAAGATTGGCAAAGCGCGTGACCGCCCCGTCGAACTGTAATTCGACAGTGCCCGTCGGCCCATGACGCTGCTTGCCGATGATCACTTCGGCCTTGCCATCCACCCGTTCGCCTTCGGCCAGCCATTCGGCAAATTTCTCGCGGTTGGCCTCGGTGGGCTTGCGCATCTGGTGATAATATTCCTCGCGGAAGATGAAGAGCACGACGTCAGCGTCTTGTTCGATCGATCCTGACTCCCGCAGATCCGATAATTGCGGGCGCTTGTCTTCACGGCCTTCGACTTGGCGTGACAGTTGCGAGAGCGCGAGAATTGGAATGTTCAGCTCTTTGGCTAGCGCCTTTAGCCGGGTGGTAATTTCAGTGATTTCCTGGACACGGCCTTCGGCGGCGCGGCGGGTCGAGCCCTGCAGGAGCTGAAGATAATCGATAATCAACAGATCAAGCCCGCGCTGGCGCTTGAGCCGCCGGGCGCGCGCCGCCAATTGGCCGACGGTAAGGCCACCGGTCTCGTCGACGTAAAACGGCAGAGTCTGCAAGTCGATCGAAACGTCTCTGATCTTCTCGAAGTCGGTTTCGTCGATATCGCCGCGGCGGATCTTGTTTGACGGAATACCGGTCTGTTCGGAGATGATGCGGGTGGCAAGCTGTTCGGCCGACATTTCCAGCGAGAAGTAGCCGATAATGCCGCCATTGACCGTCGCCATGTGGCCGTCCGGCCGGACCTCGCCAGACCATGCCTTGGCTACATTGTAGCCGACGTTGGTAGCGAGCGCGCTTTTGCCCATGCCCGGCCGTCCGGCAAGAATAATCAAGTCGGACGGCTGCAGGCCGCCCATCTTGCCGTCGAGATCGGTCAGGCCGGTCGCCAGACCGGAAAGCCGACCGTCGCGTTGATACGCACGCGCGGCCATATCCACAGCGGTTGTCAGCGCGTGCGCAAAACGTTGGAAGCCGGCGTCGTAGCGGCCGGTCTCGGCGATTTCATAAAGCCTCTTCTCGGCGTCTTCGATGTGCTGGAGCGGCGTCGAATCAACCGGAGCGTCATAAGCGAGGTTCACCATGTCCTCGCCGATTGCGATCAGGTCGCGGCGGACGGCGAGGTCGTAAATCGTGCGGCCATAATCCTCGGCGTTGATGATCGTTGTCGCTTCGGCCGCAAGCCGGGCGAGATATTGATTGACGGAAAGACCGGCGATGTCGGTCTCGCCGGGCAGGAAGGTCTTGAGTGTGACCGGCGTCGCGACCTTGTTGGCGCGGATCAGTCCGCCGGCAAGCTCAAAAATGCGCTGATGAATTGGCTCGAAAAAGTGTTTCGGCTCGAGGAAGTCGGAAACGCGGTAGAACGCCTCGTTATTGACGAGGATTGCCCCGAGTAAAGCCTGCTCGGCCTCGATATTGTGCGGCGCGGCGCGAAACGTCGGTTCCGGAGCAACTTGCTTGCGGGCGGTCGAATCGAAGACTGGCATGATCTCGGTCAGAGGAATCGCGTGCTGTGGCCGATTTGCGGCACTGGGCCGAAATCAGGCGAAAGTTTGCTGCAAATTCGCTACTCAACATCGCGGCTCACTCAACGACGACAGCGGTCATCCGCGTAACCGCCACTTCTTTCGATAGTGGAGTCGGCGAACAATGGAAGCGCCGATTGCGGCTTTCCCCCGTTACCCACTGTACTCGTCGCCGCGCTCGAAAAGCACGACGCCACACTTGACGCAGACAGACTGGTCCTTGGTTGACTGCTATTCGCCTGCGAGTCGCAAGGGCGGCGCGTACGCGGCTTCGGCCGTGCGCAACTGCGCTTCCTCGCGCGCGATATAGTCGCGCCTGGTCGGGATCAGGCCCTTCCGCTTGGTCATCTGAATCTGGAAGACGACCATCTCGCCCATGCGAAATGCCATCTCCGAGCAGGCCAGATAAAACTCCCACATCCGCACAAAGCGCTGGTCATAGAGGCGCACCACCTCGTCGCGATGCGCGAGGAAGCGTTCGCGCCAGGCCTTGAGCGTCTCGGCGTAGTGAAGCTGCAAAACTTCGACATCTGCCACGATCAAGCCCGCCTTTTCGATCGCCGGGAGAATTTCCGACAAGGCCGGAATGTAACCTCCGGGGAAAATGTATTTCGCAATCCAGGGATTGGTGATCCCGGGCGGGCTGGAGCGGCCGATCGTGTGCAGGAGCACGACTCCGTCCTCGGCGACGAGCTTCGCGCATTTATTGAAGAATGCGTCGTAGAAGCCGATGCCGACATGCTCGAACATGCCGACCGAGACGATCCGATCGAACCGGCCATCGACATCGCGATAGTCGACAAGCTTAAATGCAACGTCTTGCCGGCCGCGCTCCAGCGCCCGGGCCTGCGCGCGCTGGTATTGTTCCTGCGACAGCGTAATGCCGGTGACCTGCGCGCCGGCGATCTCGGCAAGGTAAAGCGCCAGTCCGCCCCAGCCGCAGCCAATGTCTAAAACTGTGACGTCGGGTGTCAGCCGCAGCTTGGCGGCAAGGTGACGCTTCTTTGCCAGCTGCGCGTCGTCCAGCGACTGATCGGGGTTCTCGAAATAGGCGCAGCTATACTGCCGGTCGCCATCGAGAAATAACGAATATAGGCGACCATCGAGATCGTAATGATGCGCGACATTAGTGCGCGAGCGGGAGCGTAGGTTGAATTGCTGCAGCCGCCGAAACAGATAGCGCAGCAAACGCGGCAGCAGCCAATTGCGCCCCCCAAGCCGCTCCTGGGCCAAGAGCAACGCCAGCAGATCGGCAATAGAGCCGCGCTCAACGATGAGCGATCCGTCCATATAGGCTTCGCCAAGCTTCAATTCGGGATCGAACAGCACCGCCCGTTGGGCCGCGGCGCTGGCGAACCGAACGGTGACCGGACGTCTGCTGTCGTCACCAAAAGTGCAGGTACGGCCACCCGCAGTTGTCACGGTCAATGAGCCGTGGCGGACAAACCGGCCCAGAAATGTGAGCAGTAAACGATCCACCGCTTGCTCTCCACTCACACCGCCCGTTGTGCAGCAGTCTACATTGGCGTCAGGTCAAGGCTTTTGCGCCCCGGGGCCGTTCGATCACGCTTTTCGCGCGGGTGGAGTCTTGTTATTGCCGTCATTAAAACAAAATCCTCCTTGACCAGCAATGGCGTAGAGCACAGCGAGGGGCGTGCGCGACCAGAGACTGTCGCAGCGGTTCGCAATTGGGGTATGTATGATCGCTAAGTGGGGGAGATTTCGGGGGATCAGCGTGCTTCGGCGTCTTGCGCCATTCGCATTGATTTTCGCGCTTGTCATGGCTGCTGCCGGAGCGGCGCAAGCCCAGACCAATATCGATCAAGGCAAGCCGGCCTCCGAATTGTTCGCGAACTATTGCGCTGTATGCCACAAGTCCACGCGCGGCCTGGCGAACGGCCGGAGCAATCTGACCCTGTCGTTGTTCTTGCGCGAGCACTATGCGAGCAGTCGTGAACAGGCGGCCGCGCTCGCCGCTTACGTGATCAACGCCGGCGGTAATGCGCCTGCGCCGGCGGCTAAGCCCGAGCGAGCGAGAGTCGAGGAACCCAAAGGCCAGGAGGCAAAGGGGCAGGAGCCAAAGGGGCAGGAGTCTAAAAGCCAGGAAGCCAAGGGCCAGGAGCCCAAACCTCAGGGCCACGAGGCCAAGTCTCACCCGACCTCGGCGTCGGCAAAATCCGAACCGGAAAAACCGGGCAGGGCGCATGAGGAGGCGGCGCCCGGCGAACAGGAAACCGCTCCCGTAGCTGCAGCTCCGTCCACCAATCCCGCGCCGAACTCAGCTGAGCCTCGCTTTCCCGAGGTCACGCCAACGACAAGCGCGGGTATGTCGTCTGAATCGCCGTCAAATGAGGACGCGCCGGTGCCGCGCGACAATATTCCGGACTAAGCGGCCGAGGGCTGCAGGCGCGCTCCGCTCAGGCGTTTTCCCCCGCCGGTGGCGTCTCCGGCTGCTCCGTCTCTTCTTGCGGGCGCGCGGCCTCGCCTGCGCCGGGTTCGAAGAAGGCTTCGGCGGTGATCGCTGCGGCCTCTTGTTCGGTCGGCTCGCGCAACTGGGTGACGTCCTCGCCGCGCCCGATCCGCGCCGCCTCATCTTCGTTGCGCGCAACGATCACGCTGATCGCAACTTCCACTTCAGGGTGCAGCGCGATCGGCACTTTGTGCTGGCCGATGTTCTTGATCGGCGCGTTGAGCGCAACCTGATTGCGGTTGACGCGAAAGCCGGCATCAGCGAGCAAGCCCACCAAATCGCGCGGCGAAACCGAACCGAACAATTGCCCAGCTTCGGACGCTTGCCGCAACACAGTAAAGCTTTTGCCGTCAAGCTTGCCGGCGACTCGGCCTGCTTCGCTCTTGAGCGTAAGCGAGCGTGCTTCGAGCTCGCTTTTCATCTTTTCAAAGCGCGTGCGATTTTCGTCGGTGGCGCGCAGCGCTTTACCGCGCGGCAGCAAAAAGTTGCGCGCGAATCCATCCTTGACGCGCACGACATCGCCCATCTGGCCAAGCCTGGCGATACGTTCGAGTAGAATGACCTCCATGTCGTCCTCGCTTAGCGGATCACGTAGGGCAATAACCCGAGAAACCGCGCGCGTTTGATCGCCTGGGCAAGTTCACGCTGCTTTTTTGCCGACACCGCCGTGATACGGCTAGGAACGATTTTACCGCGCTCAGAGACGAACCGTTGCAGCAGTTTGACGTCTTTGTAATCGATCTTGGGCGCATTGGCGCCTGAGAATGGGCAGCTCTTGCGGCGGCGGAAGAACGGACGACGGCCGCCTGCGCCTTGCGGTGACATTGCCATCGTTTAGTCCTCCACCCCATTATCGACATCATCGCCATCGTCGCGGCCGCGCCGGTCTCGATCGCGACCCCGGTCGCCACGCTCGCCGCGGTCGCCACGATCACCGCGGTCGCCACGATCACCACGATCGCCGCGATCGCCACGGCGTTCGTCGCGGTCACGATCGCGTTCGGCGCGCCGCATCATCGCCGACGGGCCTTCCTCAAGCGCATCGACCCTGATCGTGAGATAGCGGAGAACGTCCTCGTTGAGCCGCTCAAGCCGTTCGATCTCGTTGATCGCCGGCGGCGGCGCGTCGATATCCATCAGTGTGAAATGCGCCTTGCGGTTCTTGCGCAGGCGATAAGAAAGAGACTTGACGCCCCAATATTCGGTCTTTTTGATTGAGCCACCGAGTCCTTCGACGACACCCTTTAATTGAGCGGTCAATTCCTCGACCTGTTGCGCGCTAGCGTCCTGGCGCGCAAGATAGACGTGTTCGTAAAGCGGCATGGCTGCCCTTTCCTCGCTGTCGTGCTCGCCCGGGCGCGAAGCCCCTCGAACCCTTCGGGAAAGGCTCGAATGCTCTGAAGGCGGGAACACCGGACGCCGGGCCCGTGGGCCCTACCATGCAAGATGATGCGTCTTACAAGGCCGTCCGTTCAGCCCCCGGCCGGGGTCGAGCGGAAGCGCGCCTTATACGCGGCTCGTCCAGAAAGGCAAGAGACACCGCGAATGACGGCTAATCCTTGATTTTCCGCCCGTCTGCCCAAGGCCGGCCGCCTTGACAGAGCCGCCATCCCGGTATCTTTCGCCGAAATCCTTGCGCTCAAAGTCTTTGCGTGGCGGCGCCGATCCTCGAGGGCAAATTACAGCCGATGACACTTGCGTTGGTTTTTCCCGGCCAGGGCAGCCAGGCCGTCGGCATGGGCAAGGCTCTGGCCGACGCTTTTGCTCCGGCGCGTTTCGTGTTCGAGGAGATCGATGCCGCGTTGGGCGAGAGGCTCAGCGATACGATCTGGAATGGTCCGGCCGAAACCCTCACGATGACTGAAAACGCCCAGCCGGCGCTGATGGCGGTCTCGATCGCGACGCTCCAAGTTCTTGAGCAAGAAGCTGGCCTCGACATCACGCGCGACATCGCATTCGTCGCCGGTCACTCGCTTGGCGAATATTCGGCGCTCGCTGCCGCACGCGCGATTTCGGTTGCCGAGGCTGCACGTCTATTGCGCATTCGCGGGCGCGCCATGCAAAAGGCGGTTCCGGTCGGCGCTGGCGCAATGGCGGCGCTGATCGGTCTCGAGCTGGAAGAGGCGCGGGGGATCGCAGCGGAAGCATCGAGCACCGGCGTGTGTGCGGCCGCCAATGACAATGGCGGCGGCCAAGTCGTGTTGTCGGGGTCGAAGGCGGCGGTCGAAAGGGCGGTTGAGATTGCCAAAGTGCGCGGCGTGAAACGGGCGATGCTGCTGCCGGTGTCCGCACCTTTCCATTGTCCGTTGATGCAACCCGCCGCCGATGTCATGGCCGAAGCCTTGGGAAAAGTCTCGGTCGCCGCGCCAATCGTGCCGGTGGTGGCCAACGTGCCGGCGCGTCCGGTCAAAGATCCAGCGGAGATCGTGAAAAATCTGGTCGAACAGATCACCGCGACGGTTCGATGGCGGGAGTCGGTGCTCTTCATGGCGCAGTCTGGCGTGTCCACGTTTTTCGAAATCGGCGCCGGAAAGGTGCTGACCGGTCTGATCAAACGTATTGCCGAGGGCGCATCGGCGGCCGCGATCGGATTGCCCGAAGACATTGCCAGGTTCAAAGCCCCCGCCGCCTGAGCTAAGGCTGGGCGGGCAAGCGTCACGCGAGCGTCAGGGAGCCACAATGTTCGAACTCACCGGAAGGACCGCGCTGGTGACGGGGGCGACTGGCACAATCGGGGCCACGATCGCGCGCAGCCTTCACGACCAAGGCGCGACGGTCGCAATCTCGGGAACGCGCCGCGAGGTGCTCGATAAGCTTGCTGCCGAACTCGGCGGACGCGTGCATATCCTGCCTGCCAATCTCGCCGATGCCACCGAGACCGAAGCGCTGGTGCCGCGCGCCGAAGAGGCGATGGGACAGCTCGACATTCTGGTTGCCAACGCTGGCGTCACGCGAGACAATTTGCTTGTACAATTGCGCGATGAAGATTGGGAGCAAGTGATCGCCATCAATCTGTCCGCGACGTTCCGGCTGTCGCGGGCCGCGGTGCGCGGGATGATGCGGCGTCGCTTCGGACGCGTCATCGCGATCACCTCAGTGGTGGGCATAACCGGCAATCCGGGCCAGGCCAATTACGTTGCCGCCAAAGCCGGCATCACAGGCATGATCAAGGCCATGGCGCAGGAATATGCCAAACGCGGCGTCACCGCCAATTGCGTCGCGCCCGGATTCATCGTCACCCCAATGACGGACAAACTCAACGACAAGCAACGGGAAGCCATCGTTGCGAAAATTCCGGCAAGCCGCGCCGGTACCCCAGCCGAGGTCGCAGTCGCAGTCGTCTTTCTCGCTTCGAACGAGGCTGGTTACGTGACTGGCCAGACGTTGCATGTAAACGGCGGAATGGCCATGATTTGAGCGCGATAGCAGATGGGGAGGACGATGTGCCGGCGCGCTGGTCAACCGTTTTGAAGTGTGGTAACCGAACCGAACTCGGGCTGGGGGAGCCGGAATCCCGGAGCGCCGGGCGCAACGTCCGCCTCTGATCGGCATCGACCCACGGCTGTCGGCAAGTTCAATGAAGCAGTTGGACAGAATGGAAGCGAGCTTGACGGGCCGCGTTGCAAGATGAGGTTGGAACGATGAGTGACATTGGCGAGCGCGTGAAGAAAATCGTCGTGGAACATCTCGGCGTCGAACCTGACAAGGTGACTGAGAACGCCAGCTTCATCGATGACCTCGGCGCGGACAGTCTCGATACCGTCGAGCTCGTGATGGCCTTTGAGGAAGAGTTCGGCTGCGAGATTCCCGACGATGCCGCGGAGACGATTTTGACGGTGGGCGACGCCATCAAGTTTCTCGAAAAGAACGCAAAGAGCTGACCGTTTAGTCGGCCGGCATTTTTTGCATGATTGAGTTGGACTGCCGTGGCCCCCGCATATCGTCATATGCGTAAGGGCGATGTCCAGGCCGCGTTCGCCGGGAGTGTCCGCGATGAGACGCGTGGTCGTCACAGGGCTTGGACTGGTGACGCCGCTCGCCTGCGGGACTGAACAGAGTTGGCAGCGGCTCCTTGCCGGCCAAAGCGGCATCAAGCGGGTCGAAAAATTCGACGTTTCTGACATTCCCTGCAAAATCGCCGGTCAAGTGCCGCGCGGCGACGGTGCGGACGGAAGCTTCAATCCCGACGAATGGATGGAGCCGAAAGAGCAGCGCAAAGTCGATGACTTCATCATCTTTGCGATGGCTGCGGCAGGACAGGCCCTTAATGATGCCGGCTGGCATCCGCGCGAATATGCCGACCAAATTACGAGTGGAGTTCTGATCGGCTCCGGAATCGGCGGCGTCGAAGGTATCGCGGAAACGGCACTGCTGCTGCGCGACCGCGGGCCGCGCCGAGTGTCGCCGTTCTTCATACCGGGACGGCTGATCAATCTCGCGTCGGGTTATGTATCGATCAAGCATTCGCTCAAGGGGCCCAACCACGCCGTAGTCACCGCTTGTTCCACCGGCGCGCACGCGATTGGCGATGCCGGTCGGCTGATCGCGCTTGGCGACGCCGACGTGATGTTGGCGGGCGGCACGGAATCGCCGGTCAACAGGATTTCACTCGCTGGTTTTGCCGCATGCCGCGCGCTTTCGACCGGTTTTAACGACACGCCTGAGCGCGCTTCGCGGCCATACGACCGCGATCGCGATGGGTTTGTCATGGGCGAGGGGGCCGGTGCCGTCATCCTCGAAGAATATGACCATGCCAAAGAGCGCGGCGCGCGGATCTATGGCGAGCTCATCGGCTATGGTCTCTCGGGCGACGCTTACCACATCACTGCGCCGGCGGAGGACGGCGATGGCGCGTTCCGGTGCATGAGCGCCGCAATTCGCCGCGCCGGCATCGCGGCCAGCGATATTAATTACATCAATGCGCACGGCACATCGACGCCGCTTGGCGACGAAATCGAGCTCAAGGCCGTCGAAAGGCTTGTCGGCAATGCCGCCGCCAATATCGCGATGTCCTCGACCAAATCCTCCATCGGCCACCTTCTCGGCGCCGCCGGCGCAGTCGAAGCCATTTTTTGCCTGCTGGCGCTCCGCGATGGCGTAGTGCCGCCGACGCTGAACCTCGACAATCCGTCGGTTGCGACCCCGATCGATCTGGTGCCGCATACGGCGCGCAAGCGGCCGGTCGAGATCGTGCTTTCGAATTCGTTCGGATTTGGCGGCACCAATGCTTCACTGATTTTCCGCAAACTGGCGCAATAATGCTGGTGTTTCACAGTCCGCCACATTTGTTCCGCACTCGCCTGCGATTGACGCGTAATCTCGCCTATCGCGGCGCGGGACCGGATACGGCGGAATCCACAAACAACTTGTATCCGCGCTTGGTGCTGTCATCACAAAGTCGGTCATGCGGATCGTAGGACTGGATGTGCGACGGTGACAGGAGCTAACCCCCCGCCTGGCGGCGGAGAGCGCGACGGTCCGTCTTTGCGGGCCGCAGCGGCAGACATTGGCAAGAGCAGCAATCCGGCTGGTCGTGTTCCGCCGGCGCGCGCGTCCTCATTACCCATGGCCGGCGGTCCGGGCAGCGATCGGCGGGCGGCGAATGCCACCGATGCGGCGGCGCGCTCCGACCGAAGCGATGCTAAACGCATGCCGCGCAGTCCACGGGCGGCGATCGAGCCCGACCGCGTCGATTTGCCGGCGCGCCGTTCGTCGAGTGCACGGCATCCCTTGGTCGTCATTGGCAATGCCGTCATCAGCGCTTTTGTGCTTTTGGCTCTGGCGGCGGGTATCGCGCTGTTCTTTGGCAAGCAGCGCTTCGAGACGGCGGGCCCGCTTGCGGCCGACCGCGTCGTTAACATTCCGCGTGGCTCCGGGATGCGCGATATCGCCGATATTCTCTCGCGCGAAGGAGTTATCGATCAACCGTGGTTGTTCATCGGCGGCGTACTGGTGCTCAAGGCGCGTGAGGATCTCAAGGCGGGCGAATACGAGTTCAAGGCGCATTCCAGCGTGCGCGACGTAGTCGCCACGATTGTCGAAGGCAAGGTGGTCGCCCATCAGGTCAGCATTCCGGAAGGGCTAACGTCGGAGCAGATCGTCGCGCGGCTCCTGCAAGACGACATATTGGCCGGCGACATCAAGGAAATTCCGCGCGAAGGCACCTTGCTGCCGGACACCTACAACTTTGCCCGCGGCATGAACCGCGAGCAAATGATCCAGCGTATGCAGCAGGCGCAGCAGCGCTTACTGCGGGAAATTTGGGATCATCGTTCTGTGGACTTGCCGCTCAAGACGCCGGAGCATCTAGTCATTCTGGCCTCGCTCGTTGAGAAGGAAACCGGCAAATCCGACGAACGCACGCGCGTCGCGGCGGTATTCGTCAATCGGCTCAAGCAAAGGATGAAGCTGCAGTCCGATCCAACCATCATTTACGGTCTGGCAGGCGGCAAGGGCACGCTCGGACGTCCAATCATGAAAAGCGAAATCGAGCAGCCGACGCCGTACAACACCTATGTCATTGATGGGTTGCCGCCGGGGCCTATCGCAAATCCGGGCCGAGCCTCGCTCGAGGCGGCGGCGAATCCGGCGCGCACGCGCGAACTCTTCTTTGTCGCCGACGGCACTGGCGGCCACGCTTTCGCGGAGACCTACGAACAGCACCAGAAAAACGTCGCGCGGCTGCGATCGATCGAATCCGATCAGAAGGATCAGCTCCCGCTCGGCGACCAAATGGCTTTGCCCGCGCCGCAGTCCGCGCCGAGCGGCGCGGCTGCGCCGTCATCTGTGCCAGCGCGCGCCGGAGCGCCGAAGCCGCGTCCGCCGGCGGCCCATTAATTCGGACGTTTTTTCAATGCCGCATCGATACTTGTGACCGGCAAAGGCCGCCGGTAAGTTCGGACGCGTTCTAGCTGCGGGGTCTAAGTTCATGGCGCTTTCGAGCATGACCGGGTTTGCTCGCGGCCATGGCATGTCCGGACCTTATGCCTGGACCTGGGAAATAAAATCGGTCAACGGCAAAGGATTTGATTTGCGGCTGCGCCCGCCCGCGGGCTGGGACGCGGTCGAGCTTCCGGTTCGTACGCGCGCCGCCCAAACGCTGACCCGCGGCTCTCTGCAGGCCAATCTGACGATCGAACGCAGCGGCGCGGCGCCAAGCGTGCGCGTCAACACGCCGGTGCTCGAGGCGATTTTGGCGGCGGCGCGCCAGTTGGGAGCGAAGATCGAAGCTTCGCCGCCGTCGCTCGATGGCTTGCTGGCGCTTAAGGGCGTGATCGAAATCACCGACGCCGCGGAGGATGAGACCGCGCGACGCAGCGCCGAAGCAGCGGTGATTGCCGGCTTTGCCGACGTGCTTGGCTCGCTCGTCGAGATGCGCCGCGCCGAGGGCGCTGCGCTCGCGCGCGTACTGGCGGTGCGTCTTGACGAAATTGCCGCTTTAGTAGAGCGCGCTGAGCGCGCACCGGGTCGTCGGCCCGAGGCGATACGCGCGCGGCTTGCCGAGCAGGTCGCCACGCTGCTTGCGCAGTCGGAACGTTTTGATGCCGACCGGCTGTACCAGGAAGCGATCATGATCGCGACCAGGGCCGATGTGCGTGAGGAACTTGACCGCCTGGTCGCGCATGTGGCGCAGGCGCGCCGGCTCATCAGCGATGGGGGACCGATCGGCCGGCGACTCGATTTTCTCGCCCAGGAGTTCAACCGCGAAGCCAATACACTGTGCGCCAAAGCGATTGATGTTGAACTCACCAATATCGGCTTGGAGCTTAAAGCTGCGGTCGAGCAATTTCGCGAACAGGTTCAAAACGTGGAATAGCCATGGCGAGGGCGCGACGCAGTCAAAACAAAATCGCCCGCCGTGGCCTCATGTTCGTGCTGTCCTCGCCGTCGGGGGCGGGGAAAACGACGCTCTCACGCCTGCTCCTACGCGCGGACCGCAATGTCGAACTGTCGATATCGGTGACCACGCGCCCAAAACGCCCCGACGAGGTTAACGGGTGCGATTATCATTTCATCGATCGCGCCCGCTTCGACACCATGGTGGCGAAGGGCGAACTCCTGGAATGGGCGGAGGTGTTCGGGCATCACTACGGAACGCCCCGCAGCCCGGTCATCAAGGCGTTGCAGGCTGGCCGCGATGTATTGTTCGATATCGATTGGCAAGGTACACAGCAGCTTCGCGAGCGCGCACCCACCGACCTCGTCAGTGTCTTTGTCTTGCCGCCGAGCGTGACGGAGCTGGAGCGCCGCCTCAAATCGCGCGCGCAAGACAGCAAAACGGTGATCGGTTCGCGTATGGCCAAGGCCGCGGGCGAAATGAGCCACTGGCCGGAATACGACTATGTCATCGTCAATCGCGATAAAACCAAGGCGTTTGCCGAAGTGCGCGCCATTCTTGCGGCGGAGCGGCTCAAGCGCGAACGCCAAGCCGGTCTGTCGGATTTTGTGCGCCGACTGCAAGCGAAGCTTTGAACCGGGCGCATTCGCCTGGTTAGCGAAGATCGCCAATATCTAATTTTAGGTGGCCAGCACCGTGCGCCCGACCACCCGACCGGCGCGCAAATCCTCGAGCGCCATCTGCGCTTGATCGAGCGGTCGCGTCTGGGTCGGTATCGGCGCGATTTTGCCGGAACGCGCCAGTGCGAGGAGCTCGCGCGCTTGCGCCAGGGTGCCGGTTAATGTGCCCTCGATGGTGATGGCCTTGATCGCGATCATCGCGGCGGGAATCGAGAAACTGCCGCCGAGGAGTCCCGAGACAACGACCTTACCGCCGCGCGCGAGAATTCCAGTCGAGAATTGCAGCGACTTGTCCGAACCGACAAAGTCGCAGGCCGCATGGAGGCCGCCGCCGCTCGCCGCCATGACGGCCTTGCGCGCCTGCGGATCGGCGGGATCGAATGCCTGCGCGGCACCGGCGGCGAGCGCCGATTGCCTTTTTTGCGGATCGATGTCGGCAACAAACAGGGGCTCGCGGAATAGCGCGCGGGCGAGCGCGAGCCCCATCATGCCGACGCCGCCGAGGCCGACGAGCAGGACTGGCCCGCGCTCCGCATGGCCTGCAAGCCTGCTGAGCGCGGCATAGGCCGTAAGTCCGGAGCACATCAAAGGCCCGGCGAAGCTCGGCGGCAGTGGCGCATGGTCGATGAGATAGCGTGGATGCGGCACCAGAACGTAGGTCGCGAAACCGCCGTCGACCGCGACGCCGAGGTGATGATGCGCGGAACACATGTTCTCTTCGCCGGCACGGCAAGCCGGACAGGTGCCACAGCCGATCCACGGATAAACCGCGACCTGTTGGCCGATAACAGCTTCCTCGGCGCTTTCCCCTGCCGCTTCAATTACGCCGGCGATTTCGTGACCGAGTGTAAAAGGCAAAGCGCGATCTTTGGTGATATCGAGACGCTTGTCGCCGCCAAGCGCGAAATAGCCGTCCTGGACGTGCAGGTCCGAGTGGCACACGCCGCAGCAGGCCACACGCACCAGAACTTCGCTGCCGCGCGGTATCGGACGATCGGCAATGGTTTCGCGCAGCGGCTCCCCATAAGCAACCAAAGACTGGCGGCGAAATTTGCTCATGCGGTGTTATCGCCCGCGGGACCTTGCATTTCAATTGGGTGGTGACGGCGGCGCTGAAGCCCGAGATAGCGTGCCAGCAGAACATATTCCTCGACCGAAACATCTTCAGCACGCCCCGTCGGATCGAGTCCCGCCGCTGCGATCAGCGCTGGCGTGTCAGTTTCCAGCGAGCGTAAACTCTGTCGCAACATTTTTCGCCGTTGGCCGAATGCCGCCTGCGTGACCGCTTCGAGCATGGAACGATCGCAGGGCAGAGGCGCCGGCCGTGGCACGAGCCGCACCAGCGATGATTTCACCTTCGGCGGCGGCACGAACACCGACGCGTTGACGTCAAATGCGATCCGGGCTTCGCAACGCCACTGCACCAGCACGGACAAACGGCCGTAACTTTTTGACCCGCGCTCCGCGACAATCCGTTCGGCGACTTCCCGCTGAAACATCAGAGCCGCCGAATCATACCAGGGCGGCCACGGTTCGACGCTCACCCACGTGACGAGGAGGGCGGTCGCAATATTGTAGGGCAGATTGGCGATGATACGCGCACCGTTCGACGGCAAGCGCGTGCGCGGATCGAAAGTCAATGCATCGGCGGCAACGATCTCAAGCCGATCTGGATAGTGTGCGGCGATTTCCTGCAGCGCGGCGATGGCGCGGTCGTCGCGCTCCACGGCAATCACACGGGCTGCGCCGAGCGCCAGAAGCGCACGCGTGAGCCCGCCTGGTCCGGGTCCGATTTCGAGTACCGTGATCCCGTCGAGAGCTCCCGCGGCGCGGGCGATACGCGCGGCGAGGTTAAAGTCCAAAAGAAAATTCTGGCCGAGCGATTTCCGCGCGGCAAGACCGTGCCGGCGAATGACATCGCGCAGCGGCGGCAACTCGTCGAAAGGCTGCTTCACGATGCCGTGTCGCTTACCGCAATCTCCGCCGTTGCGCCGGTCGCTCGGGCGAGTCGGGCTGCAAGCCGCAGTGCGGCAATAAGGCTCGTCGGATCGGCGGTGCCGGTGCCGGCAATATCGAAGGCGGTGCCGTGATCCGGCGAAGTGCGGACGAATGGAAGACCGAGGGTGACATTGACCGCGTGGTCGAAGGCAAGCGTCTTGATCGGGATCAGCGCTTGATCGTGATACATGCACAAAGCGGCGTCGTAGCTCGCCCGCGCGGCTTCGTGAAACATCGAATCCCCGGGAAGGGGTCCCCTGGCATCGATGCCTTCGGCGACGAGCGCGGCGACCGCGGGGGCCACGATGGCGCGGTCTTCATCGCCCAGCGTACCCGCTTCGCCGGCATGCGGATTGAGCCCGGCAATCGCCAGCCGCGGCCGGGGAAGGCCGAAGCGTTTCGCGAGATCGCGCGCGACGATGCGTCCGGTTTCGACGACCAGTTCGACCGACAGCTGTTTGAATATTTCTCGAAGCGGCAAGTGGATTGTCACCGGCACAACCGCCAGTTCCGGCGACCACAACATCATTACCGGCCGGAGCCACTTACCCGACGCTTCCTGCACTAGCTTGGCAAGAAATTCCGTGTGACCCGGTTCGGCGAAGCCGGAATTGTAAAGCACGTTCTTGGCGACGGGATTGGTCACGATTGCTGCCGCCGAACCGGCCATCACGTCGGCGACGGCTCGGCGGATCGCCGCCACCGCGACTGGTGCGCTTGAGCGATCGGGCTTGCCGGGTTCGGCGCTGATCGACAGGTCGAGCGTGGCGACCGGTAGCGCCGAACGGAACGTCGCCACCGCTTTGGCCGGCGTTGCGCGCTCGATCGGAATTCGCAAGCCAAGCTGAGCGGCGCGTCGGCCGAGGAAATCCGGTTCGGCGATAATGTAAAACGGCGGAACGCCGAACTCGGCGCGCCGTTGCCAGATCGCCAAAGCAAGGTCGGGGCCGATGCCAGCCGGCTCGCCGAGCGTCAATGCCAAAGGTTGCACAAATCGCTTCTACAGCATGACGGCAGAAGTGGAAACCGGTTCGGGCGTGGGCAGAACTGATCGTTATTTGTATTCGATCATCGCTTGTCGCCGCAGATCGGCGAGATAGCGATTGGCCTTTACGCCGAATCTCTTCTCGAACATTTTGTCGCGAACCTCTTTGAGGCCTGGGGCCTCGGTCTTGGATTCCTTTTTCGAGCAGACGGCGAACATTTGTACGCCCTCCGAGGTCGTTTCCGGCGGCGTCAAATGGCCGACCTCGATGCTATCCAGTATGGTGCGAAGAGCTGGTGGAAGGTCAGCGGATGATTTGTTGATCGGGTCGCGCACCGCGACTTCCGGCAGTCCGCGCGCGAACGGGATGCCGTCGGCACAACTCGTAAAGCGGCCGCGCAGAGCGTCGGCATCGCGTTTGCGCGCTTCAAAAGCGACATCAGGCGAACCACGCGGCACGATGAGAACAATGGGGCGCACAATGTATTCGTACCCAACCTGATTGGTATCCGCCGGCTGATGCAACTGAAGTTCGGCTTCCACGTCCTTGTCGGCGATCTCGAGGCTCGACTTATATCGTCCGCGCACCAAGGTAGTCCACGCGATTTGCGCCTTGAGCCGATTCTTGAGCGTGTCGGCACTGGCGCCGCCGTTAGTGAGCATCTGCGTCAGCTTTTGGGCGTCAACTCCCATACCGCTCGCCACGTTATCGTAGGCTTGCTGGACCTCCGTTTCGGACGGATCGAGCGCAAAGCGCGCGGCTTCTTTTAGCTCCAATGTTTCGTCAATGAGGGTGTTGATCGTCTCTTGACGGCTCGGCTTCTTGTGGTTGCTCATTTCGAGGAATTTCTCACGGGAGGCGATATCGCGATCCGTGATCGGCGTGCCATTCACCAGTAGAACGACTTGTTGCGCTCGTACTGGGGATGCAAATACCGCAGCGATGGCGACGATGAGGACCGTCGCTGCAAAGCGGTTCCCTTGATTCCAACACTCAACTGGCGAAACCACGAACCCCCCTCCGTCGCGCCGCTTGGTAACTCAATTTCCCCACTCAAGCGATCCCATCAGAAACGTTACTGTATTCGCGCAAAACGCAAACATCAGTACGAGGCGGCCACCGGCGCCAAGGCGTCCGGTCCCAGCGTGCGCAAACTGAATTGCAGCATAACAGTGTCGTTCCGGACCGGAGCCGCCGTCGTCGTATAGGTATAGCTGCTGAGCCAATTCACCGACAACATGAAGCAGTCGTCAACATAGCCGACGCCAAGCCGCGCCTGATCGAAGCGATCGTTTTCTATGTCGTAACGTGTCGAGCCCAGCACAATCCAATTTGCGTTTAGCTTCATTGAAGCAGCGGTGAGAATGCCTTCGCGGCGCGTGAGGAATCCGAGCTCCGGTTGAGCCGCATAGTCGCCGTACAGGAGCTGCAGGGTCCATCGCTCGAAATTGGCACGCGCTTCGAGTTCGAGACGTTGTGGCGTGAACGTGCTCTCGTCGAACCGGCCACGCGCGGCGAATGAGTAGACCTGGTTCGGCTGGTAGGTGACGCTACCGACGTAGTCGGAAACGTTTTTGTCGAGACCGCTGTTGAGGCCGGTATTGGTGATATCGCCGACGGCAAACGAATTTACTCCGAACAAGCGATACGATTGTCCAAACATAACATTGAACGATCCCGCGCGATTGATTTGCGCAGTGTATTGAATGCCGGCGTTGGCGCGACCGCCGCCTTCCACGCGATCCCAACCGGAGTACTTGTCGATTTCGAACAAATTGCTGGTCTCGAATACCAGGCTCTGCGCATCTTCGTTGGGGAATTTTCCGATACTCGTCTCATTGGGTCGCAGGATCACCTGAGCGATCGGTTCGATGGTTTGTGTTCCCCACGACGACACGCTGATGAATGGATAGCGATATTCGACACCGGCCACCGGCATAGCGCGGACAAGTCCGCTGCTCCCCGTAGAGATATAGTTCGACACGCCTGGTGTGTTGTCCACGGTGACTGTTGCGACATCACCGCGCAGGCGGAAGAACGGCGTGATCATCTGGCCGTTGTCGGTCACCACTGTGCGGCGCCAATCCGCTAGTGCCGAAAACCGCGTGTAGTCGCCCGGTATGCCGCGCAGCAGGCAATTTCCCGGTACAGCCGTATCAGCTGTGGGACTCGAGCAAACTCCGCTGGATGACGCCGTTTGCGTCACGGCGTCGAATTCCGCCTGCTGCCTCGTCAGGCTCGTGAGGTTGACTTTGTAACTGAATTCGCCGCCGAGAAGTTGCTGCGGCAATACGTTCGAATAATCCAGGACCGGATGAATGATCGGGATTTGCGCCTGGTGATCGAATTCGGAAAAGCCGTAGTAATAGATAGACCGAAGGTCGAAATAGCTGCGTTCGCCGGCGCCGGTGAGATAGAGCTGCGACACTCCTTCTGAGGCAAAGCCGGTTTGAAACGGATCGAATGCGCCGGAAAATTGCCGCAGCTGATAGTCGTAGAGAAACTGGCTATCGGTCACCAATATGCCGGTCCAACCCCAAACCCATTTATCGTTGATCGCGAATTGCCCGGCCGACTGGATGACGCCGCGAAACGTTTGTGCGGTCGGACTGTTGGGTCCGTCGCGAGTGGCAAAATAGCCGGGATCCTGCTGAAAGATTCCGGCGGCTCTGATCGTGTAGGAGCCGTCGAGCAAGCGATGACGCCATTCGCCCTTGAACAGCGCGCCCTGCCTGGTGGTCAGCAGCGTCGACAGTGTGAGATCGTAATTAGGAGCCAGCGCCCAGAAATATTTCGGCTCGATTCCAAACCCGTATTGCGAAGTCTGCGAAAGGCTCGGGAATAGAAATCCGCTCTTGCGCTTGACGGTCGGGTCAGGCGCCGACATGAACGGTATATAAGCCAGTGGAACGCCGAAAAATTCGATGCTGGCGTCTTCGAAATAAAGCATTTTCTCGCCCTCATCATGGATGATGCGGGCGGCCTTGACCTGCCAGAGCGGCGGCTTTTGCGGATCGTCTTTGCAAGGTTCGCAGGCGGTATAGACGCCGTTCTGCAGAACGGTGTAATTGCCGCTCGCACGATCAGCGCGCGCGGCAGCGAAGCGGGTATCGTCAGGCGTTTCAAGACGCAGCGAGTCGACAAATCCGTCGCGATAATCGTCGGTCAGGTCGATGACTTGGCCATATGTGATCTTGCCGTCAGGCTCGGTGAGCCGAACGTTGCCCTCGGCGCGCAGCCGCTTGGTCTTTTGATCGTATATGACCTGATCGGCTTCGACAGTCGCGCCACCGTAATAGATCTGCACGCTGCCTACTGCGGCAACCGAGTTGTTGGTGTAGTCGTATCTGATCTCGGTCGCCTGCACGAGCATCGGAGCATTGGACGGCGGCGGTGGTTTTCGCGGCGGCGGCGGTGGCCGCCGCGGAAAGTGCAAAACCCCGCCGGCGTTCTGCACCGAAACGTTGCTGGCATTCTGCGCCGAAACGCTGCTGGCTTCCGGCGCCGAAACGCTGCCGACGGTCGGCGCCGACGCACCGTTGGCGTTCGGGACGGACGTTTCGCCGACGCTCTGCGCCGAGAGCGGAGTGGGTGCTGCAGCGGCGCCAAGCGCAAACGCAAGCAGTGCAGCGCGAACCACTGCACGCACGCGACTGCTACTTCCACGAGAAGGACAGGGAGACCTGCGCCAGCTCGTCACTAACCGTCCTCCTGGTACAACAGCGCAACAAATCCGGTCAGGCCGCCGATGACGACTGGGATCCATGCGGCCGCGACCGGAGACAAGAGCTCCGATTTACTCATGTCCTCCGTGATCTTCGACAGTACGAACAGAAGGAACCCTGCGGCGATGCCGCTTAAAACCATCTTCTGCACGCCCCCAAACCGGAAGAAGCGCAGGCTCACCGAAGCGGCCAGCATAACCATAGCGGCGAGCAGACAGGGTCGCGCCAAAAGCTGCTGGTATTGCAGGCGGTAACCGGCGGCGAGCAGACCCGCCCGATCGGCGAGCTCGATGTAAGTAGGCAATTGCCAGAATGGCACGGTCTCAGGCGTCGCGAAGCTTTCGCGTACCTGTTCGAGCGTCAGATTCGTCGGCAGCCGGAAGGCCTGTTCCAAATCAGGCGCCTTGCCGGGAGCGTAAATTCGCGCGTCTTCAAGAAGCCAGTAGCCCTCCTCCAAGGCGGCGCTGTTCGCCTCGATGCGCTCCTGGAAACGACCCGTATTGTCGAACGTGTAGACGCTGACGCCGCCAAGGCGGGCGCCTTGTTCGCGGCTGGTCAAAGCGTTGATGATGGCAGCGCCGTCATTGCTTTTTTGCCGGACCCAAAAACCGCTGGTTGATTGATGCAGCGCAGATAGGGTGTCGCCTTGCATGTCAGCTTCGAGCCGCTTTGAGCGCTCGTGCAATATCGCCGAAACCGGATTGTAGAGTGTGGTCGCGATCAATCCGAAGATGAATGCCGCGACAACCGCGGGCGCCACGAATTGCCATGCGGAAACACCGGCCGCGCGTGCGACGACGAGCTCGTGCCGCCGTGACAGGGTCAGGTAACAAGACATCGCACCCACCAGCACCGTGAACGGCAAGATACGTTCGGTGAGTTGGGGAACGCGATACATTGAGATTTTCGCGAGCAGCCATGCGGTGGCATTGGGCCAATCTGCACCACGCCGCATCAATTCGACGTAGTCGATCATCGCGGCCAGCGCGATCACGCCGATCAGCGAGCCGACCACGGAGGCAAGAAACCGCATAGCGAAATAGCGTGAGAGCGTTCCGACGATCATGACCGCTCCTTAGCTCTCGGCTGCCCGCGCGAGGCGCTCGCCAATGGCCGTGGCAAACCGCGATATCGCGGCGGCAGGTTCGACGGCTCGGCCACGCGAGATTTGCCAAAGGCCTGCCGCCATCACGCCAAACAGGGCGATGTATTGTAGAGCAAGCACGCTCGGCACTCGCACGCCCACGATCACGCTGACGAAGCCGATCAGTCGCAGCAGCGCGACCGCACCGATCATGCCTAACAGCGCGAGCGTGCGGCTTTGCCGTGTGGTCTGCGGCGGGCCAAGAAAGGCGTAAGCGAGGATAATGAAGGCGATGGGATAAAGCGGCGTGGCCAATCGATCATGCAGCTCCGATCGATATTGATCCGGCTGCGCCGCGTAGAGCGCATCGTCGGCGCGCGGCCACAACAATTCCCAAATATATTTCTCGCGTACGGTATAGACGACGTTCTGCGGTCCGCCGGTGAACTGGGAGAGATCGAAAGGATAACGATCGAAGGTCACGATCCTCGGATCGCGCTGACCCGCTTCCAGGCGTTGAATGCTGCCGCCTTGAAGCACTAGGAACGAGGCGGCATCGTTCTTTACGATCTCGCCCTGTTCGGCGAGATAGGTCGAGTGCACAGTTGAATCACGCCGATCGTCGACAAAAATCCCGATCAGCAGACCATTGGGCTTTCGGTCTGCGATGTGGAAGGTGAGATTGCCGCCGACGGTGGTGAAGCGGCCCGGTTGGACGATGTTGGTGAGAATATCGGCGCGCACCTGCGCGCCCCAATCTCGCAGTTCGCGTAAGCTGCGGGGCGAGACGTATGAGGCGATGGCGGCTACCAGCAGCGAAACGACAGCCGCGGAGGCGAGGAACGGCCGCAGCAAGCGCCACGGCGATACGCCGGCGGCGTTCATCACGATGATCTCCGAATCCGAACTGAGTTTGTTGAGAACATGCGCCGCGGCCATGACCAGCGCGATCGGAGCGATCATCATCACCAGGAGCGGCACGATCATTCCGGTGATGCCGACGAAAACGAGCAGCGTCTGGCGTTGGCTCGTGATCAGGTCGAAATCACGCATCGCCTGGGTAAACCAGATCACGACGGTCAGACTGACCAGGGTGATCAGGAACGCGCCCATGGTGGCGCGAAACATGTACCGACCGATCGACCCCATTGGATTGAACATCCCCCTGCCGACCGTGCCATCGCCGTCTCGGTCTACGACGCAGAGCCGAACCCGGCAGCCGAACTCCCCAGAACCGCTATTTTCATGCGTTCACAAAATGGCCTGGCCAAGGCAAAGCTATTGAACATGCACACTAAAGCGTTAATACGGCCGTTTGAATAAATCGACCGGCGAGAAGGCCTCCTTATACGCTTCATCCGCCGCTTTGCTCGCCCGCCGGTCCGGTCCATAACTCGCTCACAACCGCACAATCCCGCTCCATTGGATCCACGCTTGGCACCCAATTCATCAATTTGACGAAGGACTAGACATGGCTGCCGCCCTTAAAGTCGGCTTCACCGCATTCACTACCCGACGCGATGTTCTTATTCTGTTCTGCGCAGAAAACCTGAAATTTGGCCCCGCAGGCCGGCGCATCGTGTCGCGTATGGGAGGCGGTCTGCATCGGGTGGCGGCTGCGGATCGGTTCACGGGAAAGAGCGGCGCTAGTCTGGACGTGATTGCCCCGTCGGGCCTTGACGTGTCGCGCCTCATAGTGGTCGGCACTGGCAAGGATCGCACTTTGGCGTCCCGCGACCTGATCAAGCTCGGCGGTATTGCAATGGCCAAATTGCCCAAAGCCGCCGCAGCCGCGACGATCTTCGCTGAATTGGGACCTCGCGCGCTGAAGGCCGATCAGGTCGCCGACATTGCTCTTGGTACGCGGCTGCGCGCATACACATTCGACCGCTACAAGACCAAGCGTAAGGACGACGAAGAGCAGGCGCCGAAACAGATCGAGCTGAACTTCGGCTGCTCCAATCCCGGATCAGCGCAAAAGGCGTGGATCCGCCGGGCGGCGCTTGCTGACGGCGTTGTGCTCGCCCGCGATCTCGTCAACGAGCCGGGTAACGTGCTTTATCCCGGCGAATTCGCGCGCCGAACATCGGCCTTGAGCAAGCTCGGTGTGGCCGTGGAAACGCTCGACATTGCCGCGATGCGCAAGCTTGGAATGGGGGCGCTGCTTGGTGTCGGGCAAGGCTCCGCGCATGATGCAAAGCTTGTCGTCATGCGTTGGAACGGCGGCAAGCGCGGCGCCGAGCCCATCGCGTTCATTGGCAAGGGTGTCTGCTTCGATAGCGGCGGCATCTCGATCAAGCCTGCACAAAACATGGAGGACATGAAAGGCGACATGGCGGGAGCGGCCTGCGTCGTCGGCCTTATGCACGCGCTGGCGGCGCGCAAAGCCAAGGTCAATGCTGTGGGTGCTATTGGTCTCGTTGAGAACATGCCCGACGGAAAAGCTCAGCGCCCGGGCGACATCGTCAAGACGATGTCGGGACAGACGATAGAAATCATCAATACCGATGCCGAGGGTCGGCTGGTCCTGGCCGACGTGCTTTACTACGTCAACAAGCGCTTCAAGCCAAAAATGATGGTCAATTTGGCGACGCTTACCGGCGCGATCATTGTCGCGCTTGGGCAGGAATATGCGGGCATGTTCGCCAATGACGACAAGCTCGCCGAACGACTGTTCAAGGCCGGGGAGACGACCGGGGAGCGCGTGTGGCGCATGCCACTTGGGCCTGAATACGACAAGATGATCGATTCAAAATTCGCCGACATGAAAAACACCGGCGGACGCTCGGGCGGAGCTATCACCGCCGCCCAACTGCTGCAGCGCTTCGTCGGCAAAACACCCTGGGCTCACCTCGACATTGCCGGCACCGGGATGGGTGCGCCCCAAAGCGATATCAACAAGAGCTGGGGTTCGGGCTGGGGCGTGCAGTTGCTCGAGCGTCTGGTCGAAGATCACTATGAACGCTGAACCAAAGCCGCAATGACCGAAATCCTATTTTACCACCTCAAGGGACAGACGCTGGAGCAGGTCCTACCCATGTTATTGCAGAAATCGCTCGAACGGGGCTGGCGCGTAGTCGTTCAGGCTTCGTCGGATGAGCGCGTCGAGGCGCTAGACGCGCATTTGTGGACCTGGCGCGACGATGCATTTCTGCCACATGGCATGTCGCGCGATCCTGAAGCGACGGAACAGCCCATCGTGCTGACCGCGAGTGCCGAAAATCCGAACGGCGCGGCCGTGCGTTTCCTGGTCGACGGAGCGAATTTGGCAGCCGATGTGGGCAATTATGAGCGGATCGTGCTGCTATTCGACGGCGAGGACCCCGAAGCCGTTGAAATGGCTCGCGCGCGGTGGAATGAGGCCAAGAGGACCGGCGCCGAGGTCACCTATTGGAAGGCCGACGAGAACGGCCGCTGGCAACGGCAAGAGGGCGTCTAGCTCACCTCCCAGGGTAGGACAGCTCATTCCCGCATCACACTGACAGATCACAATTTTTTGAGTTACTGCACTGCCTGGTTTTTCAACGGCGCCAGCACGGTTTGTCGCGATTATACCCTTTGCTCCGGCAGCTTTTGGGATGCTATAGTTGTTCCATGAATAAGAGTTCAGTGAAAAACAAGCGTTCGCCAAAGCCGGCCGCCCCGAAAACAAATCGAAAAACTACACCTCGCCAGGTCTCCGCACGCGCCGCGGCGGCTCAGGTGACAGCTTCGCGGCGTTCAACCCGGAAATCGCAGCCGATTAACGGGCTAAACGTGCCGTCAGCGCAAAAAATTACGGCTGCGGAGGTCTCGACCGTCACGGTTGCGGAGGTCGCCGCGCTTAGTCAGTCGCTGCGGACGCACAAGTTCCATGTCGGTCAGACCGTCTTTTACACCTCAAGCCCAATCAGCCGCCCCGGCGCCAGTGGCAGCTACAAAGTCGTGAGGCTGCTGCCATCCGACGGTGACGATTACCAGTACCGCATCAAGAACCCGGGCGAGGCCTTTGAGCGTGTGGCAAAAGAGAGCCAGCTCGAGGTCGAACATTAGACTCTCGTAGCTGCGGCTGGCGCGCGCGGCGAGGCTGCGCCATACTGCGTTCGGGTTGGGATGCGACAAGGTCGCCCCGCAACGTCGTCCTACATTGGGTCATGCGATGCTCGGTATTGATCCGGACATCGGACACTTACGTTTCTGGGTCGCGTCCGGTGCCGCGGCTTTGTTGGTGCTTGTCTGCGCGCTGGCACTGGATTGGACGCGTTCGCGAATCATTGCGCGCTTTGCGGTGGTCGGCTTCGGCGCAACATCTGGCGCCATCCTCGCCTGGGCTTTCCTCGCTGGCGCGTCTGGACGCGACCAAAGCGCCGAGCGCCGCAACCTCGAAATACGCGCGACGCAGTTGACGGCTCAGGTGCTCGCGCCGGGTTCACCGCTTGCTTGCCTGGACAGCATGGCGGGCGAGAATGTCGAGGCGGCGTGTGAAAAAGCGCTGTTCGCCGCTCCCGCAATTGTGGCAGCGGCATCCTCCTATGTCGCCGCGCGATTAGCGCTGCTGTCCGATATCGTTGCCTACACCAAAGCCGGCGGCAATTTGGATTTGGTTTTGCTGCCGCTTCGCCATTCGCTTGAGGCGGATCGATTCGGTTTTGTCGCCCATGTCCTGGCGTTACATGACGGCTGCACCAGCGGACATTGCGCGACACTGGCGCTCTTACGCGATGCGGAGCGGGTGCGGGCTAATCTAAGCGCACAACCGCTTGATCGATATGTCGAACGTTATATGCCGACGTGGGGTCAGCCGCCTGACACTCCGTTAGCGGAAGCCGCTCCGCCGACCACTGCGGCGCTGCCGGCGAGCCAACTGGCAGGTCCTAATCAGGCAGGTCCAGGCCAGAAGAAAATCGTGATCGACGCAGACTTTCCAAGCGCCGCATCAATTCCAGCGGTCAGCATCATGAATCCGGAGCCAAAAGCTTCGGCAAGCGTGGCAGCCGATGCCAAAATGCGGGGCACCGCGTCAGCACGCTCGTCGGGGCGCAAGACTGGCAATGCGCCGGCGCAGCCAGCATCGCCGCCCTCATCTCTGTCCTCCACGCCCGGGGCGTCCGGGGCTTCCTTGGCCCCGTCCTCACCGGCCGATCCGGTCTGGGCGCCCGGAACCACACCGCTTCAGCCGCAATCCTCCCCGCCAAACCCGCAGGCGAGCGCCGGCGAGCAATGAGTTGAACGGCCGGCCGTTACCCGATCAGATGCGGCGAGATGTTGCGCTCAGTCCTGATCGCTAATCGCGGCGAAATCGCCTGCCGCATCGCACGCACGGCCAAACGCCTCGGCCTGCGCACGATCGCAATCTATTCCGAAGCCGATACCGGCGCGCTGCACACGCGGCTTTGCGACGAGGCCTACCTGATTGGTGGGCCGGAGCCGCGCGCAAGTTATCTTGCGATCGACCATATGATTGCAGCAGCCAAGCGCGCTCGAGCCGAAAGCGTCCATCCTGGCTACGGCTTTTTGTCGGAAAATGCCGAATTTGCCGAGGCCTGTGCGCGCGCAGGCCTCGTTTTTGTTGGTCCCCCGGCGAGCGCCATTCGGGCGATGGGACTCAAGGACCATGCCAAGAAGCTCATGGAACAAGCGGGTGTGCCGGTTGTCCCCGGCTATCACGGCGAACGCCAGGACGCGAAGTTCCTTCGGGAAAAAGCCTACCAAATTGGTTATCCGGTCCTGATCAAGCCAGCAGCGGGCGGCGGCGGTCGCGGGTTGCGGCGCGTCGACAAACACGCCGACTTCGATGCTGCGCTTGAAGGCGCCGTACGCGAAAGCCAATCGGCATTCGGAAGTGGCCGCGTCCTCATCGAGAAGTTCATTTCCTCGCCGCGGCATATCGAAGTCCAGGTCTTTGCCGACGCTCATGGCGATGCGGTTCATCTCGGCGAGCGCGATTGCTCGCTGCAGCGACGCCACCAGAAAGTCATCGAGGAAGCCCCGGCGCCGGGTATGACGGCGGCGCTTCGTAAGGACATCGGCAATGCCGCAGTCGCGGCGGGGAAAGCGGTCGGTTACCGCGGCGCCGGGACGGTCGAGTTCGTCGCCGATGGGACTCGCGGACTGCGGCGTGAGGCATTCTGGTTTATCGAAATGAACACGCGGCTCCAGGTCGAGCATCCTGTGACCGAAGAGATTACCGGCCTCGATCTGGTCGAATGGCAGTTCCGGATTGCGGCCGGCGAGAAGTTGCCGCTGACACAAGGCGAGGTCCGCTTTGACGGACACGCGATCGAGGCGCGCGTCTATGCCGAAGATACCGAACACGGTTTCCTGCCAGCCACCGGAAAAATCGTAGCGCTGGAATTTCCGGACAAGGTCCGCGTCGATAGCGGCATCGAAGCCGGCGGCGAAGTGTCATCATTCTATGATCCGATGATTGCCAAGCTCATCGCTCGTGCGCCGACGCGGGAAGCGGCACTGGAGCGGCTTACGAAGGCGCTCGATGCGACGCTGATCGCAGGTGTGCGAACCAACGTTCCGTTTCTCGCCAATTTGTGCCGGGCCGAGGCTTTTCGCGACGGCAAGGTCGATACCGATTTTATCGATCGCAACCTCGCCATTTTGGGCGCGGCGCTACACCAGCCCGACCTAGCGGCCGCAGCGGCCGGCGCGATGCAATTGCTCAATGCCGCGACCGCCAAGGAGGAGGCGGCAAGCGAACAGACTGAGACATCGGACGAATACTCCCCTTGGTCCGCACACGACGGATTTCAGCTCGGCGGCAGGCGCGAACTGTCGTTGCCGATCACGGTTGACGGCGAAGACGCGCTGGCGCTGGTCGCCTATGGAAAAGAAGGCATGTGGCTGACTATTGGCGGCATTGAACCGGCCAAGGACGCACGCGTCTTCCAATCCGACGCGCATGCTTATGTATTGCGTAGCGGCCGTCAGACCCGTGTCGGGCTCAGGGACGTTTCAACGACTACTGCCGACGCACGCGGCGGCGATAGTGTGATCAAGGCACCCATGCATGGTCGCGTGCTGGAGCTTCTGGTAAAGGCCGGCGATCGCGTCGCCTTGGGGCAGCGGCTCGCCGTCATTGAAGCGATGAAGATGGAGCACAGGCTGCGCGCGCCGTTTGCCGGCGTGGTGAAAGAGGTTCCTGTGAGTACCGGCGCCCAGGTCGTGGAAGGCGCCCCAATTTTGGTGCTAGAGCCTCTTGAGACATCCTCAGAGTGAGAGAGACATGGCTGTCCACCTCATCAAGCTTTGCGTCGGCTGCGATTCCGTTCGCGATCTTGAGGATTGGATCAAGGAAAAGCTCAAGGCCAAACGCCGGAATGGCGAGAAGGCGGAACACATTCACCGCACCCGCATGGTGCCCAAGCGGGCGGCGGAACTGGTGGCGGGCGGATCGCTGTATTGGGTTATTCGCGGTGAGATCATGTGCCGCCAGCGCGTACGCGCCATCCGCCCGTTTGTCGATAAGGATGGCATCGGCCGCTGCGGCGTGGTGCTCGATCCCAAAGTTGTGCTGGTCGAACCCCGCCCTCATCGGGCGTTTCAAGGCTGGCGTTACCTTGCTCCGAAAGACGCCCCGCGCGACCTCGACAAAGCCGTCAAAGGCGCAGCAGCGATGCCGGAGAGTTTACGGCGCGAGCTGCGGGAGCTCGGGCTGATGTGATCTTGGCGCTGGGACAATTCCCCCGAATTGCCGCATGGCGCAGTCGTAAGCGATCACGTAAAGTCCGCGCCAAAAGCGGCGGACGGTTCAAGCCTGGCCGCTGCGGAGCCGTATGATGATCATTGAAAATGAGAAGGACGTCACCAACGCGGTATTGAGCGAGCTCGAACGTACTAAAAACCCGCGCTTGCGCGAGGTCTTGTCCGCATTTGTGCGTCACCTGCACGATTTTGCCCGCGAGGTGAAACTGACTGAGCAGGAATTTCAGGCGGCGATTGGCTATATCGTTGCGCTCGGCAAGCATACGAACGAGACCCACAACGAAGCCGTCCTGATGTCCGGCTCGCTGGGGTTTTCGACTTTGATCTGCCTCCTCAACAACGGCAAGAACGGTGAGATCGAGACCGACGCCAATCTGCTCGGTCCGTTTTGGCGCATGAATTCTCCCCGCACTGCAAATGGCGCCTCGATCGTGCGCTCGCCGACGCCCGGTCCGGCACTGTTTGTCGATGCCTGGTTTCGCGACGCGAACCGCAAACCGATCGCAGGTGCCGAGGTCGATATCTGGCAATCCTCGCCGGAAGGCTTTTACGAAAACCAGGATCCGGTCCAGGCCGACATGAACCTGCGCGGCAAGTTCACGACCGATGCCGACGGCCATATCAGCTTCCGCAGCGTCAAACCGGCGGGCTATCCCATTCCGATTGACGGGCCGGTCGGCGAATTGCTGCGCGCGCAGGGCCGGCACAATATGCGCCCGGCGCATCTGCATTTTTTGGTCCACAAGCCCGGCTTCAAGACGCTGATCTCGCAGCTCTACGCGCCCGACGACAAAAACATCGAGACCGATGTTCAGTTCGGCGTCACGCGCCATTTGATTGGCGATTACATTCGCCACGATGAGTCTTGCCCACGGGCGGCGGATGTCAAAGCGCCGTGGTATTCACTGGAACATACATTCGTGATGGAGGCCGGCGAGGCCCGCTTGCCCAAGCCGCCGATCACCGGCAAGGCGGAGGGCGCGCGGCCGCAGATTCCGCATCTCGAGGCGGCGGAATGATCTTTCAGGCGTGATGGCCGGACTTGCTCCGGCCATCAACCTCTTTGATCGCTATCACGCCAGAAAAGAAAAACGCGGATGTCTGCGATTGGGCGCGGGCATGACGACGAAAAGGGGGGAGGAACGACATGCTGCGCCGAACAATGCTCAAGGGTATGGTGGGAACCGCTGCAGGCGGATTCATCAGCGGATTCATGGTCCGCGCCGCGGTCGCCGACACGCCGCTCAAAATCGGCATCAGCATTCCGCTGACCGGCGCTGGCTTCAACGCCGTGGGCCGGCAATTGCAAGCCGCGTTGAAACTTTACATGCAGCAGCAGGGCGACACCGTCGCTGGGCGACACATTCAGCTCATCATTCGTGATGACGGCGGTGTTGCCGACAATGCGCGTCGCCTCATTCAGGAGATGATCGTCGACCAAAAGGTTGACATTCTCGGCATCGGCATCACTCCGACCGCACTCGCCATTGCACCGCTCGCCACAGAGGCGAAGAAAGTCACGCTGGTGATGAGTTCGGGGGCCTCGATCACGACGACGAAGTCTCCGTACTTCGTGCGCGCGGGTTTCATCTTGTCGCCGCAGTCCTGGATTCTCGCCGAATGGGCGGCCAAGAACGGCAGCAAGCGCGTGGTCACGCTGGTCAACGATTGGGCGCCGGGCGTCGAAGCAGAAACGGCTTTCACGACGCGATTTAAGCAGGTGTTTGGCGAGATCGTCGAGGCGATCCGCATCCCGCTTGCCAATCCGGACTTCGCGCCGTTCTTGCAGCGCATCAGCGACATGAACCCGGATACCGCCTTTATTTACTTTCCCGGCACGCAAGCGCCGATCTTCGCCAAGCAATTCGCCGAACGGGGTTTGGGCAAGTCGGGCATCAAGATTATCGGGCCGGGCGATCTGACCGACGACGATGATCTCAACAATATGGGCGATCAGATGCTCGGCATGATCACCGCCGGGCCGTATTCGGCCGCGCACGATTCCCCGCTTAACAAGGCCTACGCGGTGGCGATGCAAAAGGCCAACAGCTTCCGCCCGGACTTCGTCTCGCTTGGCGCCTATGACGGCCTGCACTTAATCTATGAGGCGCTCAGGAAGACCGGCGGCAATTCCGACGGTGATGCCTTGATGGCGGCGATGAAGGGCATGGCTTTTGAAAGCCCGCGCGGGCCGGTCTCGATCGATCCGGACACCCGCGACATCGTCAGCAATATTTACATTCGCAAAGTGGTGAAAGTCGACGGCCAGCTCTGGAGTGAGGAATTCGAGACCTATCCAAGCGTCAAAGACCCGATGAAGGTGGCGTTGCCGAAATAAAATCCTCTCGATTTACACCGCGACATTATCGATCAGACGGGTTGTGCCAATCCGTATTGCGGCAAGGAGCCGGATCCGCTCGCGCGTCGATACAGTAAGCGGCGCCAGCGTTTCGGCATTGCGTGCTTCAAAATAATCGAGCTTCAAGCCGGCATGCGTGATCGCCTGGCGTCCGTCCTCGAGCACTCTGGCAACCGGCGTGCCGTTTGCGATCCGTACGGCGGATTCCTTGAGCACACGATAGAGCATCGGCGCGGTTTGCCGCTCGACAGCGGTGAGGTAGCGGTTGCGCGATGATAGTGCCAGCCCGTCGCGGTCACGCACGATCGGCACCCCGACAATGCGGGTTTTCAGGCCAAGATCGCGAGCGAGCTGAGTGACGACTTTGAGCTGCTGGTAGTCTTTCTCGCCGAAGATCGCGATATCGGGCTCGCACTGAATCAGCAGCTTAGCGACGACAGTAGCGACGCCGGCGAAAAAATGCGGACGGATTGCGTCTTCCAGGCCGGCTTTGGCGGGCCCCTCCGGCACGACCCGTGTGGCAAAGCCGTCCGGATACATCGTTTGCACTGAGGGCGCCCAGACGAGATTAACTTGGAGTTCGGTTAACGCCGCGATGTCGGCGGCAAAAGTGCGCGGATATGTGTTGAGGTCTTCGCCGGGAGCAAATTGGGTCGGGTTGACAAAGATCGAGACGATCACGCGATCGGCACGGCTGTTAGCCCGGCGCACCAAGGTAATGTGCCCTTCATGCAGTGCGCCCATCGTTGGTATCAAAGCAGTTTTAGCGCCTCGCGCGCGGAAATTCGCAACCGCGGCGCGCAGCGCCGGTATCGTGCGGATGACACGCGGACGATGTTTAATTTGCTTGGGAATCTTCATGATGACGTTGCAGCGTGAGCACAGCGGCCACGTTTTGCCGGTGCACTCTTTCATTTACGATTAACTTATTTCGGCAGATGCTGTATCTTGACCGCTCGCGTTGCAAATCCAGAAAGTAGCCGCAACGCAGGGGTTGCGTCCTATGCTGATGCAGGCGGAGCTCGGCCGTCCGTTCTCGGCGCATGTCATCGTCCTTGGGAACGAAAAAGGTGGCTCCGGGAAATCGACCACGGCAATGCATGTCGCGGTCGCACTGCTGCAAGCCGGCCAGCGGGTTGCCACGATCGATCTCGATTCACGGCAAAAGAGTTTCACCCACTATATCGACAACCGCCGCGAATGGGCGGCGCGCAGCGGGATTAAGCTGGAAATCCCTGTGCATTATTGCATTGCGCGCGGCTGCGGTATCCGGCTCGATGAAATCGAGGCACAAGAATTCGCCGCTTTCGCCCAGGCGGTGAGCGCGGTCGAGCAAAGCCACGACTTTGTGGTTATCGATACGCCAGGCACCGATTCCTACATGATGCGTCTTGCCCATTCGATGGCCGACACCTTGATCACGCCATTGAACGACAGTTTTGTCGATTTCGACGTGCTTGGCACCATTGATCCGCTCTCTTTCGAAGTAGCGGGAGTGAGCCACTACGCCGAGATGGTGCGTGAATCCCGTCGCCAGCGCCGCCTGGTCGATGGCGGTCTAACCGACTGGGTGGTGGTGCGCAATCGCCTCTCGACTTTAGGTTCGCGCAACCGCCGCCTGGTCGGGGAGGGGGTCGACGGGCTTGCTAAACAGCTCGGTTTCCGCACCGTTGACGGCTTTGCCGAGCGGGTGGTGTATCGCGAATTCTTCCCGCGCGGGCTGACGGCACTCGACGACCTCAACGAGGATACACTCGGTTTGCGACCCACCAGTTCACACGTGACTGCGCGCGACGAGGTCAAGGTTCTAATCGAGGCACTGCGGCTGCCAATCGATGAACGCGGCAAGCGTCGCGCGGCCGCGCGGGCGGAATGGATCGCGGTCGCCGGAAAACCCCTCGACACTTACGACCTGCTCGCGGAGTGACCTGGCGCGCCTGTGGCTGTCGTCGCCATCCCTTTTGAAATCGCTATAAGTATCGGATGCCTGTGCTCGTCGGCGTGGCCGTCCTTCTCTTCTTGCTCTGGGCGGCAAAACGCTCGCGCAATAGCGGAATCCTCAAAGCGAGCCAGCAGCGCCTGAGTGGTGCGCTAGCGTTGCTGATTGGCGTCGTTCTGCTCGTGCGCGGCGATTTGGGATTGGGCGCGGCGCTCGTGCTTTTCGGCATCTACCTCATGGGCGAGGCGTTGCCTTGGCCGCTTAACCTATTGGCCGGTTATCTTGACGGCAGGAATGCCGGCTGGCGTAAGCACGCGCAGCGTGATGCGAATTCGCGCGCCGGCGCCAGGCCGGCGGCCGGCGGCAAAATGACTGAACAGGAGGCTTATCAGATCCTTGGCGTTGAGCCCGGGGCGAGCGCCGAGGAGATCAGCCACGCCCACCGGGCGCTCATGAAGAAAGTGCATCCCGACCAAGGGGGGACGACGTATCTGGCGGCCCGCATCAATGAGGCCAAGGACGTGCTGCTTCGAAACCATCGCTGAGGTACTCGTTGCGGACCTCGCGTGGCCTTGCTGTCTCCGTCGCGCTTCCCGTTTTTGGATGGTGATCTGTGGAACCACCTGGCTCGTTTGGCAGGGCTCTTGTTAGTCTTTCAGCGCCATTAATCTTTCACGGCCATGCATTCGAAGTCGCTGCGCTTGAGCGCCCGGCAGGCGGCTTCCGCGGTCGACTTGTCGAACCCGGCAAAGCGGGCGCGGTAGAGCGCCTTGTCGCCTTTCTGCACCCGTTCGGTGAATGGATCTTTGGCGGCCAGGGCGGCGTGAACCTTGATCTGGGCCTCGGTTAGGTGCTGTCTGGCCTCCGCCTCGTCGTCGAAAGCGCCGATCTGGATCAGCCAGCCACCATGCACGCGAGCCGATGGGGGTGACCAAACGGAGACAGGTTGTGCCGTCGCTGCTGCTGCTGGGTGGACCTCGGTCATTGCGGGTTCAATCTGCGCCGGCTGCAGCTGCACTGCGGTCGCGTCAGCGGATTTCACCGGTGCCGGCTCGGCGACCACCCGCGTCGGCATGACCGGCTCGGCCTGCGCCGTTGTCATTTCAACAGTAGGCGTCCTCGATGCGATCTCGGCGCGCTTGGGCGGACCCGGCGGCGTCGCCGCTTGGCTGGGCGAAGCCGGCTGCGCCGCGCTCGATTGCTGCGCCGGTGTCGGCGCAATTGCGGGGACCGGCACTAAAGCCGGCATCGGCGCCAGTGAAGCGGTCTGTATTGGAGCGGTTCGGTAGGAAATAGTCTTCACCAGGAGTGGCCGGATCGGATCACTGGATCCCGCGGGCGCCCGTGAATCGGCGCTCGCCGTTGCGGCACGATCGATCCGGGCCGCTGGCGCTTTCGCCGCGAGTTCCTCGCGGCGTTCCGCCGTCTCGGCGATCATCGGCGCGCTGCGCCGCACGGCGGCTTCCTTGATATGGGCGCTGATAAGTTCGCGCATGCGCTCGTCACGCTCGGAGGCCGACGGACCGCCCATCACCACAGCGACGAGATAACGGCCGTCCCGATGCAAAGAGGTCAGCAGATTGAATCCGGATGCCTGCGTAAAGCCGGTTTTGATGCCGTCCACGCCATCGACGGCTCCCAAGAGATGGTTGTGATTGCGCATCGCTTCGCCGTGATAGACGAAGGATTCGGTGGAGAAATATTTGAAATAACGGGGAAACCGCTCCTGGATCGCGCGCCCCAGAAGCGCCTGATCGCGCGCGGTGGTGACCTGATCGTCGTCCGGTAAACCCGAGGCGTTGACGTAGATTGTATGGGCCATGCCAAGCGCATGCGCTTTCTGCGTCATCAGTTTAGTGAAGGTCCCCTCGTCGCCGGCGAGGTTCTCAGCGACGGCGACCGCGGCATCGTTCGCCGACTTTGTCACAATGCCTTTGATCGCATCCTCGACCGTGATCGTCTGACCCGTCTTGAGTTCGAGCTTGGTCGGCGCCTGCTCGGACGCATGCTCGGAGACTTTCAGCGGGCTATCGAGCTTGAGCCTGCCGGATTCGAGACGTTCGAACAGCATGTATAGCGTCATCACCTTTGTCAGCGACGCGGGATGGCGCAAACCGTCCGCGCTGGCTGCTTGCAGCACGGCGCCACTATTGCCGTCCACGACAATCGAGGAAAATGGTGGCGAGTAATCTTCGAGCCGAGCGTGACGGTGACCGTGTCCGGCGTGCGTGTGATGCGCGCGGGAATGGTGATGATGCCGCGCATCGGCGACGTCGCCGGTGACGGTAAGGGCCGCGGCGACCGCGGCGCTGGCCAACAGGCAGTAACGAAGCCCAGAACGGGCCTCGAAATCCACCGATCCCATTGCTAACCCCGTCCCTGAACTTGCGCCCACCCCGTAGGCGGCCCCTTACGGTTTACTGCTCGGGGACGGTGCTCGGCGTGCAAAGCGCCGAATTTCCGCTTCCTGCGCGGAGACGGACAAAGCCCCGTTACCCCAACAACACGGTCAAGCAGGTTAGGAAGACGCGGTTGCGAAACGGTTAAGTAGGTCCCGCGCCGCCCCCCGTGGCTGCGTTTTTGTGCAACGCATCATGCTCAATGATCCCTGCCGCAAAAGGCCTTTTCAAGGCAAACCGGTTAATGCCCAAAGCGTTGGCCTGGAGCGCTCCCCAACGGCGGCTGCGCGAGGCGGAGTTGCGCGACAGCTCCTGGTCGGAATGCGGTGACAGTCTTGCCAACGTATCCGGGCGAACTGACTGTGACCGAACCTGGTCTGCGACAGACGGCATGACGATCGCGCCGCGGCGCCGCGATTTCGACGGTGCCGACATGTCGCCGCTGACCTTGTGCTCTGCGATGGCAAGCCTATCTCACCGGTTCGCCAGCACTTGGAACCAGCCCTTGGAAATTGCGCGGTGATGGTTCGCGTGCGGTTGATAGGCTTCTCCACCTTGGATGTTGCTCTATCGATTCGGCGCGTGATCCGCGCTAATTTTACGCGCTGGGTGGGGATTCCCCGTTGGCAAGCGGCCGGTAATGCGCCGGTCGTCGATGGTCTAGCAGTGCGGAAGTCGAACGAACCAATGCTGTTGATTGACGTTACTATCCATGTGCCAGCCCGTCTGGCGGACGACGATCGCAAGCGTAAAGGCGACGGCTCGCCCGGGACCGCGGTCGTTACCAAGACAAGGCCGCAAACCAAGCGGCCAAACCTCTATCGCGTGCTGCTCTTAAACGACGACTACACGCCGATGGAGTTCGTGGTCCACGTCCTCGAGCGTTTCTTCAACAAGGATCACGAGACGGCGCATCGGATAATGATGCATGTGCACCAGCACGGCATCGGTGAGTGTGGTGTGTATACTTATGAGGTGGCGGAAACAAAAGTGACGCAGGTTATGGACTTTGCCCGCAAACACCAGCATCCTTTGCAGTGCATCATGGAGAAGAAGTGATTCTGGGAGAACCGTCCAATACAAACGATGAGAAATGGAAATGCCTACGTTCTCGCGCAGTCTTGAACAGTCGCTCCACCGGGCCTTGGCGCTAGCCAATGAGCGGCACCACGAATATGCGACGCTCGAGCATCTTCTCCTTGCGCTGATCGAAGACCAAGACGCTGCCGCGGTCATGCGCGCGTGCAACGTCGATCTGGAAAAACTGCGTCGTAGCCTTATCGCTTATCTGGAATCGGAGCTGGACAATCTGGTGACCGACGGTGCGGACGATTCGAAGCCGACCGCGGGTTTTCAACGTGTCATTCAGCGAGCGGTGATTCACGTCCAATCGTCCGGCCGCGAGGAGGTGACCGGCGCCAATGTGCTGGTCGCGATTTTCGCCGAGCGCGAAAGCCATGCCGCCTATTTCCTGCAAGAGCAGGACATGACCCGTTACGACGCGGTCAATTATATCAGCCACGGCATCGCCAAGCGGCCTGGCATGTCGGAAGCGCGGCCGGTGCGCGGCGCCGACGAGGACGCCGACACCAAATCCGGCGATGAGCCGAAGAAGAAGGGCGATGCGCTCGATGCCTATTGCGTTAATCTCAACAAAAAGGCGCGCGAGGGCAAAATCGATCCGCTGATCGGCCGCGAGTCCGAGATCAACCGTACCATCCAGGTGCTGTGCCGGCGGCAAAAGAATAACCCGCTCTTCGTCGGCGAAGCCGGCGTCGGCAAGACCGCCATCGCCGAGGGTCTGGCGCGCCGCATCGTGCACGGCGAGGTGCCGGACGTGCTGCGTAACGCCACCGTCTTCGCGCTCGACATGGGCACGCTGCTCGCCGGGACGCGCTACCGCGGCGATTTCGAAGAACGCTTGAAGCAGGTGATCAAGGAACTCGAAGCCTATTCGGGCGCAATCCTGTTTATCGACGAGATTCACACCGTGATCGGCGCCGGCGCCACATCCGGCGGCGCGATGGATGCATCGAATCTGCTCAAGCCGGCGCTCGCGTCAGGCACGGTGCGCTGCATCGGTTCGACGACGTACAAGGAGTACCGACAGTATTTCGAAAAGGATCGAGCGCTCGTCCGTCGTTTCCAGAAAATCGACGTCAACGAGCCGACGATCCCTGATGCCATCGAAATCCTCAAGGGGCTCAAGCCCTATTTCGAGGATTACCACAAGCTCAAATACACCAGCGACGCGATCAAGGCGGCGGTGGAGCTTTCGTCGCGCTACATCCACGACCGCAAGCTGCCCGACAAGGCGATCGATGTGATCGACGAGTCGGGAGCGGCGCAAATGTTGCTGCCGGAGAATCGGCGCAAGCGCACCATCGGCTTAAAGGAAATTGAGACCACAATCGCGACCATGGCGCGCATTCCGCCGAAAGCGGTCTCCAAAGACGACGCCGAGGTGCTGCGGAATCTGGAAGAAACGCTCAAGCGTGTGGTTTATGGTCAGGACAAAGCGATCGAGGCGTTGGCGGCGTCGATCAAGCTTGCGCGTGCCGGTTTGCGCGAGCCGGAAAAGCCGATCGGCTGCTATCTGTTTTCAGGACCGACCGGCGTCGGCAAGACCGAAGTTGCCAAGCAGCTCGCGGCGACGCTCGGCGTCGAGCTGATCCGCTTCGACATGTCCGAATATATGGAGCGCCATACCGTCTCGCGGTTGATTGGCGCGCCGCCCGGCTATGTCGGCTTCGATCAAGGCGGCTTGCTCACGGACGGCGTCGACCAGCATCCGCACTGCGTGCTCTTGCTCGACGAGATCGAAAAGGCGCATCCGGATCTCTTCAACGTGCTCCTGCAGATCATGGATCACGGCAAGCTCACTGATCACAACGGCAAGCAGGTCGATTTCCGTAACGTCATTCTGATCATGACGACCAATGCTGGCGCTTCCGACATGGCGCGCGCCGCGTTCGGCTTCACGCGCACCAAGCGCGAAGGCGACGACATGGAAGCGATCATGCGCCTGTTCGCGCCGGAATTCCGCAACCGGCTCGACGCGATCATCACCTTTGCGCATCTCTCGCCTGAGATCATCAAGATGGTGGTCGAGAAATTCGTGCTGCAGCTCGAAGCCCAACTCGCCGACCGCGATGTCACCATCGAGCTGACCGACGAAGCCACCAAATGGCTAATCGCCAACGGCTACGACGAGCTGATGGGCGCCCGGCCGATGGCGCGGGTGATCCAGGAGCACATCAAGAAGGCGTTGGCCGAGGAGGTGCTGTTCGGACGGCTCAAAGGCGGCGGTCATGTCCGCGTCATCGTCATCACCGACGAGGCCGGCAACAGCAAACTCGGTTTCGATTACCCGGATGGGCCGGTCAAGCCGCGGCCGGAAAAACTGCCCGAACCGCGCCGCGCCAAAGCGAAGCGGCGCTCCCCGCCGAAACGTAAGCCGCCGGGCGGTGGCGATAACGGTCCGCCGCGGCGCGGCATCGTTCCGAAAGTGCCGCTCGTCAAAGTGTGACGAAGTTCTTCCGGCGGGCGGTCAAGCTACCCGCCGGAACCGTCTCAATTGATATACAAACCAAATAGCGATCGTCGGCAGTGCCATCGCGGTCGCGAGGAATAGTGGCTGCGCGCCGACGCGATCGATGACCAAGGCACCAGCCGCGACGCCGGCGGTTTGACCAATATAAAGCGCCGCAGAAAACAAACCGACCGCGGTGCCGCGCGCTTGCGGCGTCATCTGCGTGGCATTGGTCTGTAGCGTGTTGTGCAGCATGTAAAAGCCGAGACCGATCGCGGTCGTGGCGATTGGAGCGAGCCACCAGACCGGTCCGATGGCGAGTTGCAGATAGGCAATCGCGAGAACGATCCCACCAGTCACCGCGAGTCCGGCCTGACCCAGCCGGTAGACAAACAATTTGACGAGCGCGGCGTAGATCAGGCCGCCGATGCCGAAACAGGCGACAACGGCGCCGACCAAGGAAAAGCTTAAGCCGAAGCGGAGATGCAGATAGGCGCCGATATAGGCAAAGGCGCCCCAGGCCAGCGCGCCTTCAAAAAAGCCGGCGATCAGCACGATGCGGGCGAACGGATTGGTCAGGACCGCGGCATAGCCGCCGAACAGACCGCGTCCGCCGCGGCTGCCGGCTTTTCGGGTCTGCGGATTGACGGCGAGTTCGAAGACCAAACCGGCCGTCGCCGCGGCGAACAGCCCGGCGAGCACGAAGAAAACGTTGCGCCAGCCAAGCAGGTCGCCGAGTACCCCGCCGGCCGCCTGGCCGAACAATTGGCCGAGGATCTGACCGGAAATGTATCGGCCGAGGATTTGCTGCAGCCGGTCGTGTGGCGTGACATCGCCGACATAGGCCATCGAGATCGGAATGATCCAGCCGGCCGCCGCGCCGGTCGCAAGCCGCGCCAGCGCGAGCTGCGGCAGGGTCGAAACCATCCCGCAGATCGCCACCAGGACGGTGCCGATGGCGCAGGTCAGCGCCACGGTTCGATATTTTCCAAAACGATCGCTGATCGGGCCGATGATCAGCTGAATAGAACCGTGGGTCACCGCATAGGCCGTGACCACCATCGCCGCGACGCCGACAGTGGTATGCAGGTCGGCCGCCACCTGCGGCAACAGCGAGTCCATGACTCGGACCTGCGCCTGACTGGCGAAGCCGGCGACCGCCAGGAGGATGATCGAGCGCGTCGGCGATCGCGGCAGATTCGATGGCGAATAAAGCACGTGATTTCGCTTCGTGGCGCCAGCGGACCCACGCCGGCGTTGACACCCTGCTGGGCACAGGCTTTCTAACCCGCGCCAAAGCGAAGCGACAATGATCGAAAGCAGATACCAGCCGAGCGAAGTTGAAACCCGCATCTATGCCACGTGGGAAGATGCGGGCGCGTTCCGCGCCGGGCGGCCCGAACGCGCCAAGGCCGAGCCCTATTGCATCGTCATTCCGCCACCCAATGTCACCGGCTCGCTGCATATGGGGCATGCGCTCAACAATACGTTGCAAGACATTCTCTGCCGTTTCGAGCGAATGCGCGGCAAGGACGTGCTGTGGCAGCCGGGCATGGACCATGCGGGCATCGCCACGCAAGCCGTGGTCGAACGTCAGCTGATGGAGCGGCAACAGCCGTCAAGCCGCGCCATGGGGCGCGAGGCTTTCATCAAGCGCGTCTGGGAGTGGAAGGCCGAATCCGGCGGCATCATCATCAGCCAGCTCAAGCGGCTCGGCGCATCCTGCGACTGGTCGCGCGAGCGCTTCACCATGGACGAGGGATTGTCGCGCGCGGTGCGGAAGGTCTTTGTCGCGCTCTATCGCGAGGGCCTGATCTACAAGGACAAGCGGCTCGTCAACTGGGATCCCAAGCTCAAGACCGCGATATCCGATCTCGAAGTGCAACAGGTCGAGAGCAAAGGGCAGCTCTGGTACATCAAATATCCGATCGAAGGTAGCGGCGAATTCATCGTCGTCGCCACGACGCGACCCGAAACCATGCTCGGCGACATCGCCGTCGCGGTGCATCCGGAGAACGAACGGCTCAACCATCTGATCGGCAAGACCGCGATCTTGCCGCTGGTCGGCCGGCGCATTCCCGTGATCGCCGATGACTATGCCGATCCGGAAAAAGGCTCCGGCGCGGTGAAGATCACACCGGCGCATGATTTCAACGATTTCGAGGTCGGGCGCCGGCACGGTCGGCCGCTTATCAATATCTTCGATCGAGAAGCCAAATTGGATCTCCCCGATAATCAGGAGTTTCGGCGGGGAGTTCCTGCATCTGCCGAAATGGCGGCAACACTAAAGATGCACGGCCTCGACCGATTTGCTGCCCGCAAGGAAATTCTCAAGCGGCTAGAAGCCGCCGGCCTTATAGGTAAAACAGAACCGACGACGCATGTCGTGCCGCACGGCGACCGATCGGGCGCTGTACTCGAGCCCTATCTGACCGATCAATGGTACGTCGACGCTAAGACGCTGGCACAGCCGGCGATGGCGGCGGTGCGCGAACGCAAGACCACATTCGTTCCGCCGCAGTGGGAAGCGACATTTTTCAATTGGATGGAAAACATCCAGCCGTGGTGCATTTCACGGCAGATCTGGTGGGGTCATCAGATTCCGGCCTGGTACGGGCCATCTAAGCTACGCAACCTTGGCGACCAGGGTCACACACTCGATCCCGATGAGCCGTACAGATTTGTGGCCGAGTCGGAAGAAGAAGCGCGGGCGCAAGCAGCGGAGTATTACGGCCAAGAGGTAAGGATTGCTCCGAGTTGGAATGCGATACTCTCCGCCCATTTTTCAAATACAAATCTCGGGGCAATTCACATCGCGCGCGACGAAGACGTGCTCGACACCTGGTTCTCTTCCGCGCTGTGGCCGTTCTCCACCTTGGGCTGGCCCGATCAAACGCCGGAGCTCAAACGCTTCTATCCGACCAGCACGCTCGTCACCGGCTTCGACATCATCTTTTTCTGGGTCGCGCGGATGATGATGATGGGACTGCATTTTATGCAAAAGGAGCGGCCCGACGCTATGTCTGATCAATGGGTGCCGTTCCGCGACGTTTACATCCACGCACTGGTGCGCGACGAGCGCGGACAGAAAATGTCGAAGTCGAAGGGCAACGTCATCGACCCCTTGGCGGTGATCGACGAATACGGCGCTGATGCGCTGCGCTTCACGCTCGCCGCTATGGCGGCGCAGGGCCGTGACATCAAATTGTCGGCGCAACGCGTCGAGGGCTATCGCAATTTTGCGACCAAGCTTTGGAATGCGGCGCGCTTCGCCGAAATCAACGACTGCGCGCGCGATCCGGCATTTGATCCGCAACAGTCAAAAGAGGTCCTAAACCGCTGGATCGCGCATGAGACGGCGAAGGCCACGGGCGATGTTACCGCGGCGATCGAGGCATACAAATTCAACGACGCGGCGGCTGCGATCTATCGCTTCGTCTGGAATATCTATTGCGACTGGTATCTCGAGCTCATCAAGCCGGTGCTGAGCGGGCCGGACAGCGCAGCGAAAAGTGAGACACGTGCTGCTGCCGCATGGGCGCTCGACCAGATCCTCAAGCTTCTGCATCCTTTCATGCCGTTCGTTACCGAGGAGCTGTGGCGCGTCACCGGTGCCGATCGGCAGACGTTGCTCGCGCTGTCGGTCTGGCCACAATACGACAATCTCGACGATCCCGCGGCGGAAGCGGAGATTGGCTGGGTGATCGATCTCGTGACCGCCATTCGGTCGGTGCGGGTCGAAATGAATATTCCACCAGCAACCGCGCTACCGCTGGTGCTTGCGGGGGTCTCGCCCGAAATCGCCATGCGCGCCCGGCGCTGGGCGGAATTTGTCCAACGCTTGGCGCGCGTCGGCGAGATCTCCTTTGCGCAGGCCGCGCCGCGAGGAGCGGTGCAGCTCGTCGTGCGCGGCGGTGTTGCCGCACTACCTTTGAAAGGCGTGATCGATCTCGCCGCCGAACGCGCCCGGCTCGCCAAGGAGATGGCGAAGTGCGACGCCGATATCGCGCGCGTCGAAGCCAAGCTCGGCAATCCTAATTTTGTTGCGCGCGCGCCGGAAGAAGTCGTCGACGAAGAGAAGGAAAAGCGCGAAGAAGCGCAGCTGCGCAAAGCCAAGCTTGCCGAAGCTTTGCAGCGGCTGGAAGGCGCGGAGTAAGGTGGCGCGGCGTGAGGTGATCACGTGAGAATATTTCTCGCCGGTGCGAGCGGCGCCATCGGCCGCCGGCTGACGCCGCTGTTGCTTGCGGCAGGACACGATGTCACTGGTTGCACGCGTCATGCCGAAACTGCGCGTCAATTGAACGCCGCAGGCATTCGTGCGGTCGTTGCCGATGTGTTCGATGCCGCTACCCTTCGAGATGCTCTCGTGAAAGCGCGGCCCGAGGTCGTCGTCCATCAGCTGACCGACTTGCCTCAAGTTGTCGAAGACGAAGCACAACTCGCCGCGTCTTATCCGCGCAACGCCCGCATCCGCATCGAAGGGACACACAACCTGATCGCCGCGGCGCAGGCCGCCTCGGCGCGGCGTTTCATCGTGCAAAGCGTCGCGTTTGCCTACGCGCCAAAGGGAGAGCCGGGCGAGCCGCATTCCGAAGCTGATCCGCTCAATGTGGTGGACGGCCCTCGCGCGGTCACCGTGTGCGCTGCAGCCGACATGGAGCGACAGGTGCTGGCGTCAGGAATGGAAGCGATCGTGCTGCGTTACGGCTTCTTCTATGGCCCCGGTACCTGGCACGCCGACCCCATTCGCAAACCGTCCGTTCATATCGATGCCGCGGGACAGGCCACACTGCTGGCGCTCACGCGCGGACGGCCGGGCGTCTACAACATCGCCGAGGAGGACGGGACCGTCTCGATTGCAAAGGCCCGCGCCGAGCTCGGCTTCGATCCGGCATTCAGGCTTCCAGCCTAAAATCATTTCGCTTTAGCGGTCGCGCGAAACGGCTTGCTGAGGAAGGCTGAGCCTTTTAGCCCGTAACGCCAGGGCTTTTCCGCGGCCTTGGTGATGCCGATCCGGGGTCCGGCAATAACCTCAACCTCGCCAGTGCGCGCAAACAGTGCAAACGGCAATTCGTCGAGCGGCAGTCCATTGTGCGCCGCAGTAATCCCCAGCGCCTCGCAGACCCGTCCTGGCCCGGCGCAAAGCAGCCGCACATCGGTCAAGCCGCGGCGCCGGCGCATAAGCGGTAAGTCATCAGTCGGCTCCTGCGCTCGGATCAGCACCGCGCTGGCCGAGCCGGCCGGCTCGCAGACGAAGTTCAGGCACCAGTGAATGCCGTAGGAGCGATAGACATAGGCATAGCCCGGCGGCCCGAACATGACTGCATTGCGGGCGGTTGGACCGCGAAAGCTATGCGCGGCTGGATCGGTATGATGGTAGGCCTCGACTTCGACCAGCCGGCCACCCACCCCATTGAATAGCAGCGTCGCCCCGATCAGATCGGGCGCGACCTCGTGAACGCTGCGACCGAAGAAGACTTTGGTTAACCGTCTGGGCACGCCTCATGGTCGCAAGTTGATAGGCGAGTGGTAAATCGCCATTTAACCAAAATGCTTTCTGAGCGTTGAATCTGTGGCCGCGCGGACACAGCCACGGAACATTTAATGTTACCGCAACGCACCGACAGCCAACGCCGCTTTTTGGCCATAGGAATTCTCGACATCGGTGGCCGCGCGGCTGACATTTTCATGTGACCGAACATGACATGGAAACATGACATGGCAGTTATTGATACGTCCGGTCTGGAAAAGCGAGTAGGCTTTGGACCGGATGACGAGGGATGAACAGGGCCAGTTTGGCTCGCTTGAGTTAGTTAGATGGACGCCAAGAGCGACTTGAAATTACGGCTCCCGAGCCGTCACGCCACCGAAGGCCCCGATCGCGCGCCGCACCGGGCGTTCTATTACGCCATGGGACTGACGCGGGAGCAGATTCATCAGCCCTTTATCGGCGTGGCGACCTGCTGGAACGAGGCTGCGCCTTGCAATATCGCGCTGATGCGTCAGGCGCAGGCGGTGAAGCTCGGTGTTGCCGCGGGCGGCGGCACGCCACGGGAGTTCTGCACCATTACGGTCACCGACGGCATCGCCATGGGCCATGCCGGAATGAAGTCGTCTTTGCCGTCGCGCGAAGTGATCGCGGATTCGGTGGAATTGTCGGTGCGCGGTCATTCCTATGATGCGCTGGTCGGGGTGGCGGGTTGCGACAAGTCGCAACCGGGCATGATGATGGCGATGTGCCGTCTCAACGTGCCCTCGATCTACATCTACGGCGGATCGATCCTGCCGGGCACTTTCAAGGGCATGCCCGTTACCATCCAGGACGTGTATGAGGCGGTCGGCAAGCACTCGATCGGCGCCATGACGGATGCCGATTTGGATGTGCTTGAACAGAATGCCTGCCCATCGGCCGGCGCCTGCGGTGCCCAATTCACCGCCAACACGATGGCGACGATCTCCGAGGCGATCGGTCTTGCTTTGCCCTATTCGGCCGGCGCGCCAGCGCCTTACGAAATCCGCGACAAGTTTTGCGTTCTCGCCGGCGAGATGATTATGGATCTCATCGCCAAGAAAATTCGGCCGCGCGACATCGTCACCCACAAAGCGCTGGAAAACGCCGCAGCGGTCGTTGCCGCGACCGGCGGTTCGACCAATGCCGCTTTGCATTTACCGGCCATCGCCAACGAATGCGGCATCAAATTCGACCTGTTCGACGTCGCCGAAGTCCTGAAAAAGACACCATATATCGCGGATTTAAAACCATCCGGCCGCTATGTCGCCAAAGACATGTTCGAAGCTGGTGGTGTGCCGCTGTTGATGAAGACATTGCTCGACCATGGTTTTCTCCATGGCGACTGCCTTACCGTCACTGGCCGGACCATCGCCGAAAATCTGAAGTCGGTGAAATGGAATCCCGACCAGGCCGTCATTTGGCCTGCCAATAAGCCGATTTTGCCGACCGGCGGCGTCGTAGGGCTCAAAGGCAATCTCGCCCCTGACGGTGCGATCGTGAAGGTGGCGGGCATGGAACGTTTACAGTTTTCCGGTCCGGCGCGCTGCTTTGACGGCGAGGAGTCCTGCTTCGAGGCAGTGAAGAACCGGCAATACGAGGAAGGCGACGTGCTGGTCATCCGCTACGAAGGTCCCAAAGGCGGACCGGGCATGCGGGAAATGCTCTCAACCACCGCCGCACTTTATGGACAGGGAATGGGCGCCAAGGTCGCGCTTATTACCGACGGACGCTTCTCCGGCGCCACCCGCGGCTTCTGCGTCGGCCATATTGGCCCGGAGGCGGCAATCGGCGGGCCGATCGCGCTCCTTCGGGACGGCGATGTCATCACGCTCGACGCGGAGCGCGGCACGCTCGACGTCAAGCTGAGCAAGGCGGAGTTGGATCGGCGCGCGAAAGAGTGGAAGCCACGGCCGTCCGAATTCACTTCCGGTTATTTGTGGAAATACGCCCAACAGGTGGGATCGGCGCGTTACGGTGCGTTGACCCATCCAGGCGGAGCGGCCGAGACGGTGTGCTATGCGGACATCTAATCAGATCGGCCGCGTTACGGCCGGTGCCGCAGCGGCGGGCCTTGTACTCGGGCTGTCGGTGATGGCCAGCCTTGATAGTCGCCTTGACGTCATCGGCCACATTCTTGGAGCTGCGCCCGCGCTCGCATTTGACGGCACGACTACACCGAGCACGGCCGCATTGGCACCGGGCGAAGGTTTGCGTGCGACTTCGCGCCCGCCGGACATCCCAGGCAAGCCCAGCGCGCTTACCGCCTTGCAATATGCCGCCGAGCAGGGGCAGCCGGTGGCGCAGTGGAAGCTCGGTCGCATGTATGCCGACGGCGACGGCGTGCCGCGCGATGATCTACGTGCCTTCAACTATTTCAGCCAGGTCGCCAACAGCCACCCGGATGAGGCGCCCGGCACGCCGCAAGCGCGGTTTGTCGCCAATGCCTTCGTCGCGCTTGGGCATTATTACCTGACCGGCATCCCGAATTCGAAAATCGTCGCCGAGCACGGGCGCGCGCGCGACATGTTCGGCTATGCGGCCACCTATTTCGGCGATGCTGACGCGCAATATGAGCTCGGCCGGCTCTATCTGACCGGTTCGCCAAGCGATCCACACCAGGCGGCGCGCTGGTTTCAGCTCGCCGCAACAAAGGGCAATTGCCGCGCCGAAGTTGCGCTGGGCGACATGTTGTTCCAGGGGCAGGCCGTGCCGCGGCAGGCGGCGCGCGGGCTGATGTGGCTGACCCTCGGTCGTGATTGCGCCGGCACCGACGAAAGCTGGGTCAAGCCGGTCTATGACAGCGCATTCAAGCGCGCCAGCGATGATGAACGCGCTTTAGCGCTCGTCTATCTGGAGGATTGGCTGAAAGGCAGGCGGGACTAGTCGAGACCGTAGGGATGGGTAGAGCGAAGCGAAACCCATAGCCAGGCGCGATGGATTTCTCCGCCTTTAGCCCATCCTACCATATTCCCCATCGCTATTTCGTTTCCATGTCCAGATCGATCCAGACCGGAACGTGATCGGATGGCTTTTCCCAGGTCCGAACGTGGCGATCGATTCCGGCGGAGTTGAGCTTGTCCGCGGCGGCAGGCGAAAGCAGAAGATGATCGATGCGGATGCCGTTGTTCTTTTGCCAGGCGCCGGCCTGGTAATCCCAGAACGTGAACAGGCCGGCATCGTCGCTGGTCGCGCGTATAGCGTCGGTGAGCCCGAGATTGATAAGAGCGCGGAATTCGTCACGCGTGCGCGGCAAGTACAAAGCGTCGTTAACCCAGGTTTGCGGGTTGCGGGCATCGGCTGACGTCGGAATGACGTTGTAGTCGCCGGCCATGACGAGCGGTTCTTCCAGCAGCAGGCGTTCGCGTGCATAGGCCGCCAGGCGCTTCATCCAGCCAAGCTTGTAGGCGTATTTCTCCGTCTCCGGCGGATTGCCGTTCGGCAGATAAATGCTGGCGACGCGCATCGCGCCGTTTGCCGTGGAGACGACAGCTTCGATAAAACGGGCGTGATCGTCCTGGTCGTCGCCCGGAAGACCATTACTGACTTCGTCGAACGGGAATTTCGACAGGAGCGCGACGCCGTTGAATGTCTTCTGCCCGTGAACGGCGACATTGTATCCAAGCGTCTCAAACGGTTCGCGCGGAAAGGCCTCGTCGACGCATTTGGTTTCTTGCAGACAGACGATGTCCGGCTTGCGCTCGGACAGCCAAGTCACCGCGGAGTCAAGGCGCTGCTTGATCGAATTGACATTCCAGCTGGCGATACGCACGGCAATCTAGAGCGCGAAGCTGGTGCCGCAGCCGCAGGACGCGGTCGCCTTCGGATTATTGACCTTGAACGACGAGCCGATCAGATCGTCGACAAAATCGATTTCGGATCCGGACATGTAATTGAGCGAGATCGGATCAATCAGCACCGTCGCGCCGCTTTTTTCGATCACGATATCGTCCTCGGCGCGTTCGCGTTCGGTGTCGAATTTATACTGGAAACCGGAACAGCCACCGCCTTCGACACTGACGCGCAACATGGTGCCGGCAGGCTCCCGACGCAGGATTTCCCCGATCCGTTGCGCGGCGCGATCCGTTACGTTGACCGTCATTTGATCTCCGAAAAGCAATCGCCCCGATTGCAACACTCGCACCACGATAGTTAAGTGCGACAGAACCGAAGTCAATCGCTGCCTGACATCGTGCAGAATGGAAAAGACGCCTCATCGTGCGCCCTACGCCTGCGACCCTGACTTAAGCGGCGGCCGGCTTCATCCCGAATCCCCAAGTGAAAGCCGCAGCGCCTTTCGCCGCGACTGCGATCGCATCATTCACGCCACCGCGTTCCGCCGCCTCAAGCACAAGACGCAGGTGTTCGTTTTCGACGAAGGCGATCATTATCGCACGCGGCTCACACATACGCTTGAGGTGGCACAGATCGCACGGGCGCTGGCGCGCCGGCTGCGGCTCGATGAGGATTTGGCCGAGGCGCTGGCGCTTGCGCACGATCTTGGCCACCCGCCGTTCGGTCACGCTGGCGAGCGCGCGCTCGACGCCTGCTTATCGGTATTCGGCGGGTTCGATCACAACGCGCAAACACTGCGCGTGGTGACGGTGCTGGAGCGGCGCTATCCGCAGTTCGATGGCCTGAATCTAACCTGGGAGACGCTGGAAGGCCTGGTCAAGCACAATGGTCCGCTCACCGATCGTGCTGGCGCCCCGCTCGTTCGCTATCGGACGCACGGCGTGCCGGCTTCCATTCTCGACTATTGCCGCCTACAGGACCTTCAGCTCTGGAGCTTCGCCGGCGCCGAAGCGCAGGTCGCCGCTGTTGCGGATGATATCGCCTATGACGCGCACGACATCGATGATGGCTTGCGGGCAAAATTATTTGAACTTGACGACATCGCGGCCGTGCCGCTGCCCGGCAGGATCGTCAACCACATTCGCGCCGCGCATCCCAACCTGGACCACGATCGTACCGTGCATGAACTCATTCGCCGCCTCATCGGTTTGCTGATCGATGATGTCGTCATCGAGACCGCTGGCCGGCTCGCCGGGCTAAACCCGGGTTCGGCCGACGATGTGCGCCGCGCTGCCGCGCCGGTTGGCGCTTTCTCGCGCGCAGTCGGGGACGAGGATCGCGCCATCAAGACTTTCCTGGAAGCTCACATGTATCGACACGGCCGGGTGACGAAGGTCATGGACCAGGCCGCGGGCGTGGTGCGCGATCTGTTTGCGCGCTACAGCGCCCGGCCGGACGAACTTCCGGCGGAATGGGGCGAAAGCCTGGCGGGGCTCGATGAGGCCGCGCGGGCACGCCATATTGCGGATTTCATCGCCGGCATGACGGACCGTTACGCGCTCGCCGAACATGCGCGGCTCTTTGACTCGACTCCAGAATTGCGTTAGGCGCGCGGCGCGGTTCGGTTCAAAGCGCCAACGCCACAAATGCCAGAAAACGATATTTTTGCCGAAATGCTCGAGCGCGTTCGCGCTGCAAGCGAAGCTTTAATTGCGTCGGGCCTGTTGCCTTTCGGCATCGATCAATCGCGCATCACCGTGGAGCCGCCGCGTGATGCCGCGCACGGACACATGGCCACCAACGCGGCGATGGTGCTGGCGAAGGACGCCCGCCGCAAACCGCGTGAGCTTGCCGAGATGATCGCTGACAAGCTGCGGGCTGACACGCTCGTGGCCAAGGTCGAGGTGGCCGGCCCCGGATTTATCAATCTCACACTTCGCCCGGCGGCCTGGCTCGATACGCTGCGTACCGCCGTGAGGTCCGGCTTGGATTACGGCAGGAGCGACGTCGGCAAAAACGAACCGGTGAATGTCGAACATGTTTCGGCCAATCCAACCGGGCCGATGCATGTCGGCCATGGCCGAGGAGCGGTATTCGGCGATGCGCTCGCCAACCTGTTGGCGTTCGCCGGTTTCAAGGTGACCCGCGAATATTACATCAATGACGCGGGCGTGCAGGTCGACCTCCTCGCGCGTTCCGCCTTCCTTCGCTACCGCGAGGCGCTCGGCGATAAAATCGGCGCAATTCCCGAAGGGTTTTATCCTGGCGATTATCTCAAGCCAGTGGGTGCCGCGATTGCCGCCGAATACGGCGACTCGCTCGCGAGACAATCGGAGGTGAGCTGGTTGCCGCTTGTGCGCGAAAAGGCGGTCGCAATGATGATGGACGCGATCCGCGCTGACCTTGCCGCATTGAATGTCAAACCAGACGTGTTCTTTTCCGAGCGCTCACTGTTGCTGGACGGCGAGGACCGCGTCGGGGCGACGATCGAAGAGCTGCGTGGGCGTGGTTATGTCTATGAAGGGCGGTTGCCGCCGCCGAAAGGCGCACCAGCGGACGACTGGGAAGATCGCGAACAGACATTGTTCCGGTCGACCGCTTTCGGCGACGACGTCGATCGGCCGCTGAAGAAGTCGGACGGCTCTTACACCTATTTCGCTTCCGATATCGCCTATCACCGCTCGAAACTCGAGCGTGGATTTCGCGCGCTGATCGACGTTTGGGGGGCCGATCACGCCGGATATATCAAGCGCATGCAGGCGGCCGTCGCGGCGTTAAGCGATCGCCGCGCCGAACTCGATGTCAAAGTCGTGCAGTTGGTCAAGCTCTTACGCGCCGGCGAACCGGTAAAGATGTCGAAACGGGCAGGGGAGTTCGTCACCTTGCGCGAAGTTGTCGATGAAGTCGGCCGCGACGCTGTGCGGTTTATGATGCTTTTTCGCAAGAACGACGCCGTGCTCGACTTCGATCTTGTGAAAGTGCTCGAACAATCCCGCGACAATCCAGTGTTCTATGTTCAATATGGCCACGCCCGAACGCAATCGGTATTTCGTAACGCCCGCGCCGCCTTTAGCGGCTTTCCTGCCGACATCGCGCAACTCGCCGATGCTGCCGATTTGGCGCGCCTGAGCGATTCCGCCGAACTTGCGCTGATGCGACAGATCGCGCTTTATCCGCGTGTTCTTGCCGGCGCTGTGGCCGCGCATGAGCCGCATCGAATTGCCTTTTATCTCTTCGATTTAGCAAGTGAATTTCATGCACTTTGGACACTCGGCAATGCATCGCCACATTTACGCTTCATTATCCAGAATGATCGACAACTGACGGAAGCGCGGCTTGTGCTTGTTCAAGGGGTTGCGACCGTGCTCACTTCGGGGCTGGCACTGCTCGGGGTCGAAGCACCAAACGAGATGCGGTAGCCACGCTTCGCTATTGGCGCCGGGTCGAGAGTTTCGAAGTTTTTGTCTCTCTATTGTGAATGCCTGAACGGGTCGAATCTCATGGCTGAAAGCGAGCACCGTTCGTATCGCGATTCCGCGGTCGGGCGCAGTCCGGAAAAGCCCCGCGCGCAAGCTGACGATCCGCTTGCCGAATTGGCAAGGTTCATTGGTCAAAGCGTGCCGATGAACAGAGAAGCAGGTCAAGATCGCAGGTCGACCGCTCGTGCGACCTACGCCGCGCAGGACGAGATTGTTGGTGAGCCGCACGACGACCAACATTCCGCGCCGGACGAAAGCCGCTACGAACAGGATTTCAAAGAGCGCTACGAACTTGCTAACGAGGAGCGTTACGACCGGTCCGTCCACGCCGATCCTCCACCGTTTATCCGCTCTTCCCGCAATGACCGCGAAGCGGATTTTGCGTCAGCAGTGGCGGATGATCTTCATGACTTTATCGGCGACGATCGAGACGAGACCGCGTACAACGAGGCGGAGATACCATCATCGGATCCGCGCGACGACCACTACGGTCATGACGAATACGACCACGAAGCGCACGGTCATTCTGATGATCATGCCTACGGCGAGGAATACGAAGATTTCAACGAGGCTCTCAATACGCGCCGGCGAAGCGGATTCGTTCTTGTGGCGATGATATTCGGCTTGGCCGTGCTCGGTACTGCCGGCGTTTTTGCCTATCGCGCTATGTTTGGCGGCCCAATGCTGCCGACACTGCCGCCGATCATCAAGGCCGAGGGCGGACCAAATAAGATCATGCCTGGCGACGCCAACGCGTCAGCTAACGCCTCTCGTCAAACGGACTCGAATACCGAAAGTGCAACTTCCGGCGAACGCTTGGTGCCACGCGAGGAGCGTCCCGTCGAAATGCGGGCGCCGGTAAATTCAGCCCCGCGCCCGGTATCGACTGTGCCGATCTTCCCTGACCCGCCGGCGGCCGGCGGCCCTGGCACCGTGGTGGGCTTCCCAGCCCTTGCAGCTTCGAACAATCCGGCATCCTCGACCCCACCGCCGACCACGGTCCGGCCCGATATTCCAAGTGCTAGGCCACCGGCGCTTACATCGGCTGCGAACGCACCGCTGACCACGACGTCGTCGCCGACGCCCACTCTTGCCGTGCCAGGCGCGCCCAGCCCAAAAAAAATTCGCACCGTTTCAATCCACACTGACCAGCCGAACGGCGCTGATGCGACTACCGGCTCAGCAACGCCGACGCGAACCGCAGCACAAACGCGTGACGCAAACGAACCGCTTTCGATTGTCCCGTCATCGACCGAAAGTTCGCCTGCGACGACCCGCCCGCGCTCAGTTCCGGCCCAGCCAGTCCCGCTGAACAAGCCGGCGGCAAACGAAACCGCCTCGGCTGCTCCCGTGGCGCCAGCCGGCGGCTACACGGTTCAAGTTTCATCGCAACGGAGCGAGGAAGAGGCCCAGTCCTCGTTCCGCGACTTGCAGGCCAAATATCCTGATCTGCTCAGTGGTCGTGCGCCGATCATCCGCCGCGCCGACCTTGGCGCCAAAGGCATCTACTACCGCGCCATGGTGGGGCCGTTCGCTTCGGCGGACCAGGCGACAGAGTTGTGTTCGAATCTCAAAGCTGCCGGCGGCAGCTGCCTCGTGCAGAAGAATTGATTTTCACCACGCGCAAACCGGCGAGCTTGCATTAGGCGGCCGCCCCGCCTCTAGTGGGCCATGATCGCTTTGAGATGCCGATTCGGGCCTCGGATTATGTCCGCAGGTCCGCCAGGCATGGAACTTTAGCTGCCGCAAATGCGTGCGTTCATCACGGGTCTGTCCGGGCCCACGCTCACCGCGGCGGAACGCCAGTTTGTTCGGGATGAGGACCCGTGGGGACTCATCCTGTTCAAGCGCAATGTGACCACGCCGGACGCGCTACGCCGCCTGATCGCCGAGTTCCGCGACCTGGTCGGCCGCCAAGCCGCTGTCCTGATCGATCAGGAGGGCGGCCGGGTGCAGCGCTTGGGCCCGCCGCATTGGCCGAGCTATTCGTCCGGCGCCGGTTACGGGGCGCTATTCGACCGCGATCCGGCCAGTGGCCTTGCCGCCGCGCGGCTGGGGGGGCAGCTTATTGCGAATGACCTGTCGCAGCTCGGGATTGACGTCGATTGCGCGCCCGTCGCGGACGTGCCGGCCGCCGGCGCCGATCCCGTAATCGGTGACCGTGCGTACGGCAATGAACCGGCTAAGGTGGCCGTCCTCGCTAGGGCCTTCGCTGAGGGTCTGATGGCCGGCGGCGTTCTTCCGGTTCTTAAGCACCTCCCGGGCCACGGCCGTGCCACGGCCGACAGCCACCAGCGGCTTCCGGTGGTTACCGCTGATCGGGCCACGCTGGATACCACGGATTTCGCGGCCTTCCGGCCATTGTGCGACCTGCCATTGGGGATGACTGCCCATGTCGTGTTTACCGCGGTGGATCCGGTCGCGCCGGCTACTACTTCAGCCAATATAGTGAAGGACGTGATTCGCGATTCGATCGGCTTTAACGGTCTGCTGATGAGCGATGACATTTCCATGGGCGCATTGTCTGGCACCCTGTCTGAGCGTACCGAGGCGGCGATCGCCGCCGGCTGCGACGTGGTGCTCCATTGCAACGGCGCTATATCGGAAATGCTCGAAGTTGCGGCGGCAGCGCCCGTTCTGCAAGGCGATGCCGCGCGCCGTGCTGATGCGGCTCTGGCTGTGCGAAAACGGCCCGAACCTCTGGATGTCACGGCAAGCCGCGAGCAATTCGCCAAACTGATGCAGGGCACTGAGCCACGAGCGGGTTCCGCATGAACGCCGAGCACGATTTCGAGACCGAGCTGCCGGAGCGCGCCAGCGATGAGCCATCGCTGATGGTGGACGTTGAGGGCTTTGAAGGTCCGCTCGATCTTCTCTTGACGCTCGCGCGTCAGCAGAAGGTCGATCTCGCCAAGATTTCCATTCTTGCGCTGGCCGATCAGTACCTCGCCTTTATCGAAGAGGCGCGCAAGATGCGCCTGGAACTCGCCGCCGACTATTTGGTGATGGCAGCTTGGCTCGCTTACTTGAAATCCCGCCTCTTGCTGCCGGAGCCGCAACCGGCCGAAGGCATAAGCGCCGAGGAGATGGCCAATGCGCTTGCGCTGCGGCTGCGCCGCCTCGAAGCGATCCGCAAATTCGCCGAGCAATTGATGGGCCGGCCGCAGCTTGGCCGCGACGTGTTTCAGCGTGGACAGCCGGAGCCGATTGCCGAGATCAAGCATCCGCAGTGGTCTGCCACGCTTTATGACCTGCTCTCGGCTTATGCCGCACGGCGGCAAATCAAGTCGCGATCGGTCGTGCGCGTGCCTAAGCGCACGGTCTGGTCGCTTGCCGAAGCCCGTGAAGCGCTTGAACGGCTGATCGGTCAAAGCATGGATTGGAGCCCGCTCGACCAATATCTGATCGCTTATCTGGCCGATCCTTTGGTGGCCGCCACCGTACTGGCCTCGAGCTTTGCCGCGGCGCTCGAATTGATCCGTGAGGGCGAGCTAGAAGCGCACCAGCAGGCTGCTTTCTCGCCGCTTTATCTGCGCAAGAAGCGCAATGCCGACGGCGCCCTTCCGCAGGGCTCAGCCGCGGAACCGGGGAATGGCTAAGAGGGAGAAAAAGCCAATGGGGAAAGTCGCGGAGATGCGGGTGATCGTCGGCGACAAGAAAGATCTCGACCGCGCCGAAGAGCTGCGCATCCTCGAAGCCTTATTGTTTGCCGCCGAGGCGCCGATCGATGAGAAAGTCCTGGCGTCGCGGCTGCCCGCCGGCGTCGACGTGCGCGCACTGCTCCAGCAATTGCAGCGCGAATATGCGCCGCGCGGGGTCAATCTGGTGCGCGTCGGCGGAAAATGGACGCTGCGCACCGCCAATGATCTCGCCTGGCTCTTGACGCATGAATCAGTCGTCACGCGAAAACTGTCGCGCGCGGCGATCGAAACGCTGGCGATCGTCGCCTATCATCAGCCGGTGACGCGCGCCGAGGTCGAAGAAATTCGGGGCGTGAGCACGTCGAAGGGCACGTTGGATGTGCTCCTCGAGACCGGTTGGATCCGGCTGCGCGGCCGGCGTAAAGCGCCGGGCCGGCCGGTCACCTACGGGACCAGCGAAGCATTCCTGTCCCATTTCGGGCTTGATGTGCTAAGCGACTTGCCGGGGCTCGACGAGCTCAAGGGCGCGGGCTTGGTTGACGCTTCCATCCCCGCCGATTTCGCGGTGCCGGTGCCATCCGACGATCCGGCACTGCGGGACGACGAAGACCCGCTTGGCCCGGAGGACGTCGATCTGGGCCTCGCGCCGAGGGTCGGCCGGACCGAGGAATAAGTTCGGAGGATTCTCGATCCTTCGACGTTGAGCCGGGCTATAATCCGCGCGAGTTGCACGCGCGTTTACCTGCGGCGCGAGGGCATTGCCGTTGCGCTTGTTTTTGCCGGTCCCGACGCCTAGTTTCTGGCCAAATCGGCAATTTGCCGGCAGGCGCCCTGTCTTGGGGGCTATGCGTAAGCGTCTGGCGGACGGAGGATTTCATGGGTTCCTTGAGCATCTGGCACTGGTTGATCGTTGGCGCTGTCGTCCTGCTGGTGTTTGGAGGCCGCAACAAGATTTCGGATATGATGGGCGATGTCGCGCGCGGGATCAAAGCCTTCAAGAAGGGCATGGCCGACGACGACACCGCCGAAAAAGCGAAATCCGATGCGCCGGTAAAAACGATCGATCATCAAGCGTCCGCGGATATCAAGCAGCGGGCCGAATCCGAGAGCAAAGTCTAGTTCTGAATCTCTCGCGCCGGACGCGGCAGCTTTACATCCTGGTCGGCGGCTGCGGCTAACGAGCGCGGCCGGAGTGTCTTTATGTTCGACATCAGCTGGACCGAATTCCTGCTCATTGGCATCGTCGCCCTGATCGTGATCGGGCCGAAAGAGCTGCCGGCGGTGATGCGCTCGCTCGGGCAATGGACGCGCAAAATCCGAAGTTTAGCCGCCGATTTTCAGAATCAGTTTCATGAAGCGATGCGCGAAGCGGAGATGGCGGACCTGAAGAAGCAGGTCGACGACATGGCGTCCGACATCAAGAATTACGATCCGCTCAAAGACGTGCGCGCCGATGTCGAGGCCATCGGCAAGGATTTGGACAACACCGTGAAGAGTACGGACCAGGCAGCGGACAAAGAAGCGGCCAATGCGCCGGGCAGCGCCGCCGCCGCGGAGCCCACTGAAGCATCTCCCATTCCTCAAGCTGCAACCGAGCTTCGCGACAAAGAGGTGGCTGGCGTCGGCGTTGGCCCGGTCGCCCCGGAAGCGGCGGCAGAATCCGCGTCATCCGCTGGCGCAGGCAAGCCGCAATGAGAAGCGAAGACGAAGAAAAGGAGATCGAGGCCACCAAGGCGCCGTTGATGGATCACTTGATCGAGCTGCGCTCGCGGCTGATCAAGGCGCTCACCGCGTTCGCACTGGCCGCAATTATCTGCTTTTTCTTCGCTCGCCAGATCTACAACGTGCTCACCTGGCCCTACATCTGGGTCGCGGGGCCGGAAAATTCGAAATTCATCTATACCGGGCTGCTTGAATATTTCGTCGTGCAGCTCAAGCTTGCGCTGTTTGGTGCGGCCTTCATTTCCTTTCCGGTCGTGGCGACGCAGATCTATATGTTTGTCGCGCCGGGCTTATACCGTAATGAACGCCAAGCCTTCCTGCCGTATCTGATCGCGACGCCGATCTTCTTTCTGCTCGGCTCGATGGTTGTCTATTTCGTGGTCTGGCCGATGCTGGCGCGCTTTTCGCTCAGCATGCAGCAATTGGGCGGGCCCGGGCAGGCGACAATCGAGCTTCTGCCAAAGGTCGAGGATTATCTGTCGCTGATGATGAAGCTGATCCTCGCCTTCGGCGTGGCATTTCAGCTTCCAGTCATTCTAACGCTGCTTGGCCGCGTTGGCATCGTCACCTCCGAACAGCTCAGATCGAAGCGCCGCTACTTCATTGTCATCGCCTTCGTCATTGCCGCCATACTCACCCCGCCGGATGTCTTGAGCCAGATGTCGCTTGCGCTCCCCCTGGTGGCGCTTTACGAGGGCTCCGTCTGGTCGGTGCGGATGGTGGAGCGTCGCGCCGCCGCCGAGCGCGCCGCCGCGGCCGCCAAACCCGCGGAGTGAGCGGGCTGCTATGTTGCTGCTATGCAATTTTGATTCGTCATGCCCGGGCTTGACCCGGGCATCCACGTCTTAATTATCGGGCTGCAAAGACGTGGATGGCCGGAACAAGTCCGGCCATGACACGCCAGAGAGCTTATCGATGCACGACATTCGGTTTATCCGCGAGCATCCCGACATCTTCGACCATACGCTTGCGCGCCGCGGACTGGCGCCGGAATCGCGGCGTCTGATCGTGCTCGACGGGGAGCGGCGCAAGAATATCCTTGAGTTCGAAACCGCGCAGGCGCGCCGCAACGCGGCATCTAAGGAAATCGGCGAGGCCAAGAAAAGCAAGAACGAGCAAAAGGCCGCCGCGCTCATGGCCGAGGTGGCAGCGTTAAAAGAATCCATCCCAAAGCTCGAAGCGGCGGAGAAAGCGGCTTCGCAAGCGCTCGACGATGCGCTTGCCGAAATCCCGAATATCCCGCTTGACGATGTGCCCGACGGCAAGGATTCCAACGACAATATCGAGCATCACCGTTTTGGCGCCAAGCGCGACTACGCGTTCACGGCCAAGCAGCATTTCGAGTTGGGCGAAGCGCTCGGGCAGATGGATTTCGAAACCGCGGCGAAGCTGTCCGGCGCTCGCTTTGTCGTCTTGAAAAGTGGCCTAGCGCGGCTCGAGCGCGCGCTCGGCTAATTCATGCTCGACGTGCATACGAACGAACACGGCTATACCGAAGTCGCGCCGCCGCTTCTCGTGCGCGACGAGATAATGTTCGGGACGGGCCAGTTGCCGAAGTTTGTGGATGATCAATTTTGGGCGGTCAAAGGCGAGCACATAAGCGCCGTGCCAGAGGATATTGTCGGAGAGGCGCAGATCGACGAACTTCAGGCCGCCTATCTGGGTCGTCTTACGAGGCTTCGGAACGATCGTCTAGGCCTCATCCCCACCGCCGAAGTGCCGCTGACCAATCTGGTGCGCGAATCCATCGTCGACGAAGCGCAGTTGCCGATGCGGTTCACCGCCTGCACTCCGTGCTTTCGTGCCGAGGCGGGCGCGGCGGGCAAGGACACTCGCGGTATGATCCGCCAGCATCTATTCACCAAGGTCGAGCTGGTCTCGATCACCACACCGGAACAGTCGCGCGATGAGCATGAGCGCATGCTGGCCTGCGCCGAGGAAGTCTTGCGCCGGCTCGATCTGCATTACCGCGTGGTCACGCTGTCCGCCGGCGATATGGGCTTTGCCGCGCAGAAAACCTATGACATCGAGGTCTGGCTGCCGGGGCAGAACATGTATCGGGAAATCTCATCGTGCTCGGTCTGTGGCGAGTTCCAGGCGCGGCGCATGAACGCCCGCTATCGCAACAAGCAAGACCGCAACGTTCGCCACGTCCACACGCTCAATGGCTCTGGCGTTGCCGTCGGCCGCGCCTTGATCGCAGTGATGGAGACCTATCAGCAAGCCGACGGATCGATTGCTGTTCCCGACGTGTTGCAGACCTATATGGGCGGAATGAAGAACATTGCAAAAAGCGAGTAGCGAGTGGCGAATACTCGCCTGCCTGAGAGGTTCCATTGCGCATTTTGGTCACCAACGACGACGGCATTCACTCGCCGGGGCTTGATACCTGCGAGGAGATCGCTCACGCGCTTTCCAAAGATGTCTGGGTCGTGGCGCCGGAGCATGACCAATCCGGCGTGGCTCATTCGCTTTCGCTCAACGACCCGCTGCGTCTGCGCCAGATCGACGAGCACAAATTCGCGGTGCGCGGCACGCCGACCGATTGCGTGATCATGGGCGCACGCCATGTTCTCGAAGGCAAGCAAATCGATCTAGTGCTTTCCGGCGTCAACCGCGGCCGCAACGTGGGTGAAGACGTGATTTATTCCGGCACGGTCGCCGGCGCGATGGAAGGCGCGTTGCTTGGCATTCCCTCGATTGCGCTTTCCCAATCCTACAAATCGCGCAGCGAGCAGCCGCCGTTCTGGGAGACGGGCGTCCACTTTGCGCCTGAGATCATTCGGCGTGTACTGGCCGATGGCGTGCGCGCCGGCGTTCTGATCAATGTCAACTTTCCCGATTGCCGCCCGGAAGAAGTCAAAGGCGTCGTCGTCACGCCGCTTGGCCGCCGCCGACAGGAACGTTTGCACATCGATAAGCGCCTGGACGGGCGTGGCAACCCGTATTACTGGATTGCGTATTCGCGACTGGGCCCGTTTCGGCCTGAGCACGGAACTGACATTGCGGTGCTCGATGATCGCTGCATCGCACTCACCCCGCTGCGGATCGACATTACCGACGAGCCGAGCATGACCAAGCTCGCCGAACTTTTTGCCAAAGGTATTTAACTCTGGAATTTAAGTCGGGAACTTAAGTTCGAAATTTAATTCGAGAATTTAATTTACGGATCTGCGCGGGGGGATTTAGCATCCGGCGTTGGCAATCGATTGGATCGCCTGCTCGAGCGCGTCGGCCTGGAACGGCTTCTGCAATATCGGCGCGGTCCGATAGGCTTCGGGCAGGCCGCGCTGGCCGTATCCGCTCGCGAAGATGAACGGCACACCGCGCTCGACGAGGATTTCGACGACCGGAGTCACCGAATTCCCGTTGAGATTGACGTCAAGCACAGCCAAATCGAATTCACCTTGCTTCGCAAGCGAAATGGCTTCGTCGAGACCGCCCGCTTCGGCCGCGACCCTGTGGCCGAGGTCAGTCAGCATGCCCTCAAGCAGCATGCGGATCATTAATTCGTCTTCGACGATGAGGACGCGCTTGCCCGCGGCAGCCTTCCCGTGATTCATCCTTTGGAACCCCGTGCTTGCGCCGTAACGCCCGGCGCGGCGCTTGGTTCCATGCCGGTCAGGACACTTAATTTGGTCAAGACTTTGCTCCGAGGCTTTGCGTCAAGGCGGGCAGCGGCGGGCGTGATCATGCACGCCGCAGTGTAACAGACCGTGCGGAGTGGTAAAAAACGGCCGCAGTAAGGTAACAAAGCGAGGCAACCGTGACCGCAAAACCAGCTGTCGACGACGTCGAGCGCATGGAATTTCAGCTTGCGCTGCGACGGCGTGGGATCAGCGATCAGGCGGTGCTTCGCGCGATGGAGGAAGTGCCGCGGGAAGATTTCGTCGCGCCTGGTTTCGTCGAGGCCGCCTATGCCGACCAGGCCTTGCCGATCGCTTGCGGGCAGACGATCAGTCAGCCATTTGTCGTCGCCTACATGACCGAGCAACTTAAAGTCGGTCCGCAGGATCGCGTGCTCGAAATCGGAACGGGTTCCGGTTACCAGGCCGCCGTCCTGTCGCGACTTGCGCGGGAAGTGGTTACGATCGAACGCTACCGCACGCTTGCCGATACGGCACGCGAAAGGCTTGAACGCCTCGGCTATGCGAACGTCACGGTTCGCGTCGGTGACGGCATGGCCGGCGCGCCTGATTTGGCGCCGTTTGACCGCATCATGGTCACGGCTGCCGCCGAAAATGTCCCCGATGCCTTGGCGGCGCAGCTTGCCGAAGGCGGCAAAATGGTTCTCCCTGTCGGCCCGCGCAATGACGCGCAATATCTGGTCAAACTCACCAAGCACGCCGGAGGGGAATTAACGCGCGAAGAGCTCATTGCGGTGCGATTTGTGCCGCTTTTACCGGGACAAGCGAAAGAACTGTAGCACCAAAGACACACAATCGATTTTTGCGAAATATCTTCCGGCGCTTAAAACCCTGTTTACCCCAAGGTTGTTTATTCGCTCGTCCTTGTATTGCGTACGAGTGAGTAACCATGCGCGTATCGCCTCGGTCGGCCATCTGGCCGCAACTGGTTGCCATTTCGTTAATGGGGTTGGGGGCGGCAGGCTGTGCCGACTCGTCTCGTTTCGGCGACTTGTTTGGGCCAACCAGTACCTCATCCGTCTCGCGCAGCGACGCGCCCGCTCTGGGCGCCCAGAGCGCCTCGGCGAACCGCATTGAGACGGCGCCGTTGCCGCATCTGGCAAGCGCCGAGGACGGTGTGTCCGGCCGCGGCGGATATCAACTTGAGGCGGCGAACGGCGCGATGCGTGCCGCTTCCGCGCCAAAATCCAACTGGACCTGGGAGGGTGGCACGCCGATTACGCTTCGGCCCGGCCAAACTCTCGAGATGGTCGCGCGTGAGCACGGCGTGCCGGTTGCCGCCATCATGCAAGCCAATAACATCAGCAATCCGGCCGCCATCTATCCGGGCGAGCGCCTCGTCATCCCACGAAACCGCTCGCAGGTGGCTGCTGCCGCGCCACAAATGCACGCCGCGGCGAGCCGAGCCTCCGCGCCGCGCGGCAAGGTCGCTGCTCCCGCAGTGGTGCATGTCGTGAAGGGGGGGCAAACGCTGGATAGCATCGCGCGCATCTACCACAAGCCGGTTACGCAAATTGCGCGAGCTAACAACCTTTCGGTCGGCGCCGAGCTCAAGGCCGGCGACCGCATCACGATTCCTGAATTGAAAGAGGCGTCACAGGCGACGCCGGCGCGCGTCGAGGCTTCGGCGTCGCCGGCGCGCGGCACCGTCGTTATGGCTGACGCGTCGCAATCCGCGCACGTCGTTGGGTCCGCTCCAGTAACGTCCAGTCAGGATACGGTCAAAAACGCCGAACCTGCGGGCAGCCTGCCGGGCTTCCGCTGGCCGGTGCGCGGCCGCGTGATCGCCGCATTTGGACCAAAGCCAAACGGCGTGCAGAATGATGGAATCAACCTTGCCGTTCCCGAGGGAACCCCGATCAAGGCGGCGGAAGACGGTGTGGTCGCTTACGCCGGCAGCGAACTCAAGGGCTACGGCAATCTCGTGCTGGTGCGCCACTCCAACGGCTTCGTCACCGCCTACGCTCACGCCAGTGACATTCTGGTCAAGCGCGGAGAGACGGTAAAACGTGGCCAGGTGATCGCGCATGCCGGTCAGACCGGCACCGTCACCTCGCCGCAGCTCCATTTCGAAATCCGCAAGGGCGCGACCCCGGTCGATCCGGCGCAGTATTTGAACGGTGCATGATTCAGGTGTCGGAGATCGGATGACGGAGGTCAGAAAACTTTTCTGACCTTTGGCATCCGACCTCTATCATCCATCCTCTGAAATCCGTACCTCCAGACGTCCCGCCAGATCCTGGACATATTGCCACGCGACGCGACCCGAACGGGCGCCGCGCGTGGTGGCCCATTCGAGCGCTTCGCGGCGCAATTCTGCGCCGTCGAACCGCACCCGATAGTGCGCGACATAACCCTCGACCATCGCGAGATATTCATCCTGGCTGCAGCGATGAAAGCCGAGCCAAAGCCCAAAACGATCCGATAGCGATACTTTCTCCTCGACCGCCTCGCCGGGATTGATTGCGGTGGCGCGCTCGTTCTCCATCATGTCGCGCGCCAACAGGTGGCGACGGTTGGAGGTGGCATAGAAAATGACGTTCTCCGGACGCCCCTCGATGCCGCCTTCGAGCATCGTTTTCAGAGATTTATAGGTGGTGTCCTCGGCGTCGAACGAGAGATCGTCGCAAAAGACGATGAAGCGCTGCGGCGCATTGCGCAAGATGCTCATCAGTTCCGGCAGCGACTCGATGTCTTCGCGGTGGATTTCAATGAGCTTCAAACCCGACGCCGGGCGCGCCTTGCCGATCGCGGCGTGCGCCGCTTTCACAAGCGACGATTTCCCCATGCCGCGAGCGCCCCACAACAGCGCATTATTGGCCGGCAGACCACGGGCAAAGCGTTCGGTATTTTCGACCAAGAGATCGCGGACGCGGTCGATACCCTTAAGAAGCGACATGTCGACGCGGTTGACGCGGCGGACGGCCGTCAGCCTGCGACCCTCGGGATGCCAGACGAACGCCTCGGCACGAGCAAAGTCCGGGGTGGCCACTTCGGCCGGCGCCAATCGCTCCAGAGCGCCGGCGATGCGTGCGAGAAGGTCGGCGTCGCCGTCGCCGTCACGCGCTTTCCCCGCGCCGGCGAGAGCAGCCGTGTTGTTCGGCTTTTTCGTCGGCTTGTTGCTTGAGCGCACAGGGGATTTGGGCATGTTTGCACCGAATTGGGCCTTCCCTTAGCCGGGCAGGCAAGCGCCGGCAAGCCAAGGCGCCGTTTGGGTGAAAGAGGCTTCCCGGCACGTTGCAATTAGGCCAACGACAGCTATAGTCCGCGCCGATTTTGCGCGCAAAATCAGCCCTTGGTTCGCGCCTTTTCTTACGATCTTTTCTTGCGGCCTTTATCTTGGGGACCTCGGAGGAACAATGTTCGTTACGCCCGCATTTGCGCAAAGCGGCCTGTTCGGCGGCGACTCGGCCGGCATGATCACCTCGTTCATGCCGCTGATCTTGATCATCGTGATCATGTATTTCTTGATCCTGCGCCCGCAGCAGCAAAAGGTGAAACAGCATCAAGCGATGATCAAAGCTTTGCGGCGTGGCGACACGGTCGTGACCAATGGCGGGCTCGTCGCCAAGGTCACCAAAGTGGTCGATGATGATCAAATTGAAGTCGAGATCGCCGATGGCGTGCGAGTGCGGCAGATGCGTGCCATGGTCAGCGACGTTCGCGCCAAGGGCGAGCCGGTGAAGGATGATGCAGCCTGATTGCGGCTGGCGGATCGACCGCAAGGCAGGGCGGCGCGAACTCCATTGCAAATAAGGAACAACGCAATCCATGTTGTTTTTCACGCGGTGGAAGGCGGCAGCAATCCTGCTCACGGCTCTCGTGATCTGTCTTTTCGCCTTGCCGAACTTCTTTTCCGAAAACGTGATCAGGCATTGGCCGAACTGGGCGCAACGCCATGTGGTGCTGGGGCTCGATCTGCAGGGCGGCTCGCATCTGTTGCTTGAAGTCGACGCGGCAGCAGTGCGCAAGGAGCAATTGCAGTCGATCAATGACGACGTGCTGCGCGTATTGCGGCAGGCGCGCATTCCATTCACCGGTCGCGCCGTCCGCGGCAACAACGTCGAAGTGCACATTACGCGCGATGCCGATATCGATACGGCGCTCGCCAAGCTGCAAGAGCTGTCGCAGCCGGTGGCCGGTTTTGCCGGCACGACCGGACAGCGCACCATTGCGGTGACTGCAAACGGCGGCACTATCACGCTCAACCCCACTGAGCCGGCAATTACGGAGCGGGTACGGCAGGCGGTCGACCAATCGATTCAGATCATCGAGCGCCGCGTCAATGAACTCGGCCTGGTCGAGCCGACGATACAGCGGGAAGGCACCGATCGCATATTGGTTCAAGTGCCGGGCCTGCAGGATCCGTCACATCTAAAGGAAATACTCGGCAAGACGGCCAAGCTCGATTTTCGAATGGTTGATTTGTCCATGTCGCCGGAACAGGCGGAGCAGGCTCATCCTGCTGACTCCGAAATTCTCCCCGGCGAAACTGCAGGCCAGAAATATTTGATTGAGAAGCGGGTGCTGGTCTCGGGCGCCGATCTCGTCGACGCGCAACCCGGCTTCGATCCCCGGACCAACGAGCCGGTCGTGAACTTCCGCTTCAATTCGGCGGGCGCGCGCAAATTCGCCGAAGCGACACAAGCCAATGTCGGCAAGCCTTTCGCCATCGTGCTCGACAACAAGGTGATCTCGGCGCCGGTCATTCGCGAGCCGATTCTCGGCGGCTCCGGACAGATTTCGGGAAGTTTCACCGTTCAATCTGCCAACGACCTTGCCATCCTGTTGCGCGCCGGCGCGTTGCCGGCGCCGCTGACGATCATCGAAGAACGCACCGTGGGTCCCGGCCTCGGCCAGGATTCGATCAATGCCGGCGAGCACGCCGCCTATGCCGGCGCCGCGCTGGTTGTCATTTTCATGTTCGCGACCTACGGATTGTTCGGCCTGTTCGCCAATATCGCGGTAGCGGTAAACGTGGCGATGATTTTCGGAATTCTGTCGCTGTTGAGCGCCACGCTCACGCTTCCTGGCATCGCCGGCATCGTGCTCACGGTCGGTATTGCGGTGGACTCAAACGTGCTCATCTACGAGCGCATTCGCGAGGAAGTACGCGCCGGCCGCACCGCAATCAACGCCATCGACGCCGGCTTCTCGCGGGCGCTCGCAACCATTCTCGATTCCAACATTACCACCTTCATTGCTGCAGCCGTCTTGTTCTACATCGGTACGGGGCCGGTCCGCGGCTTCGCGGTGACGCTCGGCATCGGGATTGTTACGACCTTGTTCACGGCCTTCACCTTGACGCGGCTGATCGTGGCCTATTGGGTGCGGATGTGGCGTCCCCGTGTTGTGCCAATATGAGCTTGGTCGCGCAGCGCGATTTCCTTTCGCGGAACATTATATGTTCAAAGTAAAAAGCCTCACCTGAAAGCATAGCCGTGCGCCTTCTTCGTATCGTTCCCGACGACACCAAATTTGATTTCATGCGCTTTCGGCGCATCAGCTTCCCCGTGTCGGCCATGCTGTCGATTGCGGCGATCCTGCTCTATTTCTTCCACGGACTTAATTTCGGCATCGACTTCATCGGTGGCACGCTGATCGAGGTGCAGACCAAAGCGGGCCCCGCTGATCTCGCCAAGATGCGGTCGACGATCGGGTCGCTGGGACTCGGCGAGTTTCAGCTGCAGCAGTTCGGTGCGCCGGACGACGTGTTGATCCGCATTTCCGAGCAACCCGGCGGCGACGAGGCGCAGCAGGCGGCGGTGCAGAAAGTCCGCAATGCGCTGGGCGACGCCGTGGATTACCGGCGCGTCGAGGTGGTTGGGCCGAGCGTTTCAACCGAGCTTCTGGCTTACGGCACGATCGGGTTAGTTTTGGCGATCGTTGCGATCCTGATCTATCTCTGGTTTCGCTTCGAATGGCAGTTTGCGCTCGGCGCCATGATCGCCAACGTGCATGACCTTGTGCTTACCGTTGGGTTCATGTCGCTCACGCGGATCGATTTCGATCTCACTAGCATCGCGGCGTTGCTCACGATCCTGGGATATTCGCTTAATGATACGGTCGTGATCTACGACCGCATCCGTGAAATGCTTCGCCGCTACAAGCGCATGCCGATGCCGGAGCTGTTGAATGCGTCAGTCAATGCCACGCTATCGCGCTCCATCGTCACCCATGTCACGGTCGCGATGTCGCTTCTGGCGCTGCTGTTGTTCGGCGGCCAGGCCATTCACAGCTTTACCGCGACAATGATGTTTGGCGTCGTGCTAGTCGGCACTTATACGTCGGTGTTTATTGCCTCGCCGATCTTGATCTATCTTGGCGTCGGCCGCGGCCGCATGGGCGGAACCGAAGAGCCGGAGGCGCCGCCGACGGCGCCAGCGGCGGCGCCCATCTCTTCCGCACCGGCTTCTCCGCAGCGAGCCAGAACACGGCGCTAGGTTTTTGGTGGAGCATGATCTATTCGGAAAATCGGTTTCCACTTTTCCGGATCATGCTGTAGTGGACGAACCGCATCTGCCACGCCAGGCATTGATCGACGCCCACGGCGCCGGCGGTTTTCGTTTCGCCGGAATGTCGCA
>Ga0182041_10000011_pt1 | contig 72055 bp, 66 predicted proteins | sample flu12Cox44000178_FD_125967 | JGI IMG/M metagenome (GOLD analysis project Ga0182041, IMG submission 125967) | Lab enrichment of tropical soil microbial communities from Luquillo Experimental Forest, Puerto Rico - flux8day.12C.oxic.44.000.178 | ecosystem: Environmental > Terrestrial > Soil >...
CTCATTACTATTTTAGGCCTTTCGACCCACCAATGCCATGGAGAGGATCACCAATACCACGGAGAGGATGCGTGATTGTACGCGTCCGACTTTCAGGGGCGGTCCGGTGTCCGCTTTGGGTCATTAGTGGACATTGCGTGATTTGCGCGCGGTGCGCTCCCTTTCCTTGGCGGCCCGCAGCTTTTGCCGGTCCCGTGCCTACTGCACCGGGACATTTGCCTCAACGGCGGCTGCTCGACCGCGGCCCAGCCAATTGCCTAAGCTGTCCATGTAGATGTAGACGACCGGCGTCGTGAACAATGTCAGCAGCTGCGACACCAACAGGCCGCCGACGATCGCATAACCGAGCGGCTGGCGGATTTCCGAGCCGATACCGGTGCCGAGCATCAACGGGACGCCGCCGAGCAATGCGCACATCGTCGTCATCAAGATCGGGCGAAAGCGCAGGCGGCATGCCTCGTGGATCGCCTTCTCGGTGCTGAGCCCGCGCTCGCGCTGGCCGACCAGCGCAAAGTCGACCAGCATGATGCCGTTCTTCTTGACGATGCCGATCAGCAGAATGATCCCGATAATGCCAATCACGTCGAGCGGCATGGCGAACAGCATCAAGGTCAACAATGCGCCGAGCCCGGCCGAGGGCAAGGTCGAGATGATCGTGATCGGGTGTATCGTGCTCTCGTAGAGCATGCCGAGAATGATGTAGACCGCGACCAGTGCGGCGAGGATCAGGATCGGTGTGCTGCTTAGCGAAGTCTGAAAGGCTTGCGCGCTGCCCTGGAAGCTCGTCGCGATCGAAGCCGGCAGGTGCAGCTCTTTCGCGACCTGCTGGATTGCCGTCACGGCCGCGCCGATAGAGACGTTCGGCGGAAGGTTGAAGCTCAACGTTACCGATGGGAATTGGCCCTGATGGTTGATCGCAATCGGTGCAACCGTCGAGGTCATCTTAGCGAACGCGCTGAGCGGCACTTCCTTGCCGCTGGACGATGTCGCATAAATCCGCGTCAGCGCGTTGGGTCCGAGCTGCAAATCGGGTTCGACTTCGAGAATCACGAAATATTGGTTTAGCCTCGTATAAATGCGCGCCGCGACCCGCTGGCCGAACGCATCGTAAAGAATCGAATCAACGACCGATGGATTGATACCCAGCTGCTGCGCGAGCTGGCGGTCGACCTCGACTTTCAGGAGCCGCCCAGTGCTTTGCTGGTCGCTCGCGACGTCGGTCAGCTGCGGCAATGTTTGGAGCTTCTTTAAAAGGATAGGCGCCCAGTGGTCGAGTTCGTCGCTGTCAACATCGACGAGCGTATATTGATACTGGGTCTTGGAAACCCGCGCGCCAATCGTGATGTCTTGCGCGGCCTGCATGTACAAGGTGATGCCCCAGACTGCCTGCAGCGCTTTGTTCAAGCGCGCGATCACCTGGTCGACACCGACCCTCTGACTGGGTGGCTTTAGCGTGATGAACACACGCCCGTCATTCTCGGTCACGGTCGGCCCGCCTGGGCCGATATAGGCATTAGCCGCGGCAACCGCGGGGTCCTTCGTTACCACCGCCAGAACTGCCCGCATGCGATCTTTCATCGCCTCCGGCGAGATGTTTTCCGCGCCCTCGGCAATGCCCTGAATAAGGCCGGTGTCTTCCTGCGGGAAGAAGCTTTTGGGGATCACGACGAACAGAACGAGCGTCGCGACAATCGTCGCAATCATGACCAGCAAGGTGACAAAGCGGTGGCGCAGTGCGACGACCAGCGCGCGATCGTAAGCTGCGGCCAGCCAATCAAAGAAATGCTCAAGCGTGCGCGAGATGAGGCCCGGTCGCGTTCCGCTCTCCGCCGTCAAGAGGCGGGCGCACATCATAGGGGTCAAAGTCAGCGAGACAACGACAGAGACGAGAATCGCCATAGCGACGGTGACGGCAAACTCGCGGAACAACAAGCCGACAATGCCGCTCATCAGAAACAACGGTATGAACACCGCGATCAGCGAGATCGAGATTGACATGATCGTAAAACCGATCTCGCCAGACCCTTGCAAAGCGGCCTGCATCGGGTGCTTCCCCTCCTCGATGTGCCGCACGATGTTCTCGATCATGACGATCGCATCGTCGACGACAAAGCCGACGGCGATGATCAGTGCCATCAGCGACAGATTATCGAGGGTGTAGCCGAGCACATACAGAATCATGAAGGTGCCAACCAGCGACATCGGCACCGATATCGCTGGGATCGCGGTCGCCCAAAGCTTGCGCAGAAAGAGAAGAATGACGCCGACGACCAACCCTATCGTCAGTACCAGTGTGTTTTGGACGTCGGCGACGCTGGCGCGAATCGTCTGCGTGCGGTCCGACACGACATGAATCTTGAGCGATGGCGGCAGTGAAGCTTCGAGCTGCGGCAGCGCCTTCTTGATTGCGTCGACAGTGGCGATGACATTGGCTCCCGATTGGCGCTGGACCGCGATGATGATGGCCGGCTCGGTGTTCATCCAGCCCGCCAGGTTCACATCTTGCGGCGCGACGATGGCTCGGCCGACATCGCGCACGCGAATCGGTCCGTTCATGCCGATCACATCGGGGTTGGGGTTGACCGTGGTCGTCGTCGTGACGAACGGACTGGGGCGGTTGGCGAGGATATAGTTGTTGAACCCCTCCGCCGTCATCAACTGATCGTTGGTTTGCAGCGCGAAAGCCTGATTGGCGCCATACAATGTGCCTTTCGGCTGGTCGACCGTGGCCGTGGCCAGTGCCGTTCGCACCGCTTCAAGATCAAGGCCCATTGCAGCTAGCAACGCCGGGTTCACCTGCACCCGGATCGCCGGATTCTGCTGGCCGCCGATACTGACGAGTCCAACGCCCGGCATTTGCGAAATTTTCTGAGCCAGAATGCTGTTCGCGTAATCGCTGACCGTCGTGAGCGGCAGCGTCTCCGAGGTCAATGCCAGCATCAGCACCGGCGTATCTGCCGGATTGGTCAGCCGATAGATCGGCGGAGTTGGCATCGGCGGGAGGAATCCGGCTGCCGCATTGATCGCCGCCTGCACGGCCTGCGACGCAAAATCGACGCTGGTGCTGCGAGCGAATTGCAATGTAATCGTGGAGCTTTCATTGCCGCTGCTCGACGTCATTTGCGTCAGCCCGGGTATTTGGCCGAATTGCCGTTCGAGCGGCGTCGTGACGGTGCTGGCAACGGTTTGCGCATCAGCCCCCGGAAGTTGCGCGGTGACCATGACCGTCGGCGTGTCGATATTTGGCAACGCGGCCACCGGCAACAGCTCGTAGCTGATCAGGCCGAGTAGCAAGATCGCTGCCATCAGCAGCGCCGTGGCGATTGGCTTGCGGATGAATGTCGCCGAGATGTTCACGGCAACAGGCCTGCACTTGCCGGAGTGGGGTTTGGCACCGCGGCCGTGCCGTTCGCATTGGCGAGCGACACCACGGTACCGGGCGTCAGCCGGTATTGGCCGCGCACGACAACGGTTTCCCCGACGCTCAAGCCTTTGTCGATCAGCGCCTCGCCATTGAGTGTTTCGCGCACCGAGACCGGGTGCATCGCCACCTTGTGATCCGAGTCCACGACAAAGACGTACTGCCCCGCCGGCCCCTGCTGGATGGCATCGAGTGGAACCGTCAGACCATCCTCCTGCACTTTCGTCACGACCCGGACATTGACGAACATGCCGGGCCATAGTTTGCGATCAGTATTGGGGAAGATTGCCTTCAGCGTTATCGTTCCAGAGGTCGTATTGGCCTGGTTGTCAATCGCTGCGAGCGTGCCGGTGTCGAGCTCGGTCTTGCCGTCCACGCTCAATGCGATCGCCTTGACCGCACCCTTCGCGAGCGCCTCCTGTACCTCCGGGATGTCAGCCGCAGTCAAGGTGAACATCACGCTGATCGGCTGAACCTGGTTGATCACGACCAAAGCATTCGGCTCGGTCGGCGACCCCCTTGACGAGCTCGAGTGAATAATGTTGCCGACATCGAGCAGCCGAATTCCGGCGACCCCGTCGAACGGCGCCACCAGTTTCGTGTAGCTGAGCTGGGTCTTAGCATACTCGATCGCCGCCTGATCCGCTTTGATCGTGGCCGCTTCCTGAGCGACTTTCGCTTGTTGCGTATCGGCGAGTTGCTGGGGTGCAGCTCCTTCTTTTGCCAACGGGACATACCGGCCGAGATCGATCCGCCCATTTTCGAGATGAGCCTCGTCGCGGGTGAAATTGGCCTGCGCCTGATCGAGCTGCGCCTGATAGGTGCTCGGATCGAGCTGGGCCAGGAGCTGGCCTTTTTTGATATACTGCCCGTCCTTGAAATCGATACTGATGATCGTTTCCGTGACCATGCTGCGGACCGTCGCCGAGTTCAGCGCCGCGACGTTCCCGATCCCGGTCAGCACAATCGGGAAATTTTGTTTTTGGACCGTGGCGGCGATAACCGGAACGGGAGGCGGGGCCTCGGCGACCGCAGCGGCGGGATTGTGCGCAAAAAAATGCTGCCACGCCAGGTAACCCCCGGCGGCGACCGCGGCTATTAGAAGCCCGACAAGCAGAGGGGCGCGTCGTCTGCTCTCAGCGGTCGGCTTCTCGGAAGAGACGGATGGCGCGACCATAGAATCTCCACTGTCGGCAAGCGCCCTCAGGAGACCCTCCGCGTGAATTGTAAACCGAGAGGCCATGCCGAGGCCACGGCCTCACGAGTTCCGTTTCGGCCACGATCTGAGCGCTGCAGTGCGCCGATTCCAAGCTGCATATGTCGCCTTTGAGTCATCAGCAGATATTGACGCGCGTCCAGCCGATGTCCGCTATTCCGCCAAATGCAGACATCGCTCAGCGCGATCGCCATGTCCGCTTTGCGCCAAAAGCGGACTAATGAAGTTCAACTCGCTGTCCAGGTTCGGCGGTGGCGTCAGAAGTACCGAACAAAGTTTGTCGACGTCGCGGTTCGATTCATCCGGCTTTCAAGTGCATGGCGTGTGCCTTGCGCCCGCCTCGCTCAATCGAGATCGGGGCTTCGTCGCGAGCAACGAGATACGCGGCTAATTCAAGACACCGTTTGGTGAGCATTGCCGCGCCTTCCTTGAGCTCCTTCGAGTCCCGCACGATCTCAACATTGTGCTCCATGTCTTCGTGCGACCAGCCGCGCGAATGCGCGATATAGGGAAACTGAGGAAATATGAAGCCGAGCTCCGCGAAGAAGCCCAGCATGTGGCCGGCCACCGCCTGAATATTGTCCTGTCCGCCGACGATTATGAATCCGGCAACCTTGTTGCGAATGAGCACCTGATTACGGATCGTCATTGCGTTCTGCACGCAATTCAGTCGTTCGGCCATCTTGAAATAAAGGGATGAGGCTGCCCCCCCACCGTATCGGCGTTGCGACGATGATCGCATCAGCCCAGTGCACCAAGGCCTCATAGACCTGGTCCATCTGATCGCCGGCATCCATTTGGGTGATCGAACAGGGCCAAGTGCAGGCGTGCGCCGACTTCGAGTAGTAGCCCTCGCAGTTACGGAACTTAAGATTGTTCAAGCTGATCAATTGCGTCTCAGCCTCGAGCACGCGACCCTCAGTCAAGGCGTGCTCAAGTAGATGATCTGAGCCAGAGAAGCGCGGATTGCGGGCGTCCATTGCCGTTGTGGAAATACCGACAAGCCGCAATGGTCCGGGCGCGCGCTCGATCTTGCGTGCCAGTGGATGCGGCGCATGCGGTTTCTTATGCCGCTTACTCGCTGAGCTGAGATCTACTAAGACGCGGCCGCCCTCGACCTTAACTGCATAGGCGGGAACACGGTCTTCCTCAAAACCAGGTTCGCCTCTGCCGTTGCACCGGTGAAATTTCCAGTTGTGCCAGGGGCAGACGATATACTCGCCATCGAGCCGACCTTTACCCAGTGGTCCGCCCGCGTGGTTGCACGTATTTGAAATAACGCCAAACTTTCCATCTTTGTAGGAAACTGCGAACTCTCGGTTCATCGCAGTGACACGCTTAAGGGAGATTGCCGAAAGCTCATCGGCCCCGCCGATATCAACCCAGTTCTCCATGACGCTTGATCCTTGGTTCTAAAAATCGCGGCAGACCACGTGGACTTTATGCCCTCGCCGCATGACGAACAGCTCGCTTGTTTGAAAAGCGCGCCTGCAAAGTCAGTGCTGGCCTGATCGTGAATAATATAGCGGAAATGGGACCCAATGAGATGGCAACAGGTGGCGACGTGCCGTGTCCCCCAAAGCGCAGCTAACGCCACCAGCCAGTGAATGTCCCCTTTGGGTCAAAAGTACACGCTCAGCTAAATTTTTCAGGTGGATTTTCGCGCGCGGTTGAGACGTTTTCACATCTCAAATTGTAGTTACCGATTTAGCCGCCAAAGCTACTTCACCGGAGTTAGAACAGGTGCATCTCTGTCTTTGAGCAAGACTACCAAGAACTTGGCTGGCATGGTCTTGCTCGCGTTGCGACCAACGGTGTGAATATCGTTGGGGCCTTCGTAAAACGTCTGTCCGGCCGTAAGGGTTACGGGCTTTTCGCCGTTCACGCCCATGACGATGCTGCCTTCCAGCACATAGACAAGAGCGTGCGCGTTGTGGCGGTGGACCGGGTCAGAGCCATCGGGAGGATATTCGACCGTTATCATCAGAAGTTCTTTACCCGGAATATCTGACAACGGTTTTGACATCAGCGAAGTGACCTTTGCGTCCTGTGCAATCAGCGGGCTGCACACGAGGAAGAGGCTGCACACGAGGAACAACACGAGTATAATTTTCTTCATCGCTGGCTTGCTCCTTTCTCTTATGAGCTGCGGGTTGATACCCTGAATAACTCGCTGCCCGCCAAAATCGTTAGCGATCAGGCTGCTGCTCGTGAGCGGCGGAGCCATTCGTCGAAGCCGACGCGGCCGAGGCGCGCCTCGCCTAACGGCACCAGCGAGTGCTCCTCGACCCGGCCGCCGAAGTATCGGGCCTCAGGATCGCTCACGACCTTACGCGGGTCGCTGACCGCCTTCAGATAGCGGGCGACAATTTCGTTGAACGGCGCTCTTTCCGGGCCGGCGATCTCGACGATGCCATTGTGCGGCGCCGCGAGCGCCACGTCCGCAACGATGGCGGCAACGTCTTCGGCCGCGATGGGCTGGAAGAGGCCCGGCGAAATCCTCACTATGTTTCCATCCGCACCTGAAGCCACGATGCCGCGGAGGAATTCCAGGAACTGGGTCGAGCGAATGATGGTGTAGGGTATGCCTGAGGTCTTGATCAGATTCTCCTGGGCGACCTTGGCGCGAAAATAGCCATTGTCGGATCGGTCGATTCCGATGATGGAAAGCGCGACATGGTGTCGGACGCCGCCCGCTGCGGCCTCCGCTGCGAGAAGGTTGCGGCCGGAAGTATCGAAGAATTCCAGCACTGCCTTGTCTTCAAATGAGGGCGAATTGGCGACGTCGACTACCACCTGCGTTCCGGCCATGGCCTCCCTTAGCCCGTCACCAGTAATCGTGTTGACACCTGTGTTCGGAGCAGCCGCGAGTGCCTCGTGACCTTTCTGCTTCAAGTTCGCGACGACCTTGGATCCGATCAACCCGGTTCCGCCAATGACGACAATCTTCATGACATCACCTCTCTCGCTAGTCCGTGTCGAAAACAACGACACCATCGTGTCGCCTCTTGTGACTGCCGCCCCCAATTCTCGGACCGGCTCGCTTGGGAGCAGGTCACCCCGCAATAAGGCGAGCAGTTCAGTTCGCGGCGATGGCCAATCGCGCTTGAGTTTTCAGAGCGTTCTGCGGCATGGGTTTCGCCGCTGTCCCCAACACAGTGCTTCCGAGCAGAAGCTGGCGCCGGTCAATTGTCGGCCGCTTGTTGGTTACGCTTTGGTCCCTGAGACCATTGCACTCTTTCCCGGAACGGGCTTCGCGAGCAATTGATAGTTTGTGCGGGTGACCTTGGAATTTGATCTAGCGCAAAAATCGAAAACCGAGACCGCCGATAGTCAACATGTCGCATGTCCACGACACGTCCACTTTGTGCCAAAAGCGGACATTAATCGGCGACAGTGTCCGCTTTGTGCCAGAAGCAGATATTGCGCTTCAGTCGATCACCTCGTCGGCGCGGGCAAGGAGCGTCGGCGGGATGTCGAGACCAAGGGCCCTCGCGGTCTTGAGGTTAATGGTCAGCTCGTATTTGGTTGGCGCTTGGACCGGCAGGTCAGCAGGTTTCTCGCCCTTGAGAATGCGATCGACATAACTGGCGGCGCGCCGGTAGGAGTCGACTATGTTAGGCCCGTAAGCGATCAGGCCGCCGCTAGCTCTGCTGCGCGCGGGCCGTGAGCGGCATGGCGGTAGAAACAGCAATGCCTGCGATGAAATCGCCTCGTCGCATCGTCGTCCTCAAGGCTTAGGACCGCGCCAACTGCATCGATGATTACAGCAGGGATTTGATACCGGCGAAATGGGGTTAAGGGTCAGTTTTGCACGGCAGCAATACTGGCCCGCCCATGTCCGCTTCTGGTCATCAGCAGATATTGACGCGCGTCCAGCCGAAGTCCGCGAACAGTCGAACTCAGGCGGGTGAACGAGGCGCTTTCGGAACGCGTGCCTCCTGGCTCGCGTGAGCACTGTATCAACCAGCCGCTTGCAGAATCAGATTCGCAATCGTTTCAGGCTGGGATATCAGCGAACGTGACTCGCCTTCACCTCGATCGTCTTGGCGCCCATTCGCTTTGCCATAAAGCGCTCAAGATCAGGATTGATGGTGCGATCCTCCGTGGACACGGCGTACCAGCTCGGCTTTGACCGCCATGCCGCGTGGGTAGTTTTGCCGGTGAGCAGTTCTTTATGGAACGGCCACTGCACCGCGAAGAGCGCCTTTGCCTTCGCCTCCGGCAAGTCGCCGGCGAAATCACGTAGGAAAGCCTCCTCGCTGAGGCGGCCTTCGTCGCCATCAAATACTATGCCGGCGGCAGCCGGCGGCGCGGGAAACGTCTTGGCCAAGGCTGTATAATCTTCACCGGCATCCGGCGCGCGCGCAGCCACATAGACAAGCGCCGAGACATTCTGATGCACACCGGCGTCGGTGACGATCATTCCTGAAAATGAGTGTCCGGCTAGAACCGTCGGTCCGTTCTGTCGTCCGAGCACGCGCAGCGCTGCATCGACTGCTTCGGGAAGCGTCGTCAGCGGGTTTTGCACAGAGGTCACGTTGAGCCCCTTAATCTGTAATCGCGGAATCACTTCGGACCAGCTCGAGCCATCGGCAAAAAGACCGTGCACCAGCACCACATTTTTTGCCTTGGGCGGTGTCTGCGCGAAAGCGGTAGGTGACCGAAGCGAACCTGCTGCCGCTGCAGCCGTCAAACTCACGAAGGTACGCCTGTCCATGTCACTGCCTCCTCAGTGGTTGCCGCGTGTTTCCGCGTTACCAGCGGGTATTTGTCCTGCGCGTAAACGACCGCACCTTTCATGACGCTGAGCGCTACCGCAACAACCACAATCGTAGAAAGAGATCACTATTCTGGCGCGCGATGCAGTAGGACCGGGTCGGCGGCGAAGTTAGATTCAGCGCTTGCCAAGTAAGAGTGCAGCGCCGCCACCACCTGAGCGCCTTCGCCGACTGCCGCAGCCACGCGCTTGACCGATTTTGCGCGCACGTCGCCGATGGCGAAGACGCCGCGGCGGGTGGTCTCCAGCGCATGGCGTTCGGCTCCGGCCTCCGGTCCGGTGAGAACGAAACCCTTCGCGTCGAGAGCGATGCCGGAACCGGCAAGCCAATCCGTATTCGGGTTGGCGCCGATGAACAGGAACAAATGGTTGATCGCGCGTCGCACTTCCCGGCCGGACGCGCGCTGCCGCCAGCGCACCGCATTCAGCACGCCATCGCGGCCTTCAAGAGCGCTGATTGTGGCACCGGCTACAAGTTCAATATTCGCCAAGCTGCGGATGCGGTCCACCAGATAACGTGACATCGTTTCTGCAATGTTGGAGCGGCGGACCAGCATGTAAACCTTGGCGGCTTGGCTCGCCAAATAAACGGCGGCTTGGCCAGCCGAGTTGCCAGCGCCGACCAGCGCGACTTCCTGATTGGCGCACAGCTTGGCTTCGAGCTGCGACGCCCAATAGTGAACGCTTGTCGCTTCGAACGCATCGAGGTCCTCGACATCGAGCCGCCGGTAGCGCGCGCCGGTGGCGAGCACTACGGAGCGCGCTTTGACCTGTTCGCCAATTTGCAGCTCGAGGATAAAGGGGCCGACAGCGCCGTCGGCGATAAGACTTGTCGCCTCGTCGGGGATCGCCATCTCGGCTCCGAATTTCTGCGCTTGATTGTAAGCGCGCGCCATCAGCGCCATACCGCTGATCCCGGTCGGAAAGCCGAGGTAGTTCTCGATCCGCGCCGATGCCCCGGCCTGACCTCCAAATGAACGGCAATCGAGAACCACAACCGAAAGCCCTTCCGACGCCGCGTAGACAGCCGTGGCGAGACCGGCCGGTCCGGCACCGACAATGGCGACGTCGTAAAGACGTTCGGGATCAATCGGCCGCACCAAACCAAGACAGCGCGCCAGTTCGCCCTCACCGGGATTGCGCAGCAGTTGTCCGCTAGGACACAGCACGATCGGCAACTGTCCCGGATCGATGTGAAAACGTTCAATCAGTATCTTAGCGGGCGCGTCCGCCTCGGGATTGAGCAGTTGATGAGGATGGCCGTTGCGTCTGAGAAATCCTTGCAGCCGAAGCACATCACCGTTCTCTGCACGACCAAGGATAATCGGTCCGCCGATCCCAGCTTCTAGGATAGCGACGCGCCGCAAGATCAAAGCGCGCATGATGCGCTCGCCAAGTTCGGCTTCCGCAATCATCAGCGCGCGCAGCCGCTCCGGCGGGATGATGAGCGCCTCTAGCGGCTCCTGCGCAATCGCGTCCACGAGCGCTGGACGGCCCGACAATAGCGCCAGTTCCCCCAGAAAGTTTCCACGGCCGTGGACGACCAGCGTTTTGCGATTGTCGAATTGGTCGCGCTCGGTGACCGCGACCCTGCCCGCGAGGACGACCATGAGGCCAGGAGCCACCTGGCCGACGGTCCAGAGCGATTCACCGGCAGCAAAGGAGCGCAGGTTGCCGAACCGACGTACCCGCTCGATTTCGAGCGCATCGAGCGTGGGATAAACCTGGTCGTGCCGCTGTTCGCGAATGGACTGCGATTGCGCCATAATGCTTTGCCGTACACGTAGAGCGCTCTAAGAGTCTGAGCTGGCCTTCAATATAATATCGGAACGACCTGATAAGATCCCGATTTCAACCAGTCGGCGCTCAGGCAACGCGACCTGATTGCGGCCGCGGCGGCTTGCGCCACCGCTACTCAGCAGCATTGCGAAAAATAGCTTCCAGCGCGGCGTCTAGGTAGCGCCCCATCTCGGTCACGCGGTCGTCGCCGTAGTTTCTCCGGCTCCGACCTTCGCAACCGTCCCAATCCATCAACACGACGACGGCGCAGACTATGACGACTGCGCCATGCGCCGGTAAGACGACCTCGGTAGCGCGATCAGGCTGCGCGCTGCGACGATGTCACAGCTTTAGCGGCGGCGCGGATCACGTCGATCACGAGGTCGGGCTTGGAAAGCATCGGGACATGGCTGCTATCAGCCTCGTAGACGGTAGCCCCCATGCGTTTCGCCACGAAGCGTTCCAACTCGGGGTGAACGGTGCGGTCTTTGGCGGCGACGATGTACCAGCTCGGCTTCGACCGCCAGGCGGCGCCTTCGACTTTTTGGTTGAACAGGTCGGGCACAGGCGCGGCTTGGGTCGCCCACACAACCTTCTGCTCCGCCTCAGGCAGATCACCCGCGAAACACCCGATACCGTCAGGCTTTAGCCAGATGCGTCCATCAGCGACTTCGATGTGAGAAAATACGTCCGTGACGGGGAATTTCTGCTGCTGGCTTTGCGAGGTTTCGGTCTCATCGGGCGCGAGGGCGGCGATGTAGACCAGGGCGGCGACTCGCTTGTCCGTTCCGGCATGGGTGATCAGAGTGCCACCGTAAGAGTGGCCGACGAGGACTACGGGACCGCTGACCCGCCCGAAGCAGCGGGTGACGCACTCGACGTCGCTTTTCAGGGAGTCCAAGCCGTGCTGGGAGCACATCACTTCGTGCCCATCCGCCTGCAGTGTGGGGATCAGCTTCTGGAAGCATGAGCCATCGGCCCAAAGTCCGTGGGCGAACACGATGCTTGGTTTGGTCTGCGTTGACATGGTCCATTCCTTATTTTACATGCATACACATATTAATTGAGGCAGAGCATAGGCCTATTGGGATACGGCGCGCAACAGCCTTGCTTTGAAAACGGATTACAAAATGACGGAGACGACGCGTGCGGACTTGCTGGCCCAGTGCGCCTGTTTTGACCTGAGAAGAGCGACGCGGGCGGTTTCCCGTCTGTATGACGATCGTTTTCGCACCTGTGGTTTGAATATTACGCAGTACTCGATGCTGCGTATGATCGAATTCGGGCAACAGATTTCAGTATCTAGCCTCAGCCGCAATATGGTCATGGATCAAACCAGCATCACGCGCGCGCTCGCGCCACTGCAGCGGGATCGGCTCATCCGCAGTCGTGCCGGAAGCGATAAGCGAACGCGGATCGTCTCGCTCACAAAGAAAGGGGCAAAATTGATCGCTAAGGCAAAGCCCCACTGGGACGAAGCGCAGAAAACCTTCTTAAACCTGATCGGCGATCAACGTTGGACGGTGATGCGCGACCTCCTGAGGGATACGACGCGTGCGGTTCGTCACAGGCCTGACGCCGCGAGTTAATGAGGCCGGATGGGTCGAGACAAGGAGCGTGAATCATGACGGAATCAGTCGCGCCCATGCACGTTATCGAGGAAACATCTGCTTACTGGAGGGTTCTGTTTGATTATCCGCTCGTGTTGACACCGCCAAGAGACACCCTGTTCATCACCGCAAATTTCGGTGCCTGACTTCAGAGCTCAATTTGCTGAGCGGGCGATGCCCGGCTTCGATGATGCAATTTGGCTGCTAACGAAAGCGGCCCCAACCACGATGGTGAAAGATCGTGGCCGGAGCCTAACCATCACGACAAGGGGGGTCCTCTGTGATGGCTATAGAAATGGTACCGCTAAGCGAGTCTTGCGGCAATTGCCTCGCAGTGCTCTGCACGCCACAAAAACGCTACATCGATGAGCGCGCTCCCCTGATGTCCGCTCGTTGGAATACCGTGTTGAGCCAGGGTTGAAATTATCTTGGCCCTGTGGCCGGTGGCGAGATTTTTTTGGAAAAACTCAGACGAATAGAATACGAACTTTGGTGCCCGTGGAGGGAATCGAACCCCCACTCCTTGCGGAACACGATTTTGAGTCGTGCGCGTCTACCAGTTCCGCCACACGGGCCCAGCGCTTGATCCGGAAAAGCTCGTCCCCGATGCGATCCGGGAAAACCAGATTTTGCCGTAGGATCATGCGCCAAGAAGTACGCCAAGAAAGACGCCGACAAGCACCCTCTATATAGTCGCGTGCGCACGGCGTCTATCGGCACCGCAGAATCGCCGTTGCCTCGAGACGCCCTTGCTTCGACACACAGGACTGGCAAAGTGCCGCCGCTGCGTTTCCCTGCCAGCGCGCCAGAGTGAGCGACGATGAAGACAAACTGGACTGACCGGCTCGCCGCCGAGCCCGCCGCCACGGCGGCGGGCGCCGCCTTTGTCGTCAGCCTGGCGACACTCGCCGGCGGGTGGTTGTTCGAATATGTGCTCAAGCTCGCGCCCTGCCCGCTCTGTCTCATGCAGCGCATCCCCTATCACGTCATCATTCCGCTTTCGCTGTTGCTGACGATCGCTGCTCTGGCGCGCGCGCCGCGCAAACTCTTGATCGTCGGCTTTGCCGCGATAGCGATTGCCGCCTGCTGCAACGTCGTGCTCGGCATCTATCACGCCGGGGTGGAATGGCACTGGTGGGCCGGACCGCCCGATTGCTCCGGTCCGCTGACCGATCTGCGCACCGGCGGCTCGCTTCTCGACCAGCTCCACGGCGTGCAGGTCGTGCGCTGCGACGAGGCTGCGTGGCGTTTCCTCGGGATTTCCCTCGCCGGCTACAACGTGCTGATTTCGCTCGCGCTCGCATTCATCGCCAGCTTCGGCCTGTTGGCAACACGCGGCGCGCACGAGGTCGCGCGCAGCGCTAACGCTTGAGCGCGAATTTCATCTCCATAAATTGGCTCGTACCAGCAATGCCCCAAGCCTCTGGTGCGCCTTCCGGTATTCGACTAGGCTTCCATTGAGGGGTTTCTTCCACGCGGGGGTTCAGCGACCTTTTGCTTGGAGGCAAACATGGGCCTGTTGGACAACCTCAATCTCGGCGGTGTGCTGAGAGGGGTCCTGGGCGAGGCTGAAGCGGCTGCGCTGCCCGCTGTCCTCAATACGGTGCTGGCCCAGACGCAATATCACGATCTCAATGGCCTGGTCGCCGCGCTGCAGAAGGGCGGCCTGAATACGCAAGTACAGTCCTGGCTCGGGCCGGGCGCCAATCTTCCTATCAGCGAAGATCAGCTCAAGGCCATTCTCGGCAACGCCCAGGTTCAGGAATTCGCGCGGCAACTCGGCCTGCCGGTCGATGCGACGCTCAAACTGTTGGCGCAATACCTGCCCGACATCGTCGACAAAGCCAGCCCGAACGGCACGCTGCAATCGAAGTAATCGGCTGTCCGTGCAGGACAGCCACAATTGTGCATTGGCCAACCGGAGCATGATCCCGAAAAATGGGTACCGGTTTTCGGAAAAGATCATGCTCAATAACAGCTAAGGAGACGAAGATGAAAGTGATTGCACTCGTGTTCGCTTCATTTTTTGTTGTGACCGCGGCGTTCGCCGACGACAGCTGCAAGGTCCAGGCAACCGGCAAAAGTCTTCATGGCGCGGCGCTGACCAGCTTCGCCAAGAAGTGTTGCAAGGACCAGGCAGCGGCGCAGAATCTGCATGGCGCGGCGGAGACGAGCTTCACCAAGAAATGCGTGTCCGACGCAACCGCGTCGTAATTTCGATCTTTCCGTTTAACCGATCAGTGGGACAGCCTCGCACGTCCCGCAAAGGAGACTGTCATGAACAGCCGTTTTTGGACTGCGGCAGGAGTGGCTGCTGCGATCGTGGCGAGCGCCGCGCTGGCGCCGGCGCAGGCCAAGACCTTGAAGGAATGCGCCGCGCAATGGGACCAGATGAAGGCGGCGAACCAAACCGGCGGAATGAAATACCGCGATTTCACCAAGCAGTGCATGTCGGGCGCCGCGCCGGCGCCCGCTGCCGGAGCGGCCACGCCCACCGCGACGGGAAAGACCGGCCGCCAAGCCATGATCGCCCGCGAGCGCGCCTGTGGCGCCGATTGGAAGGCCGACAAGGCGGCGGGTAGAATCCCGGCTGGTCAGAAGTGGCCGCAATACTGGAGCGAGTGCGACAAGCGCAAGAAAGCGCAAGGGATGTGACGGCATGGGCGCGACTCCGTAGCTCGTCTTACTGAGGTACCGTCGGACGGCCTCGAAGGATGCGGGGCAAAATCTCGTTGTACTCGCCGTCTTGACGCTGTCGGCGCCACGACGCTAAATCCAACTCAGTCACGGCGTCATGGCCGGATTTATTGCGGCCATCGACGTCTGGCGACTCAAAGCATGATCCCGAAAAGTGGGCACCGTTTTCGGATAAGATCATGCGCAAGGAACTAGCATGATCCCGAAAAGTGGATACCGGTTTTCGGATAAGATCATGCGCAAAACATCAAGCTAAAGCGAAATGGCGCTACATTCGGCTTTAGCGGGCGGTTAGCTCAGCGGAAGAGCACTTCCTTGACATGGAAGGGGTCAGAGGTTCGATCCCTCTACCGCCCACCAGTTTTTGTCCGCGCATTAGCCTCAATGGGCCTTGGCCACGGCCACGAAATGCCCGGGAAAAGGTCCACGAAACCAAAACTAATTGCGACAAAGTGTGACCGCTATCACGGCCGGCAAGGCAAGGTCCGGGTATTGATAGCCAGAGTTTGGGCGATGCACTTCTCGGAGGTCACCAATGGCTGCAACACTCAAGAAGGCAGGCACGCGCGTCACTCGCTGGTTTAAGGCATTTCGAGAAAAGAACCGGCCTCCATACCGCTGGTATGAGCACAGCCTCTACGACGCTTAAGCGGGGTTGGTGCTCAAAAAAGCCGCCCGATCCATCGATCGGGCGGCTTTTTTATTTCCATCTCAATACACCGCCCTGCCTCCCGAAATGTCGAAGGCCGCGCCGGTCGAGAACGAGCAATCCTCCGACGCGAGCCAGGCCACCATGGCGGCGATTTCGTCGACCTCGACAAAGCGATTCATCGGGATCTTGGAGAGCATGTAGTCGATGTGCGCTTTATTCATCTGCGTGAACAGTTCAGTCTTCGCCGCCGCCGGCGTGACGGCGTTCACAAGGACGCCGGTCGCCGCCAATTCCTTGGCGAGCGATTTGGTCAGTGCGATCAAGCCGGCTTTCGACGCCGAATAATGCGAGGCGTTGGGATTGCCCTCCTTGCCCGCAATGGACGCAATATTGACGATGCGGCCGTAGCCGGCCTTCACCATGTGTGGCACGATCGCGCGGCAGACGAGATAGGGCGCGATCAGATTGACCTCGACGACATGCCGCCAGACCTCAGGCGCAAGTTCCCATGTCGGCGCGTTGCCGCCGGTGATGCCGGCATTGTTGACGAGAATGTCGATCTTACCGACATCGCGGATAATTGCGGCGACCGCACGCGCGATCGCGGCGTCATCCGTGACGTCGACTTCGGCGCCGTGAACGCGGTCGGCGTGAACGCGGCTTGCGTTCTTCAATGCTGCCACCGCGCTTTCGAGCGCCGCCGCATCGACGTCCCACAGCACCACCGTCGCGGCCGAGGCGAGCATGCGCTTGGCGATCGCCAAGCCGATGCCGCGCGCGCCGCCAGTGACGATCGCGGTGCGGTCTTTCAGATCGATGGTGTTCATGCGATTAGTCTTTGATTAGATCGTTCTTGAGATCACTCACCTCCCCCTGGAGGGGGGAGGTCGCGAGCAAAGCGAGCGGAAGGGGGGTGAATATGACCCGCATCCACCCCACCCCTCGCCCTTCGGGCGCGACCCTCCCCCTCCAGGGGAGGGTAAAATCGCGAAACGCGAAAGCAACGGCTCGCTAAAACTTCACCCGGTCCGCACCCTTGAGGCCGAGCAATTGCCGCGCTTCGTTCGGCGTCGCGATCTCGTAGCCGAGGTCTTCGACAATGCGGCGGATCTTGGCAACCTGTTCGGCATTGCTTTTGGCAAGCTTGCCCGGACCGATATAGAGCGAATCCTCCAAGCCGACACGGACATTGCCGCCGAGCATCGACGCCGTGGTGCAGAAATTCATCTGATGGCGGCCGCCGGCGAGCACCGACCAGTGATAATCGTTACCGAACAGCCGGTCGGCGGTGCGCTTCATGAAGAATAGATTATCGAGATCGGCGCCGATGCCGCCGAGAATGCCGAAGATGAGCTGCAAAAAGACCGGCGGCTTGAACAGGCCACGATCGATACAATGGGCGAGATTGTACAGATGCCCGGTGTCGTAGCATTCATGCTCGAACTTCACGCCGTGACCTTCGCCGAGCGTCTTGTAGACCTTCTCGATATCGCGAAACGTGTTGGGGAAAATGTAGGCGTCGGAATTTCGTAAATACGCCTCCTCCCAATCGTATTTCCAGGTTTTGTAGCGCCGCGCCATTGGATAGAGCGCAAAATTCATCGAGCCCATATTGAGCGAGCACATTTCCGGCGAGAGCTGCTTCGCCGCGGCGATGCGCTCGTCCACGGTCATCGTCACCGCGCCGCCGGTGGTGATGTTGACCACCGCGTCAGACGCCTGCTTGATGCGCGGCAGAAATTGCATGAACACGTTCGGATCAGGCGACGGCCGGCCGTCCTTTGGGTCGCGCGCGTGCAGGTGCAAGATTGCGGCGCCGGCCGCCGCAGCGTCGATCGCTTGGGTCGCGATCTGATCGGGGGTGATTGGCAGTGCGTCCGACATGGTTGGGGTGTGGATCGAGCCGGTAACCGCGCAACTGATGATGATCTTGTTCGCCATGAGCTTCTCTCTATCCTCCCGGTCGGCCCGCGCGGCCGCCATTATCACTGTTTACGTTCATCAAATAGCACTGTTCGCTCGAGCGGGAAAAGCTGCCAGCCGAGCCGCTCGACGACGAGGCCCCAGATACCCTTCGGCGCCGCCAGCATGACCACGATCGCCACCAAGCCGAGCATCATCAGATAAATCGTGCCGAGATCGGCCAGCGTCTGGCGCAAGGCGAAGAAGACGAGCGTGCCGATGATCGGCCCCTCGATGCGGCCGATGCCGCCGATCACGGTGATGAAGATGACGAAGGCAGTCCAGTCGTTGACGGAAAACGCGGCATCGGGTGAGATGCGAAGCTTCTGCAGGAAAATCAGTGCCCCGAGCATCGCGGTGGCAAGCGCCGTGACGATGTAGACGATAAGCTTCGTGCGGTACACGTCGACGCCGCTGCACGAAGCTGCAAGCTCGCTGTCGCGCATCGCTTTCAGCGCCAGCCCGTAGCGCGAACGCAGAAGCAGCACGATGAGCGCCAGCACCGCGGCAGCAAGAAGGAGCGCGATCCAGTACATGGTGAAGTCGCGCAACTGCCGGGTCGGCGCGATGGCGATGACGACGGCGGCCGGCAAGCTCGTGCCCGAGCCGCCGCCGAGCGCGGAGACTTGCGAGGCGGAAAGGCGAAACACTTCGGCGACGATCCAAGTGCCAATCGCGAAATAATGGCCACGCAGCCGGAACACCAAAAGCGCCACCGGAATGGAGAGTCCGGCGGCGATCACGCCGGCGAGCGGAATCGCCCACAGCGGCGAAATGCCGAACAGAATCGCCAGCGCGAACAGGCTATAGGCGCCAAGTCCGACATAGGCCTGCTGGCCGACCGAGACCAGGCCAGCGTAGCCGGCAAGCAAATTCCACAGACTCGCCAGCGCCACATAGGCGTAGATTTCCGACAACAGTTGCAGATCGTCGCGGCCACCCCACCACGGCGCGGCGACGAGCGCCGCAAAAACAATCGCGCCTGCGGCCGCGCCGAACCAATTGCCGCGTGCGCCGAAGGCGACCCGCACCGTCATCTGCGCACCTTCGGAAACAAGCCTTGCGGCCGCGCCGCGAGTACGATCAGAAACGCAATGTGCCCGGCAAGAATTTGCCAGCCGGGATCGAGATGAGCGCCGATGGCCTGGGCGACGCCGAGGATCAGTCCGCCAGCGAGCGTGCCCCACAGGCTGCCGAGCCCGCCGATGATTACGGCTTCAAAGCCGAAGATGAGCCGCGCCGGGCCCTGCGACGGATCGAAATTGGCGCGCACCGCAAGGAACACGCCAGCAATCGCGACGACCGCGAGCGAGGCCGCCATCGCCAGCGCGAAAATATGGCGATTGTCGAGACCCATCAGCTGCGCGACCGCGGGATCATCAGCCGTGGCGCGGAAGGCGCGACCGATCGCGGTGCGGTAGAAAATAAGCTGCAAGGCGGCAATGACCGCGACCGCGACGGCGAATTGCAGGAGCGGCAGCACGCCGACATAGACACCTTCAGCCACGCGAATGGTCGCGACTTCAATGGCGCCGGCCTGCAATTTGACGCTGTCTGCGGTAAACGCGGTCAGCAGTCCGTTCTGGATGATGACCGAAAGTCCGAACGTGACCAGAAGCGGCGGCAGCAGATCCTCGCCCAGCGTGCGGTTAAGCACGAACCATTGCAGTACATAGCCGAGCGCGGCCATGACCGGCACGACGACGATCAGCGCCGTGAGCGGCCCGATGCCGAGCGTCTGCGTGACAACAAGCGCGATATAGGCGGCGAGCACGATGAGGTCGCCATGCGCGATATTGACCAGCCGCATGACGCCGAAAATCAGCGACAGTCCCGCGGCGAACATCGCATAGAGGCCGCCGACCAACACGCCCTGCAGGATGACATTGATCCATTGCATTAGCGTTGCCTCAATACTCAGTCGTCATGCCCGGCCTTGTGCCGGGCATCCAAGACTTAAGCCGGAAAGTAAGACGTGGATGGCCGAGACAAGCCCGGCCATGACAGACGAGGAAAACGCTTCTCACTTTCACCTCACACTCCGAAATAGGCCGCCGCGATCGCCTCGCGCGTTAAATCTTTCGCCGCGCCGGAAAGCGCCACGCGTCCTTCCTGCAGACAATAGACGCGCGCCGCCGCGGCGAGCGCCTGCACCACGTCTTGTTCGACCAGTACGATCGCGGTGCCTTCGGCGAGCACCGCCGGCAACCGCGCGTAGATGTCGCGCACCACGATCGGCGCCAGCCCGAGGCTGATCTCATCGCACAACAACAATTGCGGATTGGCCAACAGCGCGCGGCCGAGCGCGGCCATTTGCTGCTGGCCGCCGGAGAGCGCCGTGCTCGGCAATTTGCGCCGCTCGCCGAGCGCGGGAAAAAGTTCGTAGACACGCCGCAGCGTCCAGGCGCCCGGACGACGGAGCTGACCGCCGATCAAGAGATTTTCCTCGACCGTCAGCGAAGGAAATAACGCCCTGCCCTCGGGCACCAGCGCGATGCCGCGCGCGGCCAGCGCATAGGCCGGCATGCCGCCGATCGGCTCGCCGGCAAAAGTAATTGCATCGGTCCGTGCGCGCAGGAGCCCGGCGATGCTTTTGAGCAGCGTGCTCTTGCCGGCGCCGTTGGCGCCGATCACCGCGACCGCTTCGCCGCGCGCGACCTCCATCGACACGCCGAACAGCGCCTGAAAATCGCCGTAGAAGGCTTCGAGGCCGCGAACCGCGAGCAGCGTTTCAGACATCGGCCGTTCCCACGCGGTTTTGGCCCATGTCGATTCCCACGTCGATTTGCCCAATATAGATTTCGGCAACCTGCGGGCTCCTAATCACCGTTTGCGGATCGCCATCCGCAATGAACGCGCCATTATGCAGAACGAGCAATCGGTCGATGCTGGCGAGCAAAGCATGCACGATATGCTCGATCCAGACGATCGACACGCCGCTCGCTTTGATCTCGCCAATGAGCGCGATCAGCGCCTGACATTCGTGCTCGGTCAGACCGCCGGCGACTTCGTCAAGCAAAAGCACGTTGGGTTCGGACGCCAAGGCGCGCGCAAGTTCGAGACGCTTGCGGTCAAGGAGCGTGAGACTGCCAGCCGGCCGGTTGGCTTTTCCTGCGAGGCCGCAGCGTTGCAGGATCGCCATGCAGCTTTCGTAAGCATCGCGCTCGCGCCGGCCGCCGCCGAATGCCGCCGCGACAACCAGATTTTCGAAAACGCTCATGCCGCCGAATGGCTGCGGAATTTGAAACGAGCGGCCAATGCCGAGCGCGCAGCGCTCCGCCGGCGGCATTGCGGTGATGTCGCGCCCCGCATAGACGACGCGACCGGAATCCGGCGCGATCGTGCCGCTGATAATGCCGAACAGTGTCGTCTTGCCGGCGCCGTTCGGCCCGATAATGCCGAGCGCTTCGCCGGGTGCCAGCCGCAGATCCAGGCGCTCGGCAACGACGACTGCACCGAAGCGTTTGGAGATTTGTTCAAGCGCGAGAAGCGGTGCGGGCATCTTAAAATTTACTCATCCCCCCGCTGCGCGGGGGAGGACGCCTTCGCCTTCGCAATCGCCGACCAGATCGCATAGGGCGTCGCCGGCATTGCGATTTCGCGCACGCCGAGCGGGCGCAGCGCGTCGAGAACGCCGCTGACGACGGCGGCGGGCGCGGCGGTGGTGCCGCCCTCGCCGCCCGCTTTGATGCCGAGCGGATTGGTCGGGGAGAGCACTTCGGCGATCTCGACGGCGAAGGCTGGCAGCGTATCGGCCCGCGGCATGGCGTAGTCCATCAGCGAGCCGGTCAGCGGCTGGCCGGAATCCGGATCGAGATAAACCTGCTCCGACATCGCCTGGCCGACGCCTTGTGCGATCGCGCCGTGGGTCTGGCCGTGAACGATCAACGGATTGATGCAGCGCCCGACATCGTCGATCGAGGCATAGCGGACGATTTTCATTTCGCCGGTATCCGGATCGATCTCGACTTCGCAGATCGCGGTGCCGTTGGGAAAGACCGGATCGTGCATCTCGTTGTCGGTCACGACCGCGATGCCATCCTTCAGCCCTGCCGGAACTTCAAGCTGTGCCGACTCGCGCGCAAATTCACGAGCAAGCTCGAAAAAGTCGAAGGTCCGGTTGGTGTCGCGCGACGCGAACCGGCCATCGTTGAAGGACACATTCTCCGCTGCGGTATCCATCACCAGCGCGGCAATCTCTTTGCCTTTGGCGATCAGCTCGACCGCCGCTTTGGAGAAGACCGTCGCGGCGTGGCGCATCGAACGGCCGGAATGCGAACCGCCGCCGACCTCCACCACGTCGGTGTCGCCGAGAATGATGCGCACGGCATCGCTCGGGACAGAGAGTAAGTCGGAAATGACTTGGGCAAAGCTTGTCTCATGGCCCTGCCCCGACGGCTGTGTGCCGATGATCACGTCGACGCGGCCTTCCGGCTGCACTTTGATCCGCGCCTGTTCGCGCGGTGCGCCGATCGAAGACTCCACGTAATTGGCAAGTCCCAGTCCAAGTAATTTGCCGCGGCGGCGGGCTTCGCGGCGGCGCGCCGGAAAACCCTTCCAGTCGGCGATATCCATCGCCCACTTCATGTTCTCCTGGTAGCGGCCGCTGTCATAGACCATGCCGACGGCGTTGCGATAAGGCATAGCCGAAGCCCTAATCAGATTCTTGCGCCGCAACGCGACGCGATCCAGGCCGAGTTGATCGCCGAGCTCGTCGGCGGCGACGTCAATGAGGCGCTCGATTGCATAAGTCACCTCCGGCCGGCCGGAGCTGCGATAGGCCTGGGTCGGCATGGTGTTGGTGAACACGGCCATTGCGCGCAAGCTCGCCGCCGGAATGGCGTAGGAGCCGGGAATGAGACCCGCGCCTTTGCTCAAGGGCGACAGCGACACGCAATGCGCGCCGACATTGCTGATATTGGTCGCGCGCAGCGCCAGGAAGCAGCCGTCCTGGTCAAGCGCGAGTTCGACCGTGGTGACAAGATCGCGGCCCTGATAATCGCTTAGGAAAGCTTCCGCACGCGTCGCCGTGAACTTCACCGGGCGGCCGAGCTTTTTCGCTGCCCACAACACCAGCCCGAATTCGACAAAGATCCGGTTGCGCGTGCCGAAATTGCCGCCGACATCGTATGACAATACCCGCAAGCTTTCTGGCGCGATGCCGAGCACGCTTGCAAGCTCGCGCTTTTGCCGGACCGCGCCGCCAGAGCCGGCATGGAGCGTGTAGCGGCCGGTCGCGGCATCGTAGGCAGCGAGCGCGGCGCGCGGCTCGAGCGGCACGCCGGTGACGCGGCCGACATGAAATTTCCGGCTGACGACATGCGCAGCGCGGGCAAAGGCCTGCTCGGTCGCTTCGGCGTCGCCAAATTGTGTATCGACGCAGATATTGTTGGGCGCTTTGTCCCAGAGCGCGGGCGCGCCGGGCGCCATCGCGTCTTCGGAATGCAGCACGAACGGGAGCTCTTCGTAATGCACCACGACGGCTTCGGCGGCATCCATCGCCTGCGCTTTCGTCGCGGCGACGACCATTGCCACCGCTTCGCCGACATGGCGCACCCGATCCGCCGGCAACAGCACATGCGGCCCGGCAAAGACGGCGTTGCCTCTGGGGCCGGTCAGCTTCATGTCGTACTTGGTCTTGGGCACCGGATCGTGCGGAATCGCTCCGAGCCCGTCGGCGGCGCAGTCCGCGCCGGTGAATATGCCGAGCACGCCAGACATGTTTTTCGCCGCCGTGGCATCGATTGCGGTGATGCGCGCATGCGGATGCGGAGAGCGAACCATCGCCGCATAGGCTTGGCCGTCGAGATTGAAATCGTCGGTGAAGCGGCCCTTGCCGGTGATCAGCCGCTCGTCCTCTTTGCGTGGCAGCGGCTTGCCAATGAAGCGATACGGGCGCTCCGAAGCTGCAGCATCGTTCATCGCATCTCGCTATGCGCTTGGTTGAGAGAGCGCGCTCTATATTGAATCACAATCGTCGATGGCATTTTGTCAGGCGACGCGCCTGAATTCCTGCTGGCGCCGGCGCAGCCGATGCTCGTCGACATCGATGCCGAGCCCCGGCCGCTCCAGCACCTCGACATGGCCGTTTTCGATGGCGAGCGGCGTGGCCGTGATGTCCTCGGCAAGCCCGCTACTGGTGACGGTGAGCCCCCAGGCGATATCGGGCGCCACCGCGGCGAGATGCACGGCGGCGGCCGAAGCAAGACTCGTCTCTCCGGTCTTGCAGGAAATATTGACCGCCATGCCAAGCCGCGCGCACAGCTTGCTTGCCTCGAATAGCCCGGAGAGGCCGCCGAGCTTGATCGCCTTGAGGCTTACCCCGCGCGCGGCTTTGCGTTCATAGTTGCGGATTATGTCGTCGAGCGCGTGAATGCCCTCATCGGCGCCAATCGCGATTACGCTCGCCGCAGCAATGCGGCTCATGCCGTCGAGGTCATGCGCATTGACCGGCTGCTCGAAGAAATCGAGCCCGCAATCACCGATGCCGCGCACATAGGCGAGCGCACCGTCGACAGTGAAGCCTTGATTGGCATCGGCGGAAACCAGGCACGGTTCGCCATTTTGGGCTTTGCGCTTGAGCTCCTCACATAGAATTCTGGTGCGGGCGGCGTCGGCGTCGGGCGAGCCCAATCCGACTTTAATCTTGAAGGCGCGGTAGCCGGCATTCCAGCGCGCTTTCGCCTCGCGCAAATCGGCTGCGGGGTCTTCAGATCCGATCACCGCGAGCACGGCCATCCGGCTGCGCTGTTTGGCGCCAAAAAGAGCATGGACCGGCCGCCCGGTCGCGCGCCCAACCAGATCGTGCAGCGCCATGTCGATCGCAGCTTTGGCGCCGCTATTGCCATAGAGTTGCGCGTCCATGGCCGCCGAGGCGCCGACGAAATTGTCAGCCGCGCGGCCGAGCAATTTGGGCTTCATGTGCTCGATCGCCGCCATCATGCCGGGAACGGTTTCGCCGGTCATGGTCGGCGCCGATGCCGCTTCGCCCCAGCCGGTCACGCCGCCATCGGATTCGATGCGAACGAAAACATTCTCGGCGTTGGCCACCGTTTCGCCGGCCATTTGCACCGGCTTCTTCATCGGTAGCCGCACCGCGATGGCCTCGATTGTCTTGATCTTCACGTTGCTCTTGCTCAGCTATTACTCGCACAGACTGGGCGCTTTTGTTTGCGCATGATCTTGGCCGGATACCAGTACCTGCATTTCGGGATCATGCGCCAAAACGCGGCGGAAACAACGAATTGTAATGGCAGTTGCGGCGCGCCGACAAGCGAGAGCCGCGCCCAATCGGTGGCCAACGAGCCGGCGTCGAATCAAGCCGGTTGCGCGAGCCAGCGTCCAAGCCGGCGTGCGAGCCAGCGCTACAATCCGCGTCGTTCACTCCGCCGCAATGCGGTGCGCGGCATGGACGGCAGTTTCAGCGAACCAAGCGTCGCTATCCGCGGCCGCGGCCTCGACAACAGGCTTGACCGCGCGGCAAATGTAATAGGCGCCGAATAAATATTCCGTCATGTCGGGATTCTCACAAAACGTGGCGAGCTCCCGCCAAGGTTGGATCAGCGGATTGCCCAGCATCGTGTGCTTCATCAGCCACAGGCCAAACGGCAACAACCACTTGGCGAAAGGTCCGGACGGCAGCCGCGCATCCATGATGACAAGGTGGCCACCCGGCCGCAGCGCATTCCAGGCACGGCGCAATACCGAACGATGATGCGGCATGGTGTTGTATGAGAGGCAGAACAGCACGCCATCAAGCGGCGCCGGCGCGACGAAATCGGCGGCATCGCCTTCGTAGAGTTCGATATTGCGCCGGCTTTCGCGCTCGCACCGTGCCTGCGCACGTTGCAACATGCCGTGCGAAAGATCGACGCCATAGACGCGCCCGCGCGGCCCAACGGCATCGGACAAATATGAAAGGCCGATCCCGGTGCCGCAGCCTAGTTCGAGCACCCGCTCGCCGGTGCGCAAGCGCAAGGAAGCAACGGCCTCGCGGCGCAATCCGGCTGGCAAAAACAGCAGGCGATCGAATAACGGAATGAATTTGGCCAAGCGATCATAGCGGCGTTTGACCGTCGCGCGGTCGCAATCCACCCAGATTTTGTTCACGGCGCCCCCGCCCCGTCAGTGTACTTCGACGCCCCAACATCGAAGCGATATAGAAACGCTGCCGCTTTGCGGCTTGGTTGTTATTTGGCCAATCTTTTGTCGCACTATTTCCAGGTCATCAAACAAAGACGCGGTGTCATATGGCCGCACGCCGCACGGCAACGCTTGCACGCCGTGAGGCCATTGCATGAGTGCGGGGACGGCGATATCTGAGCTTAAGGCAGTCGCTTGAAAAAGATTCACTCGCTAGAGCGCGATTGCTTCAGTTCGAACCGACTGTCGCTCTAGGTTTCCGTTGAAGCGTGAGCGTTCCGCAACGGCGTTTGGGAGTTCGGATGATGCGAATGAGATTGGTGATCGCCGTCGCGGCGTTGTTGCCGTTCGTTTCCGCCGCTGCCGCGCAGAGCCTTCCCACGCAGAGCGATTCCCCACAGAGCGCTGGCCAGTCATCGCCGGCCGGTTTGTGGCAAGGGGTCGACAAGGACACCAAACAGCCGAACGGTTGGTTCCTGATCGCCGATCACAACCGCGTCTTCGACGGCATTATTGCCCGGATGTTTCTTAAGCCGGGCGAGGATCCGAATGCCATTTGCGACCAATGCAAGGACGATCGCAAAGATCACACCTGGCTTGGTCTCGAAATCATCCGCGGCATGAAGCCGGAAGGCGAAAGCAAATATGGCGGCGGGACGATCCTCGATCCCCGTGATGGCAAAGTCTACAAGGCGACGATGAAGGTTTCGCCTGATGGCCAGACATTGATCGTACGCGGCTATATCGGCTTCGAATTGCTCGGACAGAATCAATATTGGACGCGCCTGCCGGATTCCGCCTACAGCATGCTCGATCCGTCGGCGAATCCCCAATACATCCAGAAAGTCACGCCGGCACCAGCGCCCGCGCGCACCCCGCATAAATCCGAAGTGCCGCCACCGCCCCAATTGCGCAGCACCGTGCGGCAGTAAGGCGCTAACGGATCGCAAGCGATGCTGCTTTTTGTTCCTCTCCCCACCACGCGCTACGCGCGTGGGCGGGAGGGGAAATAATCAGTTGCTCGACTCAAGCTGGCGCGGCTTGCCCATCAGCACCGGCTGGAACAAGGCCGCCGCGGCCATCGTCGTCAACAGCGAGATCGCGAGCAGCTTGCCCATGCTCGACGTTCCCGGATGGCTGGAAAACCACAGGCTGCCGAACGCGGTCGCGGTCGTACAGGCGGAAAACGTCACTGCGCGTGTGAGCACCGATTGCAACAGGTTGGTCTGCCCTTCGCGCCAGGCCATGATGTAATAAATCTTGAACGCCACGCCGACGCCCAGCAAAAGCGGCAGCGCGATAATGTTGGCGAAGTTCAGCGGCAGGTCGATCAGCACGCAGATTTCCAGCGTCACCACGCAGGCCAACAGCAGCGGGACGAGCGTTAGCAGCACGTCGCCGAAGCGGCGTAATGTAATCCAGAGCAGAATGCCGATCGACAATAACGCCCAGGCACCGGCCTCAATGAAAGCGATGACAACTTCGCGCCTTGCCTCGAGGATCGAAATCGGGCCTTCGGTCGCCTCTGGCGCAACCGCCTGGACGGCGCGCGCGAATTTCTGCAGCACCTCGTTATTGCTAGAATCGCCGCTCGGCGCCACGTCGATACGCGCGCGGCCGTCCGGCGTGACCCATTCCCTGACCAGGTCAGGCGGCAGATTGGCGCGCGTGACCTCGCGCGCGGTCAACAAAGTGCGCAAGTCGCCGAGCGCAATGCGCAGCGGCTGGACGAAAATGTCTTGTACGCGCTCGCGCACCGACGAATCGGCTTTCGCCAAGGCTGTCATTGCCGCCGCCAGCCGGCGCGCCGCAACGGCGCCCGTGCCGCTGCCATTGCCGGCCAGACGCTTGAGCGCGTCGACCGTGGAGCCCATCATGCTGACATTTTGCGCGTCCGTCGGTGGCGGACTCGGCGCGGCGGGATTGAGCAAAGGCAGCAGGATCTTCGCGGCGTTTTGAATGAGGGGCAGCTTTTGCTGCTGATCGGCGGGAATGAAGCTCGACAACGTCACCGCGCGCGCGACTTCCGGCAAGGTGCGCAGTTTCGCCGCGAGCCGATCGGCAGCCTCGAGCGACGGTTCGAGCACCTGGATGTCATTGAAGCCGTTATCCGGATCGTTTTTAAGCGACAGAAAAGTCGACACCGCCTCGGTCGTCGGACTACGCAAATTGATCGGGTTGAAATCGAATCGCAGCCAATAGAGGAGCGGCAAGCCGGCGACGACGACGACCGCGGTCACAATGAGGATCGCCATGCGGTGGCGTTCGAGGAAGCGGTCGACCGGCGCCAGCGCCGCGTAACCGAGTTGCTCCGGCTCGCTCGGCGGTTTGAGCACGCTCATCAGTGCCGGAAGGAGCGTGATGCTGGTGGCAAAGGCGATCAGCATGCCGATGCCGGCAATCAGGCCGAGTTCAGAGACGCCTTTGTAGACGGTGGGCAGGAACGACAGGAAGCCCGCTGCGGTCGCCAACGCGGCCAGCGTCAGCGGCGCTCCGGCGCGGCGGCCGGCCTGCAATAGCGCTTCGTCCAGATTGTCGATGTCGTGACGTTCGGCGCGGTAGCGCACACTAAATTGGATGCCGAAATCGACGCCAAGGCCGACGAACAAGACGGCAAAATAAACCGAGATGAGATTGAGCGTGCCGACCAACAGCATGCCGACCGCCGCCGTAATGGAAAGTCCGACGGCGACACAGACAAACACGGAGAAGATGATCCGGATCCAACGCAGCGCCAGCCAGAGGATCACCAAGACGATGGCGATCGTCACGGTGGCATTGAGCGCGGCGTTCTCCTTGATCGTGGCAAACTCCTCGTCCGCCATCGGCACCGGCCCCGTGAGCCGCAGCCGCGCCTGGTATTTGGACGCGATATCGAGGTCTGCTGCAGCCTTACGGATGGCGTCAGTCGCGCGCTTGCCCGGTTCAAGTTCCGAATAGTCGAGTGTGGCGCGGATTTCGAGAAAGCGGAGAAGATCGCCGGCCGCCGGTGCGTGGCCTTGCACCAGGGCGTACCAGGAAAAATTCGCCGGCTGTCCGGCACTGGCCTTTTCGATCGTGTCGGCGGCAAGCGTCATCGGCCAGGTCATGTTGTCGAGCGTGATCTGGCCTCCTTGAACGCCGAGCAAACCGAATTGCAGGGCTTGGATGACGCCGCGCAGCGATGGATCGCCCGCCAGCACCTGCACCAGGCGCTGCGCCTGGGAAAGCATGCTCATTTGCTGGGTAAGATCAGCCGTCGATTGAAACAACAGACCTTGCTGCGCGAAGAATGGCCCGCCTTTGGGCTGCTCGATCGACTGAAACAGATCCTTCTGCTGCGACAAGCGCTGCGACAGCGCATTGGTGGCGCCCTCGACCAGTTCGGGCGTCGGCGCATCGATCACAGCAACAATCAATTCAAAATGCGGAAACGCTTTCTCCATTTCCGCTTCGCGTTGCCGCCAAGCGATATTGGGCGAAATGAGCTGATTAACGTCGGTCGTCATGGCGAAATGCGTCACCGCGTACCAGGACGACAGAATGGCGAGCAGGATCGAGACGATGATCACCGCGGCAGCGTATTGCACGCAAAAACTGATCGCGCGGACAACAAAGGCGGTGATCATTTTCATGGTTGTACGCGGATTACGATGACCGGGATGGGAGGTTGGCTTTGCCTGGAAGGCGCCGGGACGGCGCGGTTTCAGGCGTTACGAGAACGGCAAAATCGAGGCAAATGGATTCGTTTGGGCCGCCTCTCAATGCCCGAACCGCCGCAAAAGTGAAATCGTGGTTATATTCCTAGACGCGATTTCACCTCTGCGCCAGTTGTCCAGAAGCTATGCGCAATCCTGCTGGGATTCTGCTTACCAGCCGACCGAGATCGGCCCTAAACACCAATGACGGAGCGGTTGAACCGGTTGCACGACAACGCGTTATGGGCAAGGCCCTCGTCCCGCGAATAGCGTCTGCGGCTGGACAAAGGAGGGCATTTTCGCTCAAAGGTGGGTTTATACATGGTTTTAGGGTACCGGTTTGAGGTTTGTTGGCATTCGCCGCGCTTAACGGTTGACCAATCCCTTGCCCATCAAGGAACCAACTGAGATAGAGACTTGATAAGAGCGGGTTAAGAAGAGAGCTACCGCACCGGCCCGCTGCAACATAGATAACCCCAAATATCCCTCATGACCGGCCCGCCTTGCGGCAGCTGGCCGCAGGTGAAACGCAAAGCCAAACGCAACCGGTGCCGAACCGGGAGGTCTTGATGAAAGTGATACTTGCCCAGCCTCGCGGTTTCTGTGCCGGCGTCGTGCGCGCCATCGAGATCGTCGAGCGCGCGCTGCAGAAGTTCGGTCCGCCGGTCTATGTGCGTCACGAAATCGTGCACAACAAGCATGTTGTGGAGAGTCTGAAGGCCAAAGGCGCGCGCTTTGTCGAAGACCTTTCCGAAGTGCCGCCCAACGCGGTGACGATCTTCAGCGCCCACGGGGTAGCCAAGAGCGTTGAGGAAGAGGCCGCCTCGCGCAATCTGCCGGTTCTAAATGCCACCTGCCCCTTGGTCACCAAAGTGCACAATCAGGGCAAGCGCTATGTCGCGCAGGGCCGCCGCCTCATTCTCATCGGCCATGCCGGCCATCCCGAAGTCGAAGGCACGATGGGTCAGATCGCCGAGCCGGTGACGCTGGTGCAGACCGAAGGCGACGTCGACAGGCTCGACATTCCCGCCGATACGCCGGTCGCCTATGTGACACAGACCACGTTGAGCGTCGACGACACGCGCGGCATCATCGCCGCGCTGCATAATCGTTTCACCAATATCGTCGGCCCGGAAACGCGCGACATCTGCTATGCGACGCAGAATCGCCAAACCGCGGTGCGCGAATTGAGCAAGCTCGTCGACGTTATCCTCGTGGTCGGCGCCAAGAACAGCTCCAACTCCAACCGGCTGCGCGAGATCGGCGAGGAAGCAGGCACGCCGAGTTATTTGATCGCCGACGGCAGCGAGCTCGATCCGAGCTGGTTCCGCAATGCCAAAATCGTCGGCATCACCGCCGGCGCCTCGGCGCCGGAAGTGCTGGTCGAAGACGTCATCGAAGCGCTGCGGCGGCTCAACCCGGTCGATGTCAGCCAGCTCACCGGCCGGCACGAGACAATCGAATTCCGCTTGCCGCCGGAACTTGTCGAAGGCGCCGCAGCTGCGCCAAGCCGCGCCGCCGCGGAAACCATCTAACATCCGAAAAACATAAACGACGAGGATAAGAACCTTGGGCGTATCATTACGACAGAAAATGAAAGTCGGCGCTTACGTACTCCGCCAGCGTCTCGCTGGGCGCAAGCGCTATCCCCTCGTGCTCATGCTCGAGCCGCTTTTCCGCTGCAACTTGTCATGCTTCGGCTGCGGCAAGATCGATTATCCCGATGCCATTCTCAACAAACGGCTTTCGGTCCAGGAATGCCTCGACGCCGTGGACGAATGCGGCGCGCCAATGGTCGCGATCCCCGGCGGCGAGCCGTTGATCCACAAGGAGATCGGTGAAATCGTCGAAGGCATCGTTGCGCGCAAGAAATTCGTCTCGCTGTGCACGAATGCGCTGCTTCTGGAAAAGAAGCTGCATCTGTTCGAGCCGTCGCCTTATCTGTTCTTCTCCGTGCATCTCGACGGCATCAAGGAACATCACGACAAGTCCGTGTGCATGGAAGGCGGCTACGAGAAAACCGTCGACGCGATCAAAGCGGCCAAGGCCAAGGGCTTCACCGTCAATGTCAACTGCACGATCTTCGACGGCCATCCGGCGGAAGACATCGCCAAGTTCCTCGACCTCACCACCGAGCTTGGCGTCGGCGTCTCAATCTCGCCCGGCTACGCTTACGAACGCGCGCCCGACCAGCAGCACTTCCTCAACCGACGCAAGACCAAGGAACTCTTCCGCAGTGTGTTCGCGCTAGGCAAAGGCAAGAACTGGAATCTGACGCATTCCGGCATGTTCCTCGACTTCCTGGCCGGCAATCAGGACTTCCATTGCACGCCGTGGGGCATGCCAACGCGCAACATCTTCGGCTGGCAGAAGCCGTGCTACCTGCTCGGCGAAGGCTATGCCAAGACGTTCACGGAATTGATGGAAGCGACCGACTGGGACGCCTACGGTACCGGCCGCTATGAAAAATGCGCAAACTGCATGGCGCATTGCGGCTACGAGGCGACCGCCGCCGAAGCGATGATGGCGCATCCGCTTGAAGCGTTCGGGATTGCGGTGCGCGGCGTGCGCACCGAAGGACCGATGGCGCCGGAAATCGATCTCTCCAAGCAGCGGCCGGCGCAATACGTGTTCGACAATCAGGTCCAGTTGCGACTGTCGGAAATTCGCGCCAACGAGGCGCGCGAGAAAGCGGCGAAGGACGCCGCGCGGACATCAGCCAGCGCCGCGTAACGTCATGCCCGCGCTTGTCGCGGGCATCCACATCTTAAATGCGAAGCCAAAAATAAAGACGTGGATTGACGGATCAAGTCCGGCCATGACGACAATGAAATTGCTCGACCCGTGCTGCGATCAACGGCTCGCGGCGACCGGGCCACCCCAATTAAAGTGGTAATTGATGCCCGCCTTGATGACGTGGATGTCCTCGCGGATAATTTCGGTGAATGTTGGTGGCCCGAGTACCGCTGCCGCAGGGATCGTCTCTGTAAGCACCAGAGCTCGCCGGCCGAAGCCGATGTAGTTGTACTGCACAAAAACCGACCAATTACCGGCAAGGATCGTTTCAAGTCCGGCGCCCACTGTCGCCCCGGCTCTCGTTCCTGAAAACTCCGGGTTGAACGGCACCCCCGCAAACATTCCGGGATTGTTGAGACGCTCGTGCTCCCAGGCAAAACCACCGAGGATGTAATAATGTGTCTTATCGAATGCGGCGCCGAAGCGCGCCGTCACCGTTCCCAGTGTATCGATTTTTATGCTGCAAGATTGCGGCGTATTGGCCACTTGCGGGAAACAACTCACACTGCCGCGAATGCCCGCCGCATCGGCGTCGGCCTGGATGCCGAATACCGCCCAACCGCTCTGCCAATCAAAACCGATTTGGCCGCCGCCCAATACACTTGACGCACTGACCGACGCATCCTGAAAGCCAGGCGGGCCGCCCCCCCGCCGCTGCCGCTCACATCTTCGAACCAATCGGTTTTGGCCCAACCGCCGCCGAGATTCGCGCCGACATAGAACCCGGTCCAGCTCCAAGCCGGAGCGCGCGGCGGAGGTGGCGCCTTCTTCACCAGCATGTCAGCGGCCAAACCAGGCGTCGCGGCGAGTGCCGCGAGCGCGGCCATAAACAATTTCTTCTTCATGACCCCGACCCAACTAGGTCATCAGAAATGAGTGACCACGCGCCAGACAATAGAAAAATGCGCCATTCAACTGGTGGTCATAAATCCACAGTGGGCGAGAAATCCCCGCCAACGAAGCGCGAAAGCGGCGAAGGACGCCGCGCGGACCTCAGCCAGCGCCACGTAACGTCATGCGCGTGCTTGTCGCGGGCATCCACGTCTTAAATGCGAAGTCAAAAATAAAGGCGTGGATGGGCGGAGCAAGTCCGGCCATGACGAAAGCCGTGCGCAGGGTGGGTTAAGCGCAGCGAAACCCACCAATCACACGCACTGAATGATGGATTTCGCTTCCGCTCAACCCATCCTACGTGTTGCTCCTGTTGTGCGCGTCAGCGAGAATCAATTGAGGCTGTGAGCGCCCTGCGCGGCGCCAGGTTTCAATGGAATCGATAATTGATGCCAGCTTTGATCACATTAATGTGGTCGCGAACGTCTTGGTTAACGAGGCCGATCGACGCCGGATTTCCCACGAAAACCAGATCACGCGTGCCGAAACCCATATAGTTATACTGCAAGAAAGCCGACCAATTGCTGGCAAAGGCATATTCCAGGCCGGCGCCGATCGTCCACCCATCCCTCGTGGTCGCGGAGTTGAACGGGTCGCTCGAGCCGATGGCGGTACAGCCAGTGCATGTCAAATTGAGTTGCTCATGCGCCCAGGCGAATCCGCCGAGGACGTAGAGTAGTGTGCGATCGACCGCGGCGCCGACTCGGCCGGTCACCGTGCCCACGGAGTGAAGATGCGCCGTGCAGGATACGGGAAGATTGGTCGCCGCGACGAAGGGGAGAAAGCAGACACCTTGCGTGGCTTTAATATCGGCAAGGTCGGCGTCGGCTTGAACGCCGAATACCGCCCAACCGTTCTGATAGTCAAATCCGACTTGGCCGCCGCCGATGAACCCCGCAGAGCTGATTGAAGCGTTCTGGAAGCCTACAGGCGCGAGAGCGTTATCGCCATTTTGGTTTGGATCCTCGAACCAATCGGACTTGGCCCAAGCGCCGCCGATGTGGCCTCCGATATAGAATCCCGTCCAGCTCCAAACCGGAAGCGGCGCGCGCGGCGGCGCCTTCTTTACCAACATATCGGCGGCCGAGGCTGGCACTGCCATCGTCGCCAGTGCGGCGCAAATCAACAGGAGTTTTCTCACGGCGGATCCCCAGCGAATCAGTTTTCACATTATTTGTGGATAAGCCGTTCAGTTGGTGGTCATATTGCAACAACGACCAAATAAACCCGATGACTTACAGATGCGCGGACTTGACGTGACAAGACCGGCTCATAAGGTGAGCGTTTCTCAATATTAAAAATTAGTTGGATCTGCTGCCTGACCGCGCAAACGACCTCATCAATCGCAATATTTGTTACGTCAATGTGACCACACTGAATTCCGAGTTGCCGGCATCTCGCGCGAAGACGCCTTTATGAGTTGAATTTTGTTGCGCAACTCGTCAGATGCCAACTACATCCCCCACGCACCGCACCGCGCATTGCCACGCGTCAGATTGCGGTAGCGCGCCAGCGCCCACAGCGGAAAATATTTCGCATAACCGTGGTAGCGCAGATAGAACACGCGCGGAAAACCGGTCGCGGTGTAGCGCGGCTCGTTCCAGAAACCATCGGCGCCTTGGGAGTCGGCGAGATATTTGATGCCGCGTGTGACCGCCGGATGATCGAGCGCACCCGCCGCCATAAGCCCAAGCACCGCCCAGGCGGTTTGCGAGGCAGTCGACGGCGCCGCTTCGTAGCCGTGGTAGTTGAGCTTGTAGCTTGAACCATCCTCGCCCCAGCCGCCGTCCGCATTCTGAATGGCGGCGAGCCATTCGACGGCTTTGCGCATTTCCGGCGCCTCCGGCTTGACGTCCGCAGCATTGAGCGCGCAAAGCACCGACCAGGTGCCATAGATGTAATTCATGCCCCAGCGGCCATACCATGAGCCATCGGGGCGCTGCGTGCGGCGGAGATAAGCGAGAGCGCGTTCGGCCGCCGCGCTCTTTAAGTCGCCGAGTTGCGCAAGCATCGACAGGCAGCGTGCGCTGACATCCTCGGTCGGCGGATCGAGCAGCGCGCCATGGTCGGCGAACGGAATATTGTTGAGATAATAAAATTCATTGTCAGCATCAAACGCGCCCCAGCCGCCATTGACGCTCTGCATGCCGACGATCCATTCGCGGGCGCGATCGATCGCGCCGGCATAATCCCCCTGCCCCGCCTCCTGCATACGGTCGAACGCCATCGCCACCACCGCGGTATCATCGACGTCCGGATAATGCGGATTGGCATATTGGAAGGCCCAGCCACCCGGCCGCACATCCGGCCGCTGCGCGATCCAATCGCCGCGCACATCCAGGATTTGCTTCGGCACGAGCCAATCGAGCCCGCGCTTTGCTTCAGCCACGGCGCGGTCGCCGCCGACCTCGAGGAGCGCATGGCAGGCAAGCCCAGTATCCCAGATCGGCGAGACGCAGGGCTGGCAGTAAGCCTCGCCGTCATGCACCACCAGCAACTTATCGACCGATTTGCGCGCGATAGAGCGGCGCGGATCGTCGGCGGGGACGCCGAGTGCGTCGAACATCATCACGTTGTTCGCCATGGCCGGGAAAATTGCCCCAAGCCCGTCTTCGCCATTGAGCCGCTCCTCGCCCCAGGCGACGGCTCGGTCGATCGCGCGTTGACGCATCGCTTGTGGGAACCATGGCTCGATGGCGCGCAGCACATCGTCGACGACGCGGAAGAACCAGAACCATGACGCCTTCTGCTGCGGCGCCTTGGGCGTCGGGCCGAGCTGCCGCGGCGGCTCCAAGAACAATTCGGCGACGCTCACGCCTTTCGGATTGCGGGCGCGCGGCTTCTTCGCCATCAGCACCAAAAGCGGCACGATCACCGTGCGGCTCCAGTACGAGATCTTGTCGAGATGGAACGGGAACCATTTCGGCAACAGCATGATCTCGACCGGCATCACCGGCACCGCGCTCCAGGGCACGATGCCGTAGAGCGCCAAGAGGCAGCGGGTGAACACATTGCTGCGCTCGGCGCCGCCGCGTAGCCGCACCGCTTCGCGCGCGCGGCGCATGTGCTCGACTTGCGGCGAATCGCCAATCATTTTGAGCGCAAAATAGGCCTTCACCGTCGCGCTCATGTCGAAGGCACCATCGGCAAATAGCGGCCAGCCGCCGTGCGCGCCTTGGATGCGGCGCAGATAGGCGGCAATGCCGGCTTCAAGCGCGGCATCGACCGGCTCACCGAGATAATGGCGAAGGAGGACATATTCGGCCGGGATCGTGGCGTCGGCTTCCAGTTCGAACAGAAAATGGCCGTCGGCGTACTGGCGCGTGAGCAGCGCCTGTGTGGCGGAATCGATATGGGAATCAAGATCGATTTCACTCATACGGTGTCACCGCGCGTCCTTACTGGCCGACGAGTTCAGCGGCACGATTGCCGGATCGAATCGCACCTTCGATGGTTGCGGGCAAGCCGGTATTTGTCCAATCGCCAGCGAGCAACAAATTGCGCCATGTGGTGCGTGCGCCGGGGCGTTTCTCATCTTGTGCCGGCGTCGCGGCGAAAGTGGCACGCCGCTCGCGAACGACCTGCCAAGGCGGCAAAGGCTGTGCGGGGAGCGCGCTCGCCTCCGCCACCTCGGCCCAGATGGTGCGCGCCAGTTCTTCGCGCGGGGTGTCGAGCAAGCGGTCGCCGGCGCTGATCGTGACCGACAACCGGCCCGGAAAAGCAAAGATCCATTGCGTCGTGGCATTGATAACTCCGAGAATCGGCGGCTGGTCCGCGGGTGGCTCGATGCGAAAATGCGCATTGACGATGGCACGAAATTCGTTCGGCACCGTGAGGCCCCGGACCAACGCCGCCGCGGCATAAGGCGGCACGGCAAGGATGACCGCGTCGGTACCGGAAAGCGCAATCGTCTCATCGCCGAAATCGAGCGCCTCGACGCGTTGCGCGGCAAAGCGCATGGCGCGCAACTGATGCTCGAGCCTAATTTGCGCGCCGCGGCTGCGCAGATAATCAAGCGCCGGTTCGATCAGCGTCGGCGCCAACCCATCGCGGGCGATCAGCGGCCGGCAAGCTCGGCCACCGGCGGCGAGTGTTTCGCGGATCACCGCGGCGGCAAGCTTCGCCGATCCCCCCGGCGGGTCGATATTGAGCGCGGCGAGCACAAGCGGCTCGATCAGTCCGGAATAGAGGATACCTTTGGCGGCGATGGTTTCGCCAACGGTCTTGTCTGCCATTGGCCACAACAGCCGCGCCAACGAAAGATAATCGAGCGCGCGCGTACCCGGCACGCGTCGCGCGGAGTCAAAAATCCACAGCGGCAGCCGGCCTTCATTGAAACGCAGCGTCCAGCGCGCGCGGCTTTTGCGATCGACGAACGGGAATTCGGCCGCAGGCGGGCCGATCAAGCGGTGCTGCGAACCGATCGCCTCCAAAAACTCAAGCGCCGCGTGATTGCCCGAGAGCAAAAGATGATTGCCGTTGTCGATGGTCATGCCGACCGACGCATCATGATAGGAGCGGCAGCGGCCACCGGCGAAAGCAGTGGCTTCGTGGACGACAACGCGCTCACCGCGGGCGGCGAGTCTGGCGGCAGCGGACAGTCCAGCGAGACCGGCGCCGATGATATGAACGGAGCGCGGCATCACAAAAAATTACGCAATACAATGAGAAGGATTTTGGCCCGCGGCAGGCGCACTGCCGCGCGCGGCGGCGCAAAGCCGCGCGTGATCAGCCGATCGAGAATGAGCCGATAGGCCTGCCCCATGAGGCGCGGCGCGCGCACGGTGCGGCGGGGGTTCTGCGCCATGATCGCGTTTGCCGCCGCAAATTCGGTCTTTGCCAACGCAACGATCTCGCCGCAGGCCTGCCCCAAGAGCGGATGCGCGAGCACCGTGCGCGGATCAGTACTGATGATGCCAACGTCACGCAATGCCTCGCGCGGCAAATAGAGCCGTCCGATCGCGGCGTCCTCGTCGAGATCGCGCAAGATATTGGTCAATTGCAAAGCTCGGCCGAGATGATGCGCAAGCGCCAGTCCCGCCTCGCGTGGCATGCCGAAGACCCGCACCGAAAGCCGGCCGACCGCGCAGGCGACGCGGTCACAGTAAAGATCGAGCGTGGCACGATCGGGCGCGCGGATGTCGGCGAGCACATCCATTTCCATGCCGTCGATGATGGCGAGAAAATCCTCGCGTTGCAGATCGAAGCCGTGCACCGCGCGTGCGAGGCCTGTGAGCCGCGCCGGCGCGGCGCCGGCATAGAGCGCGTCGATATCGCTGCGCCAAGCCTGCAGCGCCGCAAGGCGCCCCTCGCGCGGACCGGGATCGTCGGCAATATCGTCGACGGCGCGGCAGAACGCGTAGATTTCGAACATCGCCTCGCGCTGGGCGCGCGGCAGAATGCGCATGCCGATGTAGAACGAGCTGCGAGAGGCGCGTTCAGCGGCGCGCTCGGCTGTCTGTGTGGATTTTTGCACTCACGCACCCCGCGGCTTGTGCGACGCGGCTGAGAACCGCCGCCCGATGCGCTGCGAGGCGCCGGTTAAAATTCCAAACAACGTGCAGCCGGCAACCGCCGCCATGCCAAGATGCACCTTCTCGCTCAACGGATCGCGCCGGCGCAAAATGTGCGTGAGCCGGTGCGCGAGCGTGTTGATGACCGCGACTTCGAGGGATAGCCGCATGTCGGCGATGGCCGCGGCAAAACCATCGCTCTCGGTCAGGAGCGTCTCGGTCCGCGCCGCGAGCGTGTGCAGGCAATCGAGCAGCGCCGGCGAAGCGCGCTCCGCGCCGAGTGCCTGGACAGTGCTGCCGCTCGCGCTCAGCACGTCCTGCGGGATATAGACGCGATCGAGATTGAGGTAATCCTGCTTGCAGTCTTGCAGATGATTGATGACCTGCAAGGCGGCGCACAACGCATCATTGGCCGGCCACACCGCGCGGCTCTCGCCGTGAACGTCGCAAACGAAACGGCCGACCGGCATCGCCGAGAACGCGCAATAGGACATCAGATCGTCCCAGTCGCGATAACGCAGCTTGGTGACGTCGAGGCGGAACGCGGCAAGGAGGTCCTGCGCGTGCTTGGGCGGTAGCCCTCGCGCGGCAAGGGCTTGGCGCAGCCGAACCGCAACCGCGTCGTCGTCGTTTGCTCCCGTCAGGCCAGCTTCCAATCGATCAAGCAAAGCAAGCTTCTCGGCAGCCGGCAGTGTCGCGTGATCGGCAATATCGTCGGCGGTGCGAACAAAATTATAGAACGCCAAAATCGGCTCGCGATGGCGCGGGTGAATGACGAAGGAGGCGACCGGGAAATTTTCGTCCCGATGTCCCTTGCCCGAACGTAAGGTGGTGGCGTCGATCATCTCAACTTCAAGAAATATTGGCTTTAAATATTGGCTTGAGCGCGGCCTTTCCACATGCCGCCGCGGCCGCGGGCATGCTGATAAGCGGAATCCAGGGTGAAAGCCATATACATCGCCGCAATCGCCGGGAGCGCCGCCGCCCACAGCCAGGAGCCGAAGGAGGACATGCCGTAGAACCGCAAGATTGGCCGGAACGCGATAGCCATCGAGGCCCAAGCGAAAAGGCCGGCAAATTGCGCGAAGCCAGCGGCAAACAGCGCGAGCGCAACCGGCGCAAGATAAGAGAGCGCCAGGCCCAAAACGGCCCCGGCGAGCAATAGCGGCGAATAACGGAGCTGCGCATAGGCGGTGCGCGCGACCATGCGGCGAACGTCGCCAATGGTTGGATAGGTACGCACGCTGTGCGCATGCTCGGTGAGTGCGATCGCGATTCTGCCGCGCGCCTTGAGCAGTTTCGCCAATGCGCAATCATCAATGAGCGCGCCGCGGATCGCGGCAAGCCCGCCGGCCGCCTGGAGAGCCTCGCGGCGCACCAGCATGCAGCCGCCCGCCGCCGCTGCGGTGGCGCGCCGCGGATCATTGACGAAGGCAAACGGGTAAAGCATCTGAAAGAAGAAGATGAATGCCGGCACGAACATGCGCTCGGCGAAACTCTTGCAGCGCAATTTCACCATCAGCGAATTGAGCACGAGGCCGTGTTGTTCGGCCCGCGCGACCAACGACAGCAGTGCGCCGGGCGCAAAGACGATATCGGCATCGGTCAGCAGCAGATAATCCGGGGACGTCGGCGTCGTGACCGCGTGTTCGACACCCAGGCTCTGCGCCCAGAGCTTGCCGGTCCAGCCAGCTGGCAGCGGCCGCCCAGAAATAATGTCTAGCCGATCACCGCCGCCGAGCGCCACCGCAGCGTCACGCGCGATGCGCGCGGTGCTGTCACGGCTTTGATCGTCCACCAGCACCACATTGAAAGCGCGCGGATAATCCTGGCGCAGCAGCGAGGCGACGGTCTCGCCGACGGTTTCGGCTTCGTCGCGCGCCGGGACCACGGCGCTGACCGCCGGCCATTGTGTCATCGGCCGCTCCGGCAAGGCGGCGACATCATCACGTTCGGCCGCGCGCCAAAAACCCCCGCGCGCCGCGATGAGATAGAGCCAGGTCGCCAGCACGATTGCCGCTATAATGTCTTGTATAATTTCTTGCGACACAGATGGCCTCTTTTCGCCCATCGGGCTTTAAGCTCTAGGACCTGATATAAGAACTTAGATAGGAACCCAGGTAACACGCTGGGTATTAAGCTTCGACAAGGCTGAGCGGGCGATTCCTAAAATGAGCGGCAAAACCAGCCCTTTTTTGGCGCGGCTAGACGCGGTGGCGGCCGAAACCGAGGCCCTTTTAGACCGGCTTCTTGCCCCAGCGCCCGCCGCGGGCGAGATGAGCCGCCCGGGGCGGCTCATCGAGGCTATGCGCTATACGAGCCTTGGCGGTGGCAAGAGGTTCCGCCCGTTTCTTGTGGTCGAATCCGCAAACCTGTTCAGCGTGTCGCACGGCAATGCCTTGATGGCCGGCGCCGCTCTGGAATGCGTTCATTGCTATTCGCTGGTCCATGACGATTTGCCGGCGATGGACAATGACGAATTGCGGCGCGGGCAGCCCACCGCACATCGCAAATTCGACGAGGCAACGGCGATCCTCGCCGGCGATGGGCTTTTGACCTTCGCCTTCGATATTTTATCGCGCCAGGAGACACATCCCGACGCCGCGGTACGTGTCGAACTCGTCAACGCCTTGGCGCGCGCTGCCGGCGCCGGCGGCATGGCCGGCGGCCAAATGCTCGATCTCGCCGCCGAAGGGCGCTTCGGTCCGATCAGTCACGGCGCGGGCGACGTGCGGCTCCTACAGTCGATGAAGACCGGCGCGCTCCTTCGTTTCGCTTGCGAGGCCGGCGGCATTCTCGGGCGCGCCAGCGCCACGCAGCGTCAAGCGCTTACACGCTATGGCGCCGCGGTCGGCGAAGCGTTTCAGATCGCCGACGATTTACTGGACATTGAAGGCGATCCGGCCTTGGTGGGCAAATCGACCGGTAAGGATAGCGCCGCCGGCAAAGCGACTTTTGCGAGCGTGCTCGGCATTGCCGGCGCCAAACGTCGGCTGGGAGAGCTCGTCGCCGAAGCGGAAGCGGCGCTGGCGCCGTTCGGTCCCGCGGCGGCCATGCTGGTCGAGGGCGCGCACTTTGTCGCCGACCGGCGCGCGTAATACCGGAGCGATCAATCCCGAAATAGAGAATCACGCCAGCGTGATGAGATAGGCCCAATTCGCAACAAAGTCGCAACAAAAACAGGTCGCAACAAAAGCTGAAAGATCAGTATGACGCTGACAAGGCCTGGTGCACGATGAAACGTCTTTTTCGGAAACGTTCTTCTCTGACACGTTCTTTTCGCCCGACGATTTGCGCCGGCGCCGCAGCCGTCATTCTGTTCGCGGCGTTCGGCAGGCAATATGGCAATGTTGCAGCACAGGATCGGGGCCAGTCGCATAAATCGCGCACGACGGACAAAAACGTTCCGTCGCCGCCCGCGCCGCCTGCCTCCGCCGCGACCGGGCAGACACAAAAATTACCTCCCCGCGCGCCCTTCACTGCTGACGACGATGCGGTTGCCGGCATTCCCGGCATGCCCGATGCGCGATTCTGGGCGGATTCGGAAGGCGATTTCGCCAAAGCGCTGCCGCCGCAGCGTGGGCCTTGGCTCATCCTCTCGACCGGCGGCGCCGATGGCGCATTCGGCGCCGGACTGCTCAATGGCTTGAGCGCCGCCGGCAAGCGCCCGAATTACGCCGTCGTCACCGGGGTGAGCACCGGAGCTTTGATGGCGCCATTTGTCTTTGCCGGCGCGCGCTACGACGCGGCGCTCCAAGAGGTATATACGCATACCTCGGCCGCCGACATTTTCGAAGTTGGCGGCACCGGCGAGAGCTTTCTCGATACTTGGCCGCTGAAGGATTTGATCGCCAAGCAAATCACGCCGGCGCTCCTTGCCGACATTGCCGCCGCGCATCAAGCCGGCCGGCGGCTTTTCATCGTCACCACCGATCTCGATGCCGGACGTTCGGTTGTCTGGAACATGGGCGCTATCGCCGTCCATGGTGGTGACGCCGTGCTCAAGCTTTTCCGCAATATATTGCTCGCCTCCGGCAGCGTTCCGGGCGCGTTCCCGCCAGTGCTGATCGAGGTCGAAGGCAACGGCAAGCGCTTTGCCGAGATGCACGTCGATGGCGGGGTCGGCGGCCAATTCTTCATCGCGCCGCCAGCGCTGTTGGAAAGCACCAGCGGCTATAAAATTCCCGCCGACGCGCTTTACATCGTCGTGAACAGCGGGTTGCGGCCGGAGTTCCAAGTGGTCGAGCGCAGTACGCCGACCATTCTCGCGCAGACTGTGTCCACCGCGATCAAAGCCGATTTGCGGGCTTTGCTCGATCGCGCCCATGTCGCCGCCAAAAACAGCGGCATCGGCTTCAACGTCGCCACGATTCCACCAAGCTTCAACGCGCCAAGCCGCGGCGCCTTCGACCAGGACTACATGAAAGCGTTATTCAATTTCGGCTATGATCAGGGCAAAGGCGCCATTCCCTTCGCCGCCGAACCACCGGCCTTTCCGGGTCCGCCGGCAAGCGGAGCGAGCGATCCACAATCGGGAGCGAACCGATGAATAGGCTTGGCATCGTGACGGCGATCGCGGTCGGGGGATTGGTTACGGCACTGGCAGCGGCGCCGGCGCAAGCGGCGCACAAGCACGCCGCTTCCGCCGCGTCACGCGCCTATGACGGGCTCTGGAGCGTATCCGTTCACACGAGTTACGGCCCCTGCGACGCGACCTACCGCTATCCGGCGCGGATTATCGGCGGCCGCGTGATGCAGGCGGAGAGCGATTTCAGTTATCAGCTTTCCGGCGCGGTAGCGGCAAGCGGCGCCATTGCCGTGACGGTGTTTCGCAGCGGCCAAAGCGCAACCGGCTATGGGCGGTTGCGCGGCTCAAGCGGCGCCGGCCGTTGGAGCGCCAGCGGCAACACTTGCTACGGCACCTGGAGCGCCATCCGCCGCGCCGCGAATTGAGCGAAGAAAATGCTGGGTCCCCGCCTACACGGGGACGAGCGGGTACCGTCAATCTTTTGATACTTTCTTTTTTCCGCCGGCTTCCGGAAAAATCCACATCGCAACGATCATGAAAGCTGCCGTCACGAGAACGAAATGTCCAAATTCCGGCCGGACAGGCGAGCCGCGCCAATACGCGAGAATGATCGCAACAATAGCGACCATGGCGGAAACATAGCCTTTGACGTCATTCGGCATGCGATTCCCGCTGCTGCAAAAACGCCATAAGCGCCACGCCGCCGGTTTTCATCAATAATTTCCGACGGGGATTGAGGCAGCTTGGTCCGGCTGTTTCGGCGCCCCCCGCAAGTTTTTCTTCAGATGCCGCGTGTCATAGCCGTTGAACAGGTGCCCGATAACGCCGCGATTGAGGTCAGATGTCCCGAACAACCAATCGGCGATTGGAATGTCAGGTTCATGTTGACTTCCATCATTAGCCGCGCGTTGTGGTGAGCGGTGTGATGCCGGCGCAGCGTGTTGACGAACGGGAAATGACGCACGAAGGCGTTTTCATCGACATGACAACAGAAATGCATGAACTCGTAGATGAGATACATGCCGGTGGTCACGCACATGAACAACCACCCGACATTTGGGGTCAACAGGAGGCCCAACACCACAGCCATAGGAATCGACATCAGGATGAAAACAACGAGCGCATAGGGTGGGAAAACGGTCACGCGCCAATCTTTAGGATCACGAAATCGCATTTCCTCGTCGGTGAAAAACTGATGATGATTGAGCGTATGCCGTTCATAGATCGCGCGCAGCCCTTTGATATTCACCGGACGATGCATGATGAAGCGATGCACCGCCCATTCGAAAATATTGGTGAACAGGAAGGTCAGCGGCAGGGTCAGCAATTCGAGCCAAGTCACGTTATGGATGTGCGCAACATAAATATAAAATGCCGCGGCGCCCATCGCGTAGATGATCAGGATATGCAAATAGCCGTCATACCAGCCGATGATTCTCAAGCGATATTCTTGACGGAAGGCTTTTTGCCGTTCGGTTATCATGTCGTTCTCCTGTAACCGTCACGTCGCTTGCGGCGCAGCAAGGGTCAGCGCAAATCTTCAACCCATGTTCGTGATGGCGCGCTCAATTTCCTCTTCGGTCAGCGTCCAGTCATTATCGAGATCGGCGATCACTTTCCTCATGAACGGCTCGGAGAGTTTGATCGCGCGGTCCTTATCGCCGAGGTGATCGTAGAGAATTGCCAGCGCCAATTGCTGCGGGCTCGCGCCTTCATAAGTCCATTCGAATCCCCACTTGGTGAATTGCTTGATGTCGTAATGCTCACTGAGCTGATGGCCATCGACGGTGACCTTAAGACCGTCGATATCTCGTGTTCCTTGATAGGTCTTCATGGCACATGATGATGACTGCAAACCTTAAAGCATGATCCCGGAAAGTGGATACCGGTTCTCGGAAAAGATCATGCTCAAATAACAAGCTAAAGCGAAACACCGAATCAACCCAAAATCGTGTTCGCTTTAGCCCGTCTTTCTCGCCTGGACGTTCGCGTTCCACCACGGACAGACATCGGCCGCGCGCGCGTAATTGCCGTTCATCACATTGACTGGTTCGCGGCCGCCGGCTTCCGCGGTGCGGATGCGCAAGTTTCGCGCCTCGTCACGGCCTTCCGGTGTGAGCCACAGGCGATCGTGGCCCCAAAGACTCGGACCTTCGACGCGCTCATGCGGCGTCCAATTCGTGGTATCGATGGTGCGTCCGCCCCAGCCGTATTCGACCAAAAACTCCGACGGCGAATACGAATAGAACGAAGTGACGTGATCGTTGACGTGACGCCCGAGCGTGGTGCCGATCATCTGCGGCTTTTGCAGCGCCAGATCGTAGGCCTGCCCGACGTCGTCGAGATAGTAAAGCTCCACCATCATGTGATGGATGCCGTTCTTGCCGGTGTCGATGAAGGCCAGGCTGTGATGTCGCGGATTGATGTGGAAGAAATAAGCCTTGAACGGTTTGAGGATGTAATCGGTCGGCTTGAAATTGAGCACTTCGGTATAGAACGGCAGCACCTCGTCGAGCCGTTCGGCGGTGAGCACGGCGTGACCCAGGCCGAGCGGGCCGGTGCGGAAACCGGAAATCGACCGGCCCGGCTTGAACGGATCGCTGGCGACCTCGGCGCCGTGAAATACTTCGAGCCGATTGCCGATCGGATCGGCAAAGACGATCAAGTCCTTGACGCGGCGCTCGTCGGTGAGCGCGCGCGAGCCGCGCGCCACGGTGACGCCGGATTTTTCCAGATGCGCGGCAAGCGCGTCCAGCGCCGCAGCGTCGGCCACTTCCCAGCCGTAGAAGGACGGACCTTCATTCTCGTCGGTGTGGACGATAACGCGCTGCTTGCGGTCATCCATGCGCAGCGCCAGCGTGCCGCGGCTGTGGTCGACGCGCTGCATGCCAAGAAAACGCGTGCCATAGGCCGCCCAGTCCTCCAGATTGCGGGTGCGGATACCGACATAACCAAGCGTACTGAGATTCATGGTGAGATCCTTGGCGAGATCTTGCCGAAAATCCTAGGCTCTGCCCTCCGCTCAATCCTCGGCGGATCAGGCGGGCAGCGCATCGTTCGTTAACGCCGCGCAGCGTTCACGCTGCATCACAGATCGTATGACGATATCATATGGGGCGCGTCGCGTGAAACCACGAGGCGCCAATCACCGCCCGGGAGGTGGCGTGTTTGGCAATAGCCCGTTGGACCTTTGCACGATCGTGCCGCCCTCCTCGTCGGCGGCCGGATCGGCGGGCGGAGCCGCCCGCGGTGGTGACGATCCGGGCTTGATGTCGGGCGGCAGCGTCGCCGGGTTCACCGGCGTGAACGCCGCGCCTTGGGCCGATCGGCCGGTAAAGGCCAATAGTCCCTCATGGGTGGAAACAATATCGCCCGGTCGCAAGGTCGGATCACGCTTCACATCGAAAGAGGTGAGGCCAAACGCGTCTTTGCCGTTGCAGGTGCAATTGGCCACCAATTGCTTGCGGTACAGAAACGCCGTGTCGAGCGCGGTGTAACGCTGGCCGTCTTGAGCGACAGCCGCGCCGATTTCACTGCCAAAGAAAACCTTGGTTTTGCTGTAAGGGCAAATCGCGCGACAGGTTTCTGCCGGCGTTCCATTGACAATTTGCTCCACCGGAAAATGCTGGCCGTCACACAGTCGTACACAGAACCCGACAGCGTGACCGGTACTGCCGCCGCTCTCGTTCACGCTTTCTTGCCCCAAAGGGGCCGGCGCAACGCGGCCGACGCCCGGCGCCGGCGGCGCCGGATGGGACTCTTGCTGCGGCGGCCGTTGTTGAAAGCCGCCGAACAGGAAATCAAAGAACCCTTGAGCGCATGCCGCGCCCGGCATCGCTAAGCTCACAGCGGCGCAGAGCGCCGTGCCGAGAACTGTCACCCGCCACGCCCGGCGGCCGCCGCGTTTCCGAATGGCCATGACGCCGTCTAACCCCCGGCGATAGGTGCTGCTCTATGATCCACAACATTATCTCGAATTGGGGCGCCATGCGGGCAATGCCACTGCTTTTCCCGGGCGCGGCACAGCGCGTAACGCAGTAGAGTGGTGCGCTGCAGACCAGGGATCGTCGCAAACTCCGAGTCTGACGCTTGATTATGTTGTCACCGATCCATTGACTTTTTGTCACTAGTTACGTTACACTGATGTCGAATTCCGTCTGTCGGCGTTTCGCCTCTGAATCTTTTCTTTTTCTTCGTAGCCCGGGTGGAGCGCAGCGAAACTCTGGGAGCGAACCGGAACGGGAAATTTCTCCCGGATTTCGTGGAGCTTGTCATCGGGGCCGCCACTTCGGGCGGGACCCGTTGGCTTCATCCGGGCTACATTTGCAAAGCGGACTTGGGCGAAGAACCAAGCAGGCACCACCACCTGTCGCACTTCGCTCTCCGTCTTCGCGCTTACGTGACCGCGGCGTGGCATAGCTCGGGCGCAAAGATGCGCCGCGAGAACGAGATTTTATCGCGTCATTGCGAGCGGAACGAAGTGGAGCGAAGCAATCCAGTCTGAAGCGCACATCTGGATTGCTTCGTCGCTTACGCTCCTCGCAATGACGACCGACAAAAGGCTATTCGCACAATGTCCCATTCAATCGAAACCGAAGAAGCGGCAGAATTCCTGCGGCGCGGCGCGCGGCGAACGGAAACTGTTCGCCGGATGGCTGCGATCGCCGTAGCCGATGGCGAGCGCACAAAACAGCATCTGCTCCGGCGGCATTTTGACGAACGCGCCGACGATGCGGTGCATGCGCGCCCAGGATTCCTGCGGACAAGTATCGAGGCCGTGGCCGCGCGCCAGATACATCAGCGCATGAACATAGCCGCCGAGATCGGCCCACTGGCCGGGACCGAGCCGGCGATCGATAGCGATAAACAGTGCCACCGGCGCATTGAAGAAGTCGAAGTTGCGCTTGTATTGGGCAAGCCGCGCCGAGGCGTCGTCGCGATCGATGTTGAGCGCGCCATAAAGCTGCACGCCATGATGTTCGCGACGCGAACGATACGGCTCCCACATCGTTTTTGGATAAATCGGATACTCCGCTTCCTCGTGGCGCGGATCGCGATCGGTGATCGAAGCCGCCACTCGCCGCTTGAGCTCCGCGAGGGCCGCGCCGGTGAGCGCGTAAACGTGCCACGGCTGCAGATTGCCGCCCGATGCCGCCCGAGCCGCGCCCGCGATCAGCTTGCGCACCAGTGCGGGATCGACCGGCCGGTCAAGAAAGCAGCGGCAGGAAATGCGGGAATCGACGGCTTCGAACACGTCCATGGCGTTACCATTGCTTGGGGCTGACTCGCTGACAAGCTCGTATACTATCGGCGCGAGGAGAGCGCGAACGCGCTTGCCGCGATTGCTGGAAAATCGGCTGGGGAAAATTACATGGCAACTGATGCTGCGGTCACAATAGCCGCGCGGCTCGATCGGCTGCCGCCGTCGCGCCACACGCGGCGGCTGGTGACGCTGTTGTCGCTCGGCGGCTGGTTTGAATTCTACGATCTGTTCTTCACCGCCTATATCGCGATCGGCCTGTTCAAGGCCGGCATCTTCACGCCGACGACGCAGGGCCTGTTCGATCTGAAAGGTTTTGCCAGTTTCGTCGCAGCGCTTTTCCTCGGCCTGTTCACCGGCACGCTCGCCTTCAGCTGGCTGTCCGACCGGTTCGGCCGGCGCTCGATTTTCACTTTTGCGCTGCTTTGGTACTCGATCGGTGCCTTCGTCATGGCGTTTCAAAACACGTCCGAGAGCGTCAATCTGTGGCGGCTGATCGCCAGCATCGGGCTTGGCGTCGAACTGGTGAATGTTGATGCCTATGTGTCCGAGCTTGTCCCGAAAACGCAGCGCGGCCCAGCCTTCGCCTATAATCAGTTCGTCATGTTCACCGCGGTGCCGGTGGTGGCGTTCCTCGCCTGGCAGCTCGTGCCGCGGACTTTTCTGGGCCTCGACGGCTGGCGCTGGGTCGTGATCGTCGGCTCGATCGGCGCCTTCATTATTTGGTGGATCCGCAGGAATTTGCCGGAATCGCCGCGCTGGCTCGAACAGCACGGCCGCACGGCAGAGGCTGAAAAAATTGTCGCCGATTTAGAACAGCGCATCCGCGCTGACGGCGTGGAGCTTGCAGCGCCCGAACCTCTCGCCGGCGAGACCGAGCGCAAGAGCGGCGCTTGGGCCGAGATGTGGAACGCCACCTATCGCGGCCGCACCATCATGCTGGTAATCTACAACCTGTTCCAGACCATCGGCTATTACGGATTTTCCAGCTGGATACCGACGCTGTTGATCTCGCAGGGCGTGGAGGTGACGAAGTCGCTGACCTACACCTTCATCATCGCCATCGCCGCGCCGGTCGGACCGCTGATCGGCATGTTTTTCGCCGATCGCTTCGAGCGCAAATGGCAGATCGCCTGGGCCGCCGCCGGCATCGCGGTGTTCGGGCTTTTATTCGCGCAGCAGCAAAGCGCGGCCGGCGTGATCGTGTTCGGATTGCTGATCACTCTGTGCAACAATTGGATGTCGTTCTCGTTCCACGCCTATCAGGCGGAACTCTATCCGACGCGCATCCGCGCCCAGGCGGTCGGCTTCGTCTATTCGTGGAGCCGTTTCTCGGCGATTTTTTCCGGTTTCATCATCGCGTTCTTTCTTGGCCGCTACGGCACGACCGGCGTGTTCAGCTTCATCGCCGGCGCCATGGTCATTGTCTTCGTCGTCATCGCGGCGTTCGGGCCGCTGGTGACCAATCGCCGGCTCGAAGCGATCGCAGCGTAAACGCAGAACCCCTCTCCTCCCCCTGAAAGGGGGAGGTCGGCGGCTGCAAGCCGCCGGGTGGGGGTCAAGGTCGCGTGGCTGAAAGTGACCCTTCCCTAGATCGCCGTTGGCGATCCATCCCTCCCCTTTTCAGGGGAGGGTCAAGATGGGGTAGCGGTCGGCCTTACTTCGCTTCCAGTGTGTTGACGCCGTCCCAATCGGCGGCGGGCGGATGCAGCAGGGATTTTTTGGCGCGCTGTAGAAGGATGGCCGACGGCGGATCGGCGGCGGCAACCGGCGCGAGCACCTCGGCGCACCCGACAAAGTCGCGACTGCGCCAGCACGCGAGCCCGTGCTGGTAGGCCGCCACCATAACTTTCTGCTCAGGGGTCTCTTCACCATGGCGCGCAAGCGGTTCGTAAATTCCCACTGGCTCGTCGCGTCCCACGACGCGCACAATGTCGAGCTCGCGCCAGGCAAAGTTTGCCGCTGTGCGTTCGAACGTGCTCTTCGCGGCCATGATCTCGGTGCCGAAATATTTGTTGGCACCCTCGAGTCGCGAGGCGATGTTCACAGTGTCGCCCGTCGCGGTGTAATTGAAGCGCTGGCGCGAACCGACATTGCCTACTAGAGCGTCGCCGGTATTAATCCCGATGCGCTGCCGCAGAGTGAATCGCTGCCATTCCGCCGGTTCGATATTGAGTCTGTGAAGACGCTCCCGGCAGCGCAAAGCGGCGCTGACCGCGCTGCCGGCGTGATCGGGATCGTCAAACGGCGCGCCGAATACCGCGAAAATGGCGTCCCCGATATATTTTTCTACCAAGCCGCCGTGTTCCTGGATGATGTCGGTCATCGCCGAAAAATATTCGTTCATGAATTTCACCAGCTCGGGGGGCGTGAGCACCTCGGAAATCGAGGAAAACCCGGCGAGGTCGGAAAAGAATACGGTGACGTTGCGGGTCTCGCCGCCGAGCGCCGGCAGCTTATTGGCGGCGACCATTTTTTCGATCACGCTCGGCGCCAGATAAAGCGCGAAACTCTTGCGCAAGAAGCGCCGATCCTTGTCAGCCACCAAAAACCGGAAGCCGGTCGCAGTGCCGAGGCTGACGACACCCGCAAGCAACGGTTCGATTAATGGCAGCGCCAATTGGGAATAGGTAAAGGCAAACAGCGCACCGGCGATCCACAATGCCGCTGCGGCGATAGCAACGAAAAGCGCCGGCAACAGCGGCAATGTCAGGATTGCCGCCGCCGCTAGCCCGGCGAGCGCGACCGAAATCAGACCGCGGCCGGGAGCGCCAAGCTCGATGAGCGCCTCGCGCCGGATAAGGTTGTTGACGGCGGTGGCATGGGTATAAACGCCCGGGATCGAGTCGCGGGCGAAAGCGGTGCTCGGCGGCGGTGTAGCCAGTGCGCAGCGTGGGCCAACCGGATTTTCCGGCGCGGTAGCAAAACGCTTCGAGGTGACCTGGCGGTCCTCGACATCGAGCACGGTCGCGATCAGCACGACCTTGCCGTCGAAATAGCGCCGGAAGAATTGACTATCGTCTTTGTCGTTACAGGCACGAAGGTCGGCGAGCGAAAAGGTCGGAATCTGATCGGCACCACCGTCGAAATTGAGCGTCATCGTGTTCGGTATGTGAGCCGGAATCCGATAGCCGGACAGGATCATGCTGCCGTCCGCGGCAGTCGCCGGCGTGGTGCCGAGCGCGCGGGACGCAAGCTCCACAGCCATCGAGGTTTCCGCTTTGCCATCGACGATGACGGTAAGCGGCACGCGGCGCACCACGTCGTCGATATCGCTGTAGACGTTCAAGGAGCGAATATTGGCATTTTGACCGACGGCGATGCGCTGACCGGGCGACGGCATGATCGGGAAATCGCGATGTTGCGCCTCGCCAAGCACCACTTTACCGTCACGCGCGCCGAGCGCGAGCGCGCGGAGAAAATCGCGGTCAAAGCCGCGCAGCCGCCCGCCGAGCGTGCCGTCGCCAAACGGGATTTCCGATTGCTCGATCGAGGTCGGAAACACGATATCGAAGCCGACCACTTTGGCGCCGCCGGCAATGACGGCGGTGAGGACCTGTCCGATCTCCGGTGTCCAGGTTATCGCCGGCGTGCCGACGAACGGCGGCGTGCGATAGGTTTCTTCATCCAGCGCGACCACAACGGTCGGGGAGGTTTGCGGTTCGTGCATGGCGCCGAAGACGCGCCAGCGCAACGCGGTGAGGATATCGATCGACAAGCCGCGCAGCCGATCGATCGGTGGCGCCAGCGTCAGCAAGCCAGTAAAGAGCGCGATTACGAGAACAGCGCCCGCATCTCGAAACCGTGCCGAGGACGTGATCATGCGCGAACTTCGTCGCTTTGTTGTTTAAGCATGATCTTTTCCGACCTAGCTTCGCCCACCCAAGCACTAACCCGAACCACGAACTGTGACCGAGGCTCCGCGCCGGCGGGAAACCGGTGTCCACTTTTCGGGATCATGCTAGTGCCGCGCTTGCAGGCGGACCAAGCGGCCAATGAGCGGCGCATCGCTCGCTTTGGCGTCGGGATCGATCTTGAACACGATCTCCTGTTCGCCGAATTTGGCCCGGTAGATCCCGCCCGGAGCGAGCGCCATGCCGGCTTTGGCGCAATCGACGAATGCGCCGCGCACAAGCTGTTGCTCGGTGACGGCCATCGCGTGCCGCTCGCCCGGTCGATCGAGGCGTTCGACCACAAGCGTGCCTGGCGGCCGCACTTCAAACAGCGGCGAAAGACCATACAAAGTGAATTGCGGATGCGGCAGGGCGGCGGCCTGAGGCTTCGGCGCCTGGCGAAAAACCATCGCGCCGCTTTTGCCGGCGAGTTCGGCCGACAGCATCATCTTGCCGCCCTCGCACGCGACTTTGGTGCGCGCCACGTCGCCGCCAGCCACCTCGCTCTGTGCGGTGCCGACCGTGACCGTTCCGCCAGTAATGGTTTCGCGCCAGCACGATTGCAAATAACCGAGCACGATCCGGTCATTGGCGCCGAGATGGATGACTTGGCCCGGTTCGACATAGTCCATGAATTGAACGCCGCCTACACCGCCGCCGACTTCCTCAACCACTGCCGCCGGCGTTTGCGCCGAGGCGGGCGAGACCACGGCGCCAGCCTGCAGGACCATGACGGAGATACTGGCGAAGCGCTTGGCGAAGCTACCGTTCATCGGACTTGCCCCTCGACTTGCCCCTCGACTTCGACTTGCCTCTTGACTTGTCTCTCGATCCCGGCTGCCGCTCGGCGACATTCAATACGGAGTCTTGTTGATCTCTCCCGAACCGGTGACGTACCAGCGCTCGCTAACGAACGGCTTGCCCGCCAAACGATCGGCAAGCCAATCGGCGAGCAGAATTGGCGGAAACGGCCCAAGATTGGCCGCCGGCACATTGCCGACAGAATGGCGCGATTCCTGATAAACCACCATCTGCTTCGGGCCCTTGAGCGCGGCCATCAAACGCTCAGAATGTTCGAGCGGACTGAGTTCTTCCGCTTCACCTGCCAGGCAAAGATACGGCACGTGGATTTTTTCGGCGTGACCTTCCCAAGTGATGCTTTTGCGGAATTCGTCGAATTCATCCTCGTCGGTGATGCCACACATATACATGAAGCGCTTTTTGAAGGTCGGCGAGGCTTCCTGGAAGATCGTCTGGCCGCCAGGCTCATGACACACCGACATTACCGCGCAGGCCTTGATGCGGGGCTCGTTCCCGGTGAGCACGGTGCCGAACAGCGAGCCGAAACTGGTGCCGGCCACGACGATGCGCGCGGCATCGAGTTCCGGCCGCGCGGTGACCCAATCAACCAGCGCCGCTCCGGTAGCGATCCAGTTCTCCATGCTAAAATGAAGGCCGATCATCGGCGCCTCGTATTGGCCCGGACCGTCAATCGCCAGCACTGCCATGCCGCGATTGAGATATTTGTCGCCGTAGAGCGCGACCTGAATCTCCTTATAACTGTCCATGCCGGGAATAGCGATCACCACCGGCAAACGCCCGCTGCCGTGGTTCGGCGGCAGATGCAGCCATGCCGGAATCGCCTTGTCCTTGAACGGCACCCATACCGCCTCGACGTGATGATCCGCCAGCGCGGCATATTTGGCATAACATTCCCGTTTTTTGTTGTTGTAGGCGATATTGGTCTCGTCGTTTTCATCGTAAGGCCATTGCGCCGCCCCCCAGTGCACCGCGGCCATGAAGAAATTGTCACGCGCGGTGACTTTGCGATCGGCTTGCGCCGCCGCATTGGCCTTGGCCTCGCGGCGGCGCGCGACCGCGGCAAAGGCCGGACCGATATCGGCCATTTTCTTTACCCGCTCGCGAATGCCGGCAAAATCGGCATTGGCCTCGATGCCGCAAGGCAGATGGATGTAGAGCGAGCGCGGCTGGTCCCAATCGATGCCGTTGGCGCGGATGATATTGTCGATCAACCAGCGCTGCTCATCGAAGCGGCGCACCCGCGGCGGGCCGCGTGTGTCGAGAATGGGCGGAAAGCCTTGCTGCGGACGGTTCATGCGCTTCCTCCGATTGCGGGCGGCCGCCGATCGTGGCGATCGGGCCGCCGCTTGCGCCCGCATTATCGGCGCGGCGGATACCTTGTTGTCAACGATGATGCGGCTATCATCGCTCGGCACACCCTACCCACGCGCGCCGCTACACGCTGGCTCCGCAATTTTCTACACGCCTCGCCTCTGAGCATTCCCACTTTCCCGCAAAGTGAAGATATTCCAAGAGAGTCGCCAAGAAGGTCACCATGAAGCTCGCCGTGCCGGACATGATCTCCAACTCTTATTTCCCGGCGGAGGCCGCGGTCGAACTCGGCTTCTTCAAGGCTGAGGGGCTCGATGTCTCGCTCGAACTGATCTTCCCGGTCGACAAGGCCTATGCGGCCTTGCGCGATAGCGCGGTCGATTTCGTCGGCGGTTCGGCGCATTCGGCACTCGCCGCCTTTCCGGATTTCCGCGGCGTCAAGCTGATCTGCGCGCAAGCGCAGGGCATGTACTGGTTCCTGGTCATGCACGCCGATTTGAAAGCGCGGCGCGGCGACATTTCCATCGTCAAAGGCCGCAGCATCGGCGCAGCGCCGTGGGTGGATAAGGGTTTGCGCGGCCTGCTCGTAGAAGCGGACATCGACATTGGGCGCGATCAAGTGACGATCGTGCCAGTGCCTGGCGCCGCCGGCACCGGCATCAATTTCGGGCTGACCGCTGCCAAAGCGCTCGAAGAGCGCAAGATCGATGGCTTCTGGGCGAATGGCATGGGCGCCGAAGTGGCGGTGCGCCGCGGCGTCGGCACGATCGTGCTCGACGTGCGCCGCGGCGACGGTCCGAAGCGCTGCTTCAACTTCACCGCGGCGACGATCGCAACCAGTGATGCGCTGATCGCGCGCTCGCCGCAGCAAGTTGCCGCCGCGGTGCGCGCGATCGTCAAAACGCAAGCGGCATTGAAAGCGAATGTGGAGCGCGCCGCCGAGGTCGGCGAAAAACTATTTCCGCCCTCAGAGGCAGCACTGATTACCGGGCTTATTCGCCGCGACCTGCCTTATTACGATGCGGCGCTGTCGCCGGATTTCGTAGCCGGCATGACGGAATTCGCGCGCAGCCAGGGGCTGCTTACAGCGCAAGTGCCTTATCACGACGTTGTCGCGACGCAATTCGCGCCGCTATGGAAAGGATGAGGGGTTATTTTTTCTCGAACACCGCGCCGCTTACTTCACGCACTCGGCCGCTCAGTGCCTTTCACGAACATCCGGTAACCGCAGCGGACGTTCGGCCAATAATCCCAGATCGCATAATGCTGGGTGCAGCGATTGTCCCAAAACGCGATCGAGTGCGGCGTCCAGCGGAAACGCATGTTCCAATGCGGCCGCGCGATGTGGTCGTAGAGGAATTCCAGCACGCCGCGGCTCTCGGCCGGCGAAACTTCATTAATGTGGCTCGTGAATTCGCGGTTGACGAAAAGCGCCTTACGGCCGCTTTGCGGATGGCAGATGACGACCGGGTGAACGGCGACCGGATACACGTCCGCGTTCTTGTCGAAGCCGCGCGCGCCGTCATGCGTTGCGGTCTTGTCCTCGAGATAGGCCTTCATCGATGGGCTCAATTCCTCGTAAGCCTTGTAGGCGGAGGCGAACATAGTGTCGCCGCTGCCATTCGGCGGAATGATCTCCTGGTACAGCACGCTGTACATCGGCGGGATTTCGGCGCAGCTCTGGTCCGAATGCCACTCCTCGCCGGAAACGCGTTTTGAATTGGCATCGAAATATTGTTTTCGGATCGCCGGATAGCCTGGGATGGTTGTCGACGCGGTGCCCTTGCCGCCGACATGAATATGCGGTTCGCCAAAATAGCGAACGAGACGCTCGTGCGATGCAAAATCGATTTTTTGATCGCGGAAGAAAATGACGCCATGCGCGATAATCGCATCGTGTACCTCTTCCACCTGGCGATTGGAAAGCGGCCGCGTCAAATCGATATTGCCGATCTCGGCTCCGATATGTGGCGTACAACGCGTAACGGTAATGGTGTCATATCCGCGAATTTGGCTCATAGCGACGTCTCATTGGCGCGATTATCGCGCGATTGTCGGGCAAGCGGCCTTTAAAGGGATTTAGATCGTAGTAGAGGCGCAGCGAGAACGCCAGTGTAAGCAGAGAGTGATCTGCCTAGAACGCGCCGGCATGGAACTGGAAGCGCTGAGTGACGTCGTAACTTTGTTTCGCGATCGGATAGGCGTAATCGATGCGGATCGGGCCGAACATCGAATCCCAGATCAGGCTCGCTCCAACCGAGGCGCGTAGTGCCTGCGAATTGGCGATCTGCTGCGCCGGCGACAGCGAAGTCGCCAGCCCTGGCACGGTGGAAGCATTGGTTGCCCATAAGCTTCCGGTGTCGGAGAACAGGGCGATCTTGAGCTGCGCATCCGGCGGCACGAACGGCATCGGCGCCTGCAATTCGGCCGAGGTGGTCCAATAGATGTTGCCGCCGAGATTATCCATGGTCGTGCCCGGCGTGATATCGCGCGGCCCGAAGCCGTTCGGGGCAAAGCCGCGAATGAGCTGGGGCCCGCCAAAAAACCCGCTCAACAGCGGCAATTGCTGACCACCCCATGGCGCCACGTAGCCGCCTTGGGCTCGAACGACACCGACGAGATCGCCGGCGATCGGCTGATACACGCGGACATCCTCGGTGGTTCGCCCGAATTTGGCCGCGCCGCCGAGACCGGCCAGTTCGTTGTTGGTCCGCGCCCAAACGCCGCTCGTCGGATCTTTCGGATTATCGAGCGCGCTGTAAGTTACGCCGTTGCCAATCGACGACACCCAATAAGCGCCCGCTTGCGCCGCCTGCTGGATGGGCAGCGAAACGATGCCGGCCGCCGGATCGAGCGAAATGCCTTGATTGTAAATTGAGTAATTCCACGTCACGCCGAGATTATCGGTGATCGGAGTACCGACGGAAAGTTTGGCGCCATAGAGACTGGTGTTGAACGCCTGGTTGGAATTGGCGAAAGTTTGCCGCCCAAACAGTTCGCCGCCGACCGCAAGCTGCTGACCCAGAAACCAGGGGTCGGTGAAAGCGAGATCGAATCCCCTGGCATACTGGCCGTATGTCGCAGTGACTTTGGCGATGTCGCCGGTGCCGAGGAAATTGGTGTCGCTAATGGTCACCTGCGCCAAAAAGCCGTCGCTGGTCGAATAGCCGCCCGAGACCCAGAAATTTCCAGTCTGTTGCTCCTCGACGGCGACATCGAGCACGACGCGATCCGGGGCCGAACCGGGCGTGGCGGCGATCTTCACCGTTTTAAAATAGCCGAGTGCTTTGAGGTGGCGCTCGGCGCGATCGATGAGCGCACGGTTGTACGCGTCGCCTTCGCCGACGTCGAATTCACGGCGGATCACCTCGTCGCGCGTTTTGGCGTTGCCGTGGATCTGGATACGCTCGATATAAACCCGCCTGCCTTGCTCGATCCGGTACGACACATCGACGATCCGGCGATCGGCGCGGCGTTCCGATCGTGGAACGACGCTGGCGAAAGGCTCGCCGCCCTTCGCGAGCGCAATTGCCAAATCCTCAACTGATTTGTCGACCGCGCTGGCGTCGTAAATCGCGCCGCCTTGCGTATGGAGGTTGCCGCGCAGCGCATCGCCGTCGACAGTTTTCAGATATGACTGGATGTCGATCTTGCCGAAGCGATATTGCGGGCCTTCATCGACCTTGAAGGTAACAACGACGCCTTTCTTCTCGGCGTCGAACCGCGCCGCAGAGGACACGCGCACTTCGGCATAACCATGGGCAAGGTAGAAACGGCGGACCAAGTCCTTGTCGTTTTCGATCCGGTCGGCATCGTAAATATCGTTATCGAGAATAAAGCTCAGTGGATTGCTGATTCCGCTCTTCACCACGCCTCTGAGCTTTGTTTGTGTAAAAGCGCTGTTGCCGGCGAAGACGATGTCCTTCACCGCAAGCTTTTCGCCTTCCTTGATCTCGAAGACGAGATTTACCCTTCCGTTGTCGCTCCGTTTTCCCTCGATCGTCTTCGGCACCGCCTGGGCGTTGAAATAGCCGTGCAGCCGATAAAGATCGAGAATGCGCACGACATCGCTTTGCACGACTTCGCGCGATAACGGCCCGTTGGCTTTGGATCGAACCTGCTGTTTTAGATCGGCATCTTTTATTTTCCGGTTGCCCTCGAAAGCGACGGTGCCGACGGTCGGATTTTCCACCACCACGACCAGGATGCGATTTCCGTCGTGCGAGATTTTCACGTCGGCGAACAAGCCGCTGGCGTAAAGTCCCTTGAGCGCGGCATCGCGCGCCGCGGCATCGTATTGACCGTTGGGAGCGGCATGAAAAAACGAGCGGACCATGTCAGCGCCGACGTGCCGATTGCCGATCACGGTGATCGCTTGATCGGCTTCGGCGCTGCCGGCCACAGCCGCGCCGAGGCCAGCCGCGCAGGCAAGCCATCCCGCAATAATGGCGGCGATCCCCCGGCAACGCATCCCGCACAACTCCCCGATTCGACAGGTGAATTCATCGGAGACCGAGGGCGGGAGCATGTCCGATTGTGTCGAAATGTGAGGTATTGTTGGGGCGCCTGCCACAAAGGTTTACGCCAGCAAGCGCAATCCCGAACCCAATATTCGAGCAGCGCCGTCAGGTTTTAAGGCGTAAGCGCGGTGGGACGGGAGGTTCGCGTGATCCCACAGCCTCCCTTGACTGGCGCTAGCCACGGACCGGCATTTACCACGTGCGCTGAAGGCTAATACCTCGCGCGCGGGACTGCGACATCGCAGCATGTCGCTTTGCTGGAGTTTTCTCTGGGTTCGGAATTTAATGAGCCAGGGGCGGCCATGGAGGAAGGCATGCCTGTGAGTGCGGTGCTTTGGCTCATATTCGCGGCGATGATTGGCTTGGTCGTGCTCGGTTGCTTCCTCACCGCGCGTCACCGTCAGCCTGGAGCCCGGCAATCGTCGCGGCACTAAAAATGACTTTGGGTTGATTTCGGTATTTTGCTTTAGCTTATTGCTTGAGCATTATCTTTTCCGAAAACCGGCACCAACTTTTCGGGATCATGCTTTAAGCGAATCGGCCCAGCCGAATTTGACGTATCGTCAAGCAAACGGCGCGAGGCCTGTGCCGCAAATGACACGGCCGCAAGCCTCGCGCCGATCAGTCTGCCTGTTGACTTGACGCTTACCGCCGCGATTTTAAACGTTCAGCGACAAGGTCGCCTTCTCATACTCGCCGCTTCCCATGCCGCTATCGGCAAAAATGCCGTGCGCGGCGATCCACTCGAACGACTGCTCGTAGACTTCCTTGGTATACGGCTCGAACACCAGGCGTTCGCCCGGACCCCAGCGCCGCGTATCCATCAGCTTGTGGAAGCGGTCGGGGAATTCGTTCTTGTAATAGTGGGTATAAAGCTCTGGCCGAAGGTCGATGTCGCGTTGCGCCCGTCGCAGCGCGTGGAAGAATTTTCGTAAATCCTCCGGATCGGGGTTGCCGTGAATCATCGTCGCGATCATGAAGGTCGTGTCGATGACTTTGCGGAAGCCAAGCTGCTCGGCGAAATAATAAGGACCGCTGAACAAACTCACCGCCGGCGCCTGGCCTTCGATCAGCTGCTCCATGCGTTTGAACAGCATGCCGTCGGCAAAATTCAGCTTGATCTGGTCGGGCTTCAGATAAGGTTCGAGCCCCTGCACTGTGGCATAGTGGCTGCCCGATTGATATCCGACCGAAATCGGCACGCCGGCAAGATCGGCCGGCGACTTCACCTCGGAGTCAAACGGCACGAAAATGCCCGCGGGCGATACCGAATAGGCGTCGGTGTACATGCGGCCGATGCCCTTGGACGCGGCAACATTCACGGTCCAATGGCAGGCGCAGCTGACGTTCGACTTGCGACCTTCTTCGAACGACTGGAACGCTCCGACCTTGTCGCCCTTGTCGTGAATCTTGCCGCCGGTCGTGCGCACCAGTTCACGGAATTCATAATCAAGCCCTTCCTCGCGGAAGTAGCCTTTTTCTTCCGCTACCCATTCGTGCAAGCGGAAATGCGGTTCGATGATGAAGTTCGCCATTGCTTTCTCTCCCTTGTTTCAGCAGGCGTTGAGGTGACCGTTGCGGCGCGTCTGTGCACCCGCTTGGCCGCGCTCAGCAACGCGACGCGCCCGGATCATCTTGACGTGATCGTCCATCAGGGCGCGCGCGCCGCTCGGATCGCGAAGCTCGATCAAGTCGGCAAGCTTGGTGTGAACTTCAAGGATATGCCGGGCCAGTTTCGGCGTCGCAGTGACATTGCGGCGCGGCCACGACACGTGCTGGAGCGAAACCAGCTGCACTAAAATGACTCGATTGTGCGAAGCCTCGGCAACGGCGAGGTGAAAGTCGCGCGAGAGGCGGGTGAACTCGTCGAGATCGCCGATCGCCGCTTCGGCCTCGCCCAATAGCCGGCGCAGTTTTTCGATGTCCGCCGGCGTAGCATTCTCGGCGGCCAGTTCGGCGCCGAGCGTCTCGATGGCGCGCTGGGCGTCCATAATCTCGGCCGCGCTCACGCCGGTGAGGTCAAGCTGCACCGCGAGCGACTCAGCAAAAAGCCGCGGATTGCCGTGCGCGATGCGCGCGCCACCACCCTTGCCCATGCGGATCTCGACGATGCCGAGCGCTTCCAGCGTGCGCAGCGCGTCGCGCGCGACAATGCGGCTTGCGTCAAAGCGCGCCGCCAAATCCTTTTCGGTGCCGAGGAAATCGCCGGGCCGCAGCCGTTTAGCGAACAGCGCTTCGCGCACTTCCGCAACGATCTGCGCTGACAGCGACGATGAGCGGCCCGCGAGAACAATCCGCGCCGTCGAATTCCTGTGCGGGTCGAGCGACATCACATATAAATAGTAAAGATAGTATCTTTATGTCAATCGGCCGCGTCGAGTTCATAACGTATTGAAATAAAAAGAAAAACGGCAGGCGATCGTTTCCGCATCCAGGCCTTCATGCGCCTGCAAGCGAACGGGCGTAGCAGGCGCTACAGCGCCCGCGTCGTGTCGTCGAACAATTCCTCGACCGCAAAGCGGCGCGGAATGATCTTCATTTCCAGCGCGTAGCTCGACATCAATTCAAGCGCCGGTTTCACCGCCGCGAAGCCGAAAGGAATCGTATCGATGGTGCCAGGCTTCGGCAGATCGGCGGCTTTTTTGCTTGCCGCTAGCATGCGGAAGATTTCCCGCACCGCGCCGGAATCGGACTTGGCCAATGCACTCTTGACCACGACCATGTGATTGACCGGCACGGTCGCGTGCTTGTTGTACCATTCCTGCGCCGCCGCGTCCGGGACGGCGATCACACTCTTGAGCCGCGGGTCTTTCGGGATATTGCCGCCAAAAATCGCCGCATCGAGCTCGCCTTCGAGCAGCATCTTGGTCATGTCCTTGCCGGCAGCCGCGCGCTCGACGCCGGGCGGGTCGCGATATTCGGGCACATGGGCATCCTCGAAGGTCACCCATTTCACTTTACCCAGATCGACGCCGTAATCCTTCCAAAGAATGCCGCGCAACCACACACCGGTCGTCTGCGAAAACGCGCGCACGCCGACGCGCCGGCCAGGCAAGCTTCCCGGGGTCACCGTGCCGTGCTCGGAATTGTAAAACATGGTGCCGTGCTGAAAACGTCCCATCATGGTCGCAGGCAGGAGCGTCAACGGCTTGCCATAGGCCTTGGCTTGCAAATAAGTGGCGATCGCCATTTCGCTGACGTCGAACTTCGCCTGGCGCACCATCATGAGGAAGGCTTTGTTGATCGGCTCGACTTCATTGAAGCGGAACGCGATGCGATCCGATGTTATGGCGCCACTCTTGAGCGGCGTGGTATGCGGATATGTGCCCAAACAGGCGTCAAGCGTCGCGACTTTCTCGGCGGTCAATGTGGCCATGGTGCTTACCTCATTGCATGAACTGATCTTATGATCTGGCGTGCGGCTGTACCAGTCATTTGCCTCTTATGAGCTTCAACAGGGATTGGAAATGGATCAGAACGCAACAATAAAGGAAATGGCGGCTCCAGAAGGGCGGGTTTCCCCCGCACAGCTCGTCGATTTTGTAGCGCGCGCATTCGTTGCCGCTGGCCTGCCGCAGCCTGACGCGCAGACCGTCGCTGGCTTGATGGTGCAAGCCGATTTGCGCGGCAGTGATACTCACGGCGTGATCCGGCTGCCGCTCTACGTCCGCCGGCTGCGTGCCGGCGGCATCAATGTCAAGCCGAACATCTGTGTCCTCAACGATCGCGCCTCGGCAGCGCTTATCGACGGCGACAATGGCATGGGCCATCTGGTCATGCGCCGCGCTACCGAACTCGCCATCGAAAAAGCGAAGGTCACTGGTGTAGGCTGGGTCGGCGTCCGCATGAGCAATCATGCCGGACCGGCGGCGCTCTATGTAACGATGCCGCTCGCGCATGACATGGTCGGTCTCTATTTCGCGGTCGGCAGCAACAATCATCTGCCGCCATGGGGAGGCAGCGAGAGCCTGCTCGGCACCAATCCGATGGCAGTTGCCGTTCCGGCGCTCGAGGAGCCGCCGATTGTGCTCGACATGGCGCCGACCGTGGCGGCTTACGGCAAGGTGCGGCTGAAAGCACAGCGTGGCGAGGCGATGCCGGTCGGCTGGATGATCGATCGCGAAGGCAAGCCGCTGACCGATGCCAAACGCGCTGACGAGGGCCATCTGCTTCCGATCGGCGATTACAAAGGCTACGGCCTCAGTCTTATCATCGCGCTGCTTGCCGGCGCACTCAATCGCGCCGCGGTGGGGCGCGAGGTGATCGATTTCGTCAAAGAGACCGGCAAGGCGACCAATACCGGCCAGGCGATCATGGCGGTGTCGATCGAGGCGTTTGTGCCTCCAGCGGAGTTCAAAAAGACCGTGGATGGTTTCGTCCGCGATATCCGCCAGTCGAAACGACTGCCCGGTGTCGAGCGCATCTGGCTTCCCGGCGAGCAAAGCCACGCCAAGCAGCTCGATCGCAACGCCCATGGCATTCCGACGCCGAAAGCGCTGCGCGAAAGTCTCGACGCGGTGGCGCGCGAGCTTAAGATTGCGCCGCTGAACTAGCTTGCGCTACGGCCGGAGTGGGGTGCCGAGCGGGCGCTGCAAATCGGTTTCGTTAGCTGAAATGAGGAACACATCAGATGCCCCCGCAAACACCTGTCGGATTGATCGGCGTCGGCCTGATGGGAGAAGTCTATGCGCGGCGGCTGATCGCCGCCGGATTTGGCGTCATAGGCTTTGACCTCGATGCGGGGCGAAATGAACGGCTTACGCAAATCGGCGCACGCGCCGGCCCGCTCGCCGAGATCGCGCGCCAATGCGATCCGATCGTGACCGCGGTATTCTCGACCGATCAGGTGGAGGTGGTAATCGAACGCGGCCTTTTGCCATTAGCCGCCGGCAAGATCGTGATCTGCACCAGCACCTGCGATCCGGACCGCATTGCCGCGCTCGGCGCGCGCGTTGGCCGCGATATCCGCTTTCTCGAAGCGCCGGTCTCCGGCACCAGCGCGCAGATGCGTAACGGCGACGGCCTCGGGCTCATTGGCGGCGATCCGGAGCTCGCGCAGATCGCGGCGCCGGTGCTGGATGCGTTATTTCCGAAGCGCCTTCACATCGGCAAGATCGGCGATGGTGGGCGCGCCAAGCTCGCGATCAATCTCATTCTCGGCCTTAATCGCCTCGCTTTGGCTGAAGGCCTGGTCTTTGCTTCGCGGCTTGGTCTCGATCCGACGGTATTTCTGGAAGTGGCGCGCGCCTCGGCGGCCGCCTCGCAGGTGATGGACACCAAGGGGCCGAAAATGGTGGCGGGTGATTTTTCTCCCGAAGGCCGGGTACGGCAGACGCTCAAAGATGCGCATCTGATGCTCGATCAGGCGCGCCCAGCTACCCTATTCATTGGGCGTCGCCGATGTGCACTGGCTCTCGCTTCATCCTGGGCTTGAGGGCCTTATCGTTCCGAGCAAATTCTACGCTATTTCGGCCGCCGGCAAACCAATCGTAATGATCGGCAATGGTGAAGGGGAAGTTGGTCGGCTGGTGCGGGAGCATCGCTGCGGCATAACGATTGCGCCTGGTGATGCCGGGAGATTGGCCGATACGTTGCGGCGTTGGTCAGAACAGTCGCGGGGCATCGCCGAAATGGCGCGCATGCGCGGCAGATGCTGGACGCACGCTTCACGCGGCGCCGTGCGCTCGATCACTGGCGCCGATTAATCGAACAATTGTGTTCCTAGCAGCCGGCCTGCGCCGCCAACTCGGCTGTCAGTTCCGCGGTTTGATCTGAACATAAATGTGTGTCGGCGCTTCGGAAAAATATCGAAATAGCGCCGGGCACAACCAGCCTTCGATATCGAGCGCCGACGAGTAATACCAATTGCCGCCGTCCTCGCCGCGTCGCCAATCCAGGCGATATTGATGTCCAGGAAAGACCGAACCGGAAAAAATCAATATAAAGCCTCTGTCGGCATCGGGAATAACAGCAACAACGCGGTCGATCCACGTATCGGCGCCGGCTACGAACGGCTCTTGCAGCAAATCGACCCGAGGATCATCGAACACCCACATGCCATTGTGCTTGTAGGGGGAGATGACATTGATCTCGTTCATGGTGGCCTGACTAAGATTCCATGTGCGGCAATATCAACACGCGATCGGCGCGTTCATTACAGTCAATTTGCAGTCCACCTCGCTTCCCGTCCGGGGCGGAGCGTAAGCGGTTGACGGCGTGGCCCCCAATCGCCGGCGGTCGGCTCAAACATCCCGTGGCACGGCGTGCCACAAGCGGTACACCGGCCATCCGCCGACAAATGCCAGCTAGTGATGTCGTACCAATCGCGGCCGATCAGGACCGCGCCGCAGCCGCGGCATAGCGTCGATTGTCCGGTGGGATCATGAACATTGCCGGTGTAGACATAATGTAGGCCGCAATTCAACGCGACTTGGCGCGCCATGCGCAGGGTTGCCGGCGGAGTCGGCGGTCGATCCGTCATTTTCCAGTCTGGATGAAAGGCGGTGAAGTGTAGCGGAACGTCGGGGCCTAGATGGGCCAACAGCCATTCACTTTCGGCTTCGATTTCAGATCGCGAGTCATTTTCGCCCGGAATAAGTAGAGTCGTGATCTCAAACCAAACCGTTGTTTCGTTCTTAAGGTAGTCCAGCGTCTCAAGTACGGCCCCGAGTTTTCCAGAGCAGAGATCCTTGTAGAACCGCTCGGTAAAACCTTTGAGATCGATATTGGCGGCATCCATGTGCCGGAAGAACTCGACGCGCGGTTCTGGCGCGATGTAGCCCGCACTGACTGCCACAGTTTTGATGCCGCGTTCGCGGCAGGCCTGCGCCACATCTACCGCATATTCAAGGAAAATGACCGGGTCATTGTAAGTAAAGGCGACCGAGCGGCAACCGCTCTGCACCGCCGCATCAGCAATCATTTCCGGCGACGCCAGATCTTGAATCCGATCAAGATCGCGAGCTTTCGAAATGTCCCAGTTCTGGCAGAACTTGCAGGTGAGATTGCACCCCGCCGTGCCAAATGACAGGACCGGCGTGCCGGGCAAGAAATGATTGAGCGGCTTCTTTTCAATTGGATCGATGCAGAACCCCGAGGAGCGTCCATAAGTTGTAAGCACGATCTGGCCGCCTTGCCGCGCCCGCACAAAGCACAAACCCCGCTGGCCTTCATGCAGCTTGCAGTATCGCGGGCAAACGTCGCACTGGACGCGGCCGTCGTCCAAAAGGTGCCAATAGCGGCCTGGCTTGCCGGCAAGAGGTTGATTCATGCGGCGTGCAGTCTAAGTCTTTTAAAGCTGGACATGGTCATCAAGTGGAGGCCGAGCAAGATGCAAGCCGGTCTAAACAGATGATTATCCGGCGCGCGGCCGTCGCCGGCAGCTTCTACCCAGCCGATCCCGATCGGCTGCGGCGGCAGATTCTTGACCTGCTTGCTGGTAGTGACGCCCGCGCAACGACCGCGCCCAAAGCCGTGATCGCTCCCCACGCCGGTTACATCCATTCCGGGCCGGTCGCTGCGGCGGCTTTTGCAAAACTTCGCGGTTGTGACGCGGCATTTGCGCGAGTCGTGGTCATCGGTCCGGCCCATTACGTTCCTATCCGCGGTATCGCAGTGCCGCAGGTCGACGCCTTCGAGACTCCGCTCGGGCGCGTGCCTGTTGATCGCAAGATCTTCGACGATGTTGCGGACCTGCCGTTTGTTTTACAAAGCGAAGCTGCACATGCGCCCGAACACGCGCTCGAAGTTGAAATACCGTTTCTCCAGATTATTCTGCCGTCGTTCTCTTTGGTTCCGCTTGTGGTCGGGGATACCACCGCGAAGAACGTAGCGCAGGTGCTGGCGCGGCTTTGGGGCGGGCCGGAAACATTGCTCGTCGTTAGCTCGGATTTATCGCACTATCACAGCTATGAGACTGCGCGCCGGCTGGATGCCGCGACGGCTGCGGCGATAGAAAAAGGCGAACCGGCCGTACTAGGCCCGGGGCAAGCGTGCGGCTACTTGCCAATCGCCGGCCTTCTTATTGAAACCAATCGTCGCGGCTTGAAAGCGCAACGGCTCGCAATGTGCAATTCCGGCGACACGGCCGGCCCGCGGGACCAGGTCGTTGGTTATGGGGCTTGGATGTTCAGTTGAGATTTGATCGCGACTTAGGCCAGATCGACCGCAAATCGTTTGAGATCGCGCAGCGAGCAATACGTCAGCGCCGTCTCATGGGTGGCGCGCAAAACCACGCGCGGCGCCTGCTCGGCCTCAAACGCTTCCTGCCAGCGTTGAGCGCAAAGGCACCAGCGATCGCCGGGCTTTAATCCGGCAAAACCGATTTCCGGCACTGGCGTCGATAGATCGTTGCCGCGCGATTTGGAAAAAGTAAGAAAGGCGTCGGTCATGACGGCGCAGACGGTGTGGTTGCCAACATCCTCCCGTCCGGTGTTGCAACAGCCGTCCCGGTAGAAACCCGTCATCGGCTTGATCGAGCACAGTTCAAGCGGCTCGCCGAGGACATTGCGCGCCGACATTCGCGCGCCCCATTGCTCGTCCCTGTCGTCTCGCAGCATGGCGGCTCAGGACATCAACTCGTTCGCGCCGTTGCAATGGTGGTAGCTCGAAAGAAATAGTGAATGGATTCCGAGAATGGCGGGCCAAAACGCACGCGGGGAGCGACCAAGGTGGGGCCTTGCCTGACTGATGTGGCCCCGAAAGATCGCTCCCAGCGCACCGCTCGCATCTTGACCGCTATGGCGCCGCCCGAACGGATGCGACGTCAATCATCGCGGCTTTGCTGGCCCGGTGGAAGCATATGACCCTCCATGACCGCGAAAGCATACGAATCGAATTGTCGCCCAATGCAATCGTCTGTCAAGGGAGGCAACAGTCGCGGGTTCCATGCCGCGCCGACGCAGCAGCTAAGATTGTCCGAAGGTCAAGACGGTCAAGCGAGGTCTCATTCAATTTGTAGCTTGAGCGATTCGATTAGCGTCGCCCAGCGGCTGCGCTCTTGTTGCGTGAACACGGCAAATTCATTCGGACGCATGCGCTTCACTTCAATGCCGACCTGTTTCATTCGTTCGCCAAACGCGCTGCTCGCCAATAGCCAATCGAGTTGGAAACGCAATTGCTCGAATATCTCCACCGGAGTCGCCGCCGGTGCGTAGAGCGCGATCCACGCCGATGCGACGAGATCGGGATAACCGAGCTGCGGCATGCGCGCTACGTCCGGCAGAATCTCGGACGCGGAATTTGAGGCGAGCGCTAAGGCGCGCACTTGATCGGCCCGTATCGCGGCAAGAACATCCGGCACGATCGGAAACATCGCGGCAATTCGTCCGCCGATCAAATCGTCAAGCGCGGGACCTTGTCCGCGATACGGCACGTGAACCATATCGACGCCGGTGCGCGCTTTAAACATCTCGCCGAAAAGGTGCGTAGACGAACCGATCCCGGAGGAGCCGTAGCTGAGTTCACCGGGATGCGCGCGCGCGTAAGCGATGAACGCCTCCAGCGATCGAGCCGGTATCGCCGGATGCACCACCAACAAATGCGGTGCCGACCACATCATGCCGATCGCAACGAAATCGGTTGCCGGATCAAAAGTAAGATGTCGGTACAGGGTCTGATTGATCGTCTGGGTTCCATTGGTGCCGACGAACAGCGTGTGACCATCGGCTTGAGCGTGCGCCGCTTCTGCGGCGGCGAGATTGCCGCCAGCGCCGGGCTTGTTCTCGACCACCACCGGGTGGCCAAGCCCCGCTTTAAGATGCTCGGCCAAGAGCCGTGCCGACAGATCGGCGCTTCCCCCCGCCGGAAACGGTACGATGATGGCAATTGTCTTGCTGGGCCAATTATCGGTCAACAGCTGCGCCGAGACTGGAATCGCCGCAATTTCATTGGCCGTAGCGACCAAACCCAAGATCAAGTGGCGGCGATCTAACGGCATCAGGTTCTTTTATAGTTCCCGAGCCGCATTGCTGTGGCCCTGATGTAACACCTCACCGAAATCGAACGGCATTTCAAGGTGTCGCGTGGCCCGGCCAGTGCATGTCTGATTGAATGCCGCTCGCCGCGGGGGCGCGGACCGGCGTGTTCTAACGCGTTCGATGCGACATTTGAGGGGTGATGACCCAGACTTCTGCCTATCCGGACGCCGCTGACCGGATCGTCGTCAGCTCTCGCTCGGGCGCTTTCTTCCGTTCCGCTGCCGCACGGCTCTGGCCGTGGAGACTGGATCGTTTTGATCGTCACGGCCGCGGCTCTTTATCCGATGTTCGGGCGCAGTTCGGACATGGGGCCGTTTTACGGCGCGGCCGCCCGCTGCGTCCTCCGCGGTGAAGCACTTCTGACCTGCCTTCCGCAATATCCGTATCAACCTGCTTTAGCTTTGTTCTTTATTCCGCTCGCATTTCTGCCGGCGATTCTCCAAAGGCTGATTTGGTACGTAGTCTGCATCGGTTGTTTGGTAATCGCGGTTCGATTGACCGAAGCTATCGCCGAACGGCTGTATCCCCGCCGTCATTCTCGCCACCGCCGCAACCCTTGCCGATCCGCGCATGCGCACGCTCGGCACTTACGTGCTTACCGCGAGCTTTCTCCTGCGTGCCGGCACGTCAAACGATCTTGCCGGTCAGCGCATCACCGATTTCGCCTATACCTACGGCTTCATGCCGCTCGGGGCGATCCTGCTTTATGTAGTTTTCGCGGCGATGTTGTGCGTTTGGCGGCCTCCCGGAATCGGCGCAGAGGATAGCAAGGCCAAAAGTAGGCCCGTCCGCCAATCCTTGATGCGCTGGCGAACAGCGCCGGACTAAAACAAAGCGTAATTTGTTCAGCGTCTTTCAGGTGTTGAAGCACCCGCAGCCGGCGAAGCTTGCAGAGGGACATGCTGTAGCGGAGTGGGATGCCCCGCCTTGGCCGCAGGCGGAGAAAGAACCTGCTGTCTGACGTCCTGCTCGACCTGCTGCAGCATCGAAATATTTTGGCTCATTTGATCTTGCTTGGCGGCAAGCTGGTCTTGATTGGCGGCGAGTTGTCCGACACTGCGCCGCACGATCGCAAGATCAACCGCCATTAACTTCATCTGCTGTATCAAGTCGGACGACGCTACAGCTTCACCGGACTTTTGTGCGGCAGGCGCGGGAAATAGCCAGGCCAGCGACGGGGCCCAGGTCGGAGCCCAGGCGCCGACGATCTCCATTGCTTCGTCACCGTGCGTTTGCCACGCCAGCGTCAATCCGACGCCAATGAGAACAGCGGCGAAAAACCGCGCAAGCGAGCGTAATACTCGTTTGCCGAGCGAAGTCCGTTTCATCGTGCCTTGATGATGCGTCCTGCTGATATGTCGATTGTTCAAATCCCGCACCTCATCCAGATCGCGCAGGGTGAAATCGCGTTCACGATAGTGATCGTCCGGGACTAACGGCGTCGAAGAAGTGGGCATGTTTGGGGCTCCGGATTGGAGGAGTGCTCAGGTGAGAACGCCGTTGAGCTCAGAGGGGCGCCCACGTCAGGCCGCTAAAGGACCGCGATTTGAGACGATAAAACGCGGAATGTACGCGACCATAGTTCACGGCCTCATAGCTTGCACGCTCGTGGCTTGCGCGGTCATGGCTTGCACGCTCATGGTTTGCGCGCCGATGGCTTGCATGGTGATGATGCATCGAGCCGGATGGCGCGAATGACCGAGGCGGTCTTAGTTCTGCACCGGCGCGCCGCAGGATGCGCGTGAGTTCGCTCACGCCTGCCTCGGTTTTGACAGTCGAATCTTCGGTTTTGACGGTCGAATCTATTGCAGTGGCTAGGTCCCACGCGCTTGCCGCCGAACCGGAGGCATCGGTGATGTCAGCGTTGCGGCAATTCGCGCGGAGATATCGGCGCTGCAGACGCCAGGCGGAGGCGCGCGCTACTCTAATCAAGCCCTCAAAGAGTAGGAGCAGCATCAGCACCGCCGCACCGGCAAGACTAATCGACCCGAAGTTTGTCCCACCCACGGTGCTCCCCTGGCCTTCGCCATCCGCGGCTGAAACCCCGGGCCAGGACGATGGCAACCGCTCGTCCGTATTTGTGGCCGCCCGCTCGGCGGAAAAAGCGTTACTCGTCACAACGGGCTCGCGCGTATTCAAATCCACGGACTTAGGCAAATCGACCCAGCGTGCCGCAAAGCCTAGATCGGGCTCCTCACGCGTAGACAAAGCAGATTGAGGCCCTTCCGGAATCGTTCGCAGTAGCGTCAAGCTTTGCTGCGGTATTGGCTCCACCGTGCCAGTTTGCGCCGGCAGTGCCGAGACCGGCTCTTCCGCATTTTCGTTCTGCGTGTCTTGTTTCTGAGACGTCGCCCGAGAGCGAACTGGCATGCCTTGCGCGTGCAAATACCAGCAATGGCGATCGTTCACGCGGTCGACCCGATAGTGCCAATGCAAGCCCGCTGGCGCAGCATCACCGGGTTTAAGTTTGCACTCGTCGCCGTTCGGTTCGCCAAAGCTTGATTGGCTCGTCAACAGAATCGTTGCCGGCATGAGCACAAGGGCCGCCGACAAAATCTTTGACTTCAACATTGGTCCCCCAATCCGCAGTGCGGTTCAAAGCCCAACA